>Ga0209694_1000261_pt1 | contig 98784 bp, 87 predicted proteins | sample GluameincwithD2O_FD_187499 | JGI IMG/M metagenome (GOLD analysis project Ga0209694, IMG submission 187499) | Mouse cecum microbial communities from Vienna, Austria - Glucosamine amended microcosms incubated with D2O (SPAdes) (version 2) | ecosystem: Host-associated > Mammals > Digestive system >... | reverse complement strand
GGGCCGGGTCTTCAACGGCATGGGCCAGCCCATCGACGGCGGCCCCGCCATTCTGGCCGACGAGTACCGTGATATCAACGGCCTGGCCATGAACCCCGCCGCCCGGAACTACCCCAACGAGTTCATCCAGACGGGCATCTCCACCATCGACGGGCTGAACACCCTGGTCCGCGGCCAGAAGCTGCCCATCTTCTCGGGCTCCGGCCTGCCCCACTCCGCCCTGGCGGCCCAGATCGCCCGCCAGGCCAAGGTGCTGGACGGCGAGTCCAACTTCGCTGTGGTCTTCGCCGCCATCGGCATCACCTTCGAGGAGTCGGAGTTCTTCGTCCAGGAGTTCCGCCGCACCGGCGCCATCGACCGCACGGTGCTGTTCACCAACCTGGCCAACGACCCGGCCGTGGAGCGTATCGCCACCCCCCGTATGGCCCTCACCGCGGCGGAGTACCTGGCCTTCGAGAAGGGGATGCACGTGCTGGTCATCCTCACCGACATCACCAACTACGCCGAGGCCCTGCGTGAGGTCTCCGCCGCCAAGAAGGAGGTCCCTGGCCGCCGGGGCTACCCGGGCTACCTGTACACCGACCTGGCCACCCTCTACGAGCGTGCCGGCCGTCAGGTGGGCAAGGAGGGGTCCATCACCATGATCCCCATCCTCACCATGCCCGAGGACGACAAGACCCACCCCATCCCCGACCTGACCGGCTACATCACCGAGGGCCAGATCATCCTGTCCCGGGAGCTGTTCCGCAAGGGCATCAATCCCCCTGTGGACGTGCTGCCCTCGCTGAGCCGGCTGAAGGACAAGGGCACGGGCGAGGGCAAGACCCGGGAGGACCACGCCGGCACCATGAACCAGCTGTTCGCGGCCTACGCCACCGGCAAGGAGAACAAGGAGCTGATGTCCATCCTGGGCGAGGCGGCCCTGTCTCCCACCGACCTGCTGTACGCCAAGTTCGCCGACGAGTTTGAGAAGCGGTATGTCTCCCAGGGGTCGGACGAGAACCGCTCCATTTTCGAGACACTGGACCTGGGCTGGGATCTGCTGTCCATTCTGCCCACCAGCGAGCTGAAGCGGATCCGGCCCGAGTTCATCGCCAAGTACATGCCCAAGAAGGAACAAGGGGGGGTATAAATGCCTTCCACAACAATCAACCCCACCCGGCAGGAGCTGAACCGGCTGAAGAACCGCCTGCGCACGTCGATCCGGGGGCACAAGCTGCTGAAGGACAAGCGGGACGAGCTGATGAAGCAGTTCATGGACGTAGTGCGTGAAAACCGGGCTCTGCGCAAGCGGGTGGAGGAGGGCCTGATGAAGGCCCACGGGGCCTTCACGGTGGCCGCGGCGCTGATGTCGCCGGAGATGCTGGAGCAGTCCCTGCTCTACCCCAAGCAGAGCGTAGAGCTGGACATGACTTTTCAAAACATCATGTCGGTCGACGTGCCCCAGTACCAATTCCGCACCAGCAGCCAGGACCCGGGCGAGGTCTACCCCTACGGCTTCGCCCAGACCAGCGGCGAGCTGGACGACGCGGTGGACGCCCTGTCCCGGGTGCTGACCGACATGCTGCGTCTGGCGGAGATTGAAAAGACCTCCCAGCTGCTGGCCGAGGAGATCGAGAAGACCCGCCGCAGGGTCAACGCGCTGGAGTACGTAAAAATTCCTGAGATGCAGGCCAACATCAAGTATATCACCATGAAGCTGGACGAGAACGAGCGCTCCAACACCATCCGGCTGATGAAGGTGAAGGACATGATCCTGAAGGAGGCCATCCAGGAGAAGCGCGAGGAGACGGCCCAGGCCATCGAGGCCTTTGGGGGCAAGGCGCCCCGGCAGGTGTAAGCCATTGCAAGGGAAGACGGTACTGCCCGGCCGGGCAGTACCATCTTTTATAGGGAGGAGACGGCCATGAGCTTAGTCCAAGCGGTGTTGTGCAGCGATTTCGCGCTGGTCTGCGGCGAGCAGCAGCTGAATCTGAACAGCGGCGGCGTGCTGCACAATTTCAGAAAAATTTTTAAGCTGAATGAGTATGTCATCATCGGCCTGTCCGGGGTGATCGAGGACAACTACTACCTGTTCCAGGACTATCTGAACGTAGATTTTACCCTGAAGGAGGGCTGTCAGGACAGTCTGCCGGTGGTCTTCGACCGGGTGTCCGCGCGGTACAGGGAGATGGCGGAGCAGGGCGAGTGCGATGTGTTCAGCCTGGTCTGCGGCTGGAACGGCTTCGCCTTCGAGGGGAAGACCTTTTACATCAACTCCCAGTTCGGGGAGCTGAACAAGATCACCTCTGTCAAGCAGGCCCATGAGCGGGACGCGAAGCTGATCTCCTGCGGAGACAACCGGCACTATGATAATTTCATGGCCGCCGTGTACCGGCACGGAGCGGACATATACGGTGTGCAGAAGGCCTTTCGGGACGTGCTGGCCCAGGGGATCATGTTCGATGACTTTATCGACAAAAATGCCCAGTTTGAGCTCATCAGAAGACCGGAATAATAAAAGCATCCCCCGACTGTCGCCGGGGGATGCTTTTTAAATTGGTTTTTTTGGTCTGTAAGGTGTAGGATTATTAGTGCGTCTAAGCAGATAGTCTGTGCTGGTATGAAAATAGTCTGCAATTTTAACGAGAATTTCCACCGGCATATCACGGATGCCATTTTCATAATTGCTGTATGTGCTTCGGGACAAATTGAGGTAATCAGCCAGTGTTTGCTGCGTTGTATCGCGGTCTGTTCGAAGTTCTTTAATTCTGCTGCAATCCATTTTAATCACCTGATTTCAGTATAGTGGATGGACAAATAAAGGATTGACTTTTGACACATAATGTGTCAAAATGAGATAGGGGTGATATTGATGGAAGAGAAACTATGTAGAAATTGCAATTATTTCCGCCAGCACTATATTTGGAAGAAGGGATACATGAAAATTTGGTACGGACACTGTGTTCATCCGCCTCGTATCCGGCATCGCCGGCCAGATACGGCGGCCTGTGAAGGGTGGTGCCCTCAGACGCCGGAATATATAAATACTTATTGCCCAACAGGATTAAAAAGCACCGTCTGATTTCTCAGACGGTGCTTTCACGCATAGACTTTCAGGTTACAGCCCAAAAGCCTCCTTTTCCCCGCAAGGGGGACGCGATAGCCGTAAGCGGCAAAGCCGCTAACGGCTATCCAGTGAAAGGAGGTGCCCCAGTGCGCACATCGGACAGCCGTTGGCGGCTTCGCCGCCTTACGGATGTCACATACCCGGAGGGGTACTGGGGCGGAGGATTGTGTTTCGCGAAGCGAAACGTGCGAAGCAGACAAAAATTGCATAAACTAATGAATAAACTCTACTTGCCCTCCTCGCACAGCAGCACATCGTGATAGAACCGATCCAGCTTTTTCTGTGTAGGGAAGGTAGCCACATACATCTGGTTGCCCATAGCGTCGGAGAGCACATCGGGGATGCGGCCCACCAGTCTCATCTGCCGGCCGTACTTTTTCATGACGGCATCATGGCTGTAGACGAAGGGCTTGCCGTCCCGCCGGCCGGCGAAGGCGCAGAAGGCGTGGGGTCCGCCCTCCACGGTGGAGCGGTCAAAGGCGATCATGTCGGCCCAGATTTTGTACACATTGGTGGAGTTGGCAAAATTCATCATATCCGGGCTGAACCCGCCGCAGGGGCGCATATTCACCTCCAGGGCGACGACATCCCCCTTCTGGCCCAGCCCCTCCTGGTCCCGGGTCAGGCGGAAGAACTCAAAATGAATAAACCGGCTCTTGACCCCAAAGCTCTTCACCGTGGCCCGCCCGGCCTTTTTGGTGTCGCTGGGCAGGTCTTTTACGATGTAGTAAACGGAGTTGTCGGCCTGGTTGACAATATCCATAATGGAGACGGGGGTGACGTTGCCCGTCTCAAAGATGGGATTGCCCTGGGAGTCGATGATAGCGTCGTAGGAGTTGACCTCGGCGTAGACGAACTCCTCCATGATGTAGCTGACCTCGGGGTTTTTGGCGGCCAGGAAGGCCTTCAGCTCCTGGAGGCAGGACAGCTTGTGGGTGTCGGAGGCCCCCACTCCGTTGTCGGGCTTTACCACCACGGGCCAGCCCACCTCCTTGATAAAGGCTCTGCACCCTCTCAGGTCGTCCACCATGTGGAAGCGGGCGGTAGGGATGCCGGCGGCCTGATAAAACTCCTTCATCCTGGATTTGTACTTGATCCGGGGCATGTCCTCCTCCTGGAAGCCGCTGGTAATCCGGAAGTCGGAGCGCAGCCGCGCGTCCCGTTCCAGCCAATACTCGTTGTTGCTCTCCAGCCAGTCGATCCGCCCGTACTTGTGGATGAAGAAGGCCACCGCCCGGTACACCCCGTCGTAGTTCTCCAGGGTGTCCACCTTGTAATACTCGTTGAGGCTGGCCTTCAGCTCCGGGGAGAGCTCGTCGTAGGGTTGATCTCCGATGCCCAGCACGTTCATCCCGTTGTTTTTCAGCTCCCGGCAGAACTGCCAGTAATTGGTAGGGAAGTTGGGGGAAATAAAAATTACGTTTGCCATGGTTTTCTCTCCTTTTATTTTATTTGGTGCCCGCCGCGCCGGGCGGCGGTGTCCGCCTGTGGTGGACAGCACCTTTTTTTCCTCTTTTGGGGCCGTTTTTCCCCTTAAAAGGGCCAAAATGGGCCCAAAAGAGGTGTATTATTTTGATTGAATATAACGGATCGTATAAATTCCACCGCTGGCGGACAGTCTAACCGGGCTCTCCGCCCAGCAGCCAGGGGAAGAAATAGGCAGCCTGTTTGTACCACCAGGGCCAGTCGTGGGCGCAGTCGTGGCCCCAGAAGTCCACCCAGGTGTGGATCCCCTTGCGCTGGAAAATGTCGGCCAGCTGGCGGGTGGTGTCAGGAATTTCCCAGGGTCCCAGCCCCACGCAGATGGCGGCTCTCTGCCGGTTAAAAATGTCGATATAGGGGTGATTTTCCGGTAAATTAGCCATATAATGCACCGGAGAATTGAGATAGACCAGCTCATCCATGTAGCCGCCGAAGCCATAATCGGCGGAGTAGATGCCGCTGAGAGCCAGCATTCCGCTGAACAAATCGGGCCGTCTCAGGTAGAGGTTTGCGGCGTGGGTAGCGCCCAGGCTGCACCCGAAGGAGATAATTCCGGACTGTTCTGTCCGCTCCTGAATCAAGGGAACCATCTCCTTAATCAGGTAATCCATCCACAGCTCATGCCGTCTCGCCCTCCAATAGGGCTCCCCGCCCTTGTCCGACCAGGTTTCTTTGTCGATGGTGTCCACCGAAAAGACGATAATCTGTCCGGATTCAATCCAGGGGGCCAGAGTTTCGGCCATATGGAAGTCGCCAAAGTCGAAAAACCGGCCGTCCTGACAGGGAATATACAGCACCGGCCGGCCGGCGCGGCCGTAGACCATATACTCCATATCCCGCCCCAGAGCGGGGCTGTAGTGCTTAAAATACTGTGTATCCATAACATTTCCTCCAATTTTCCGGGGGCGGACATCATCCGCTTGTCCCTGATATGCGGCGGGCAATACCCGCCCCTGCGGTTAGACCTCCAGCTCGTACATGAGGGTGTTGATGAAGAAGGGAATCTGCTTCTCCCAGCTGGCCTCGCAGTGGTCGCCGCCGGGGACAATGCGGCAGGTGAGCTTGATTCCCCGGGTGAGCAGCTGGCTGGCGATCCGGGCGAACTGCCCCTGCATCAGCTCGTGGTTGCCCAGCTCCCGGGAGCCGTAATCCATGTACAGCACGGTGTCCGACCGGACCTCTGCCCCCCGCACCAGCCGGGCCAGCCGGTCCGGGGCCACCCACAGGGAGGGGGACAGGGCCGCCGCCCGGGAGAAGACCTGATTATACTCCAGCAGGGCGTACAGGCTCATCAGCCCGCCCATGGAGCTGCCGGCGATGAAGGTGTGCTGCCGGTCGGACAGGGTGCGGTACTCCCGGTCAATGGAGGGCTTGAAGGTGTTGACAAACCAGTCCATGGTGACCTTCCCCCGGCCCGGCACATGGCCGAAGTCGGGCTCGTAGAAGGTATAGGGGGAGTACTCCGACAGCCGCCCGTTGTCCGGGTGGTGGTTGCACTCCACCGCCGCCACAATCAACGGCACCTCAAAGGCGTCCAGGTAGTCCCCCAGCCCCCAGCTCTTACCATAGGTGGCGTCGGAGTCGAAAAATACATTGTGTCCGTCGAACATATACAGCACCGGATAGTGCCGCTCCGGCGACCAGTCATAGTCCGCCGGGAGATAGAGATAGACGCCCCGGGCCTCGTCCCCGGTGAGCGCGGGGATGGTCACATTCCATTTTTGTATCATACCGTTTCCCTCCCAGTTTATTCTTTGACAGTTTATCACAGTGAAGTTAGAATTTCAATTCTTATCAAAGGATTTTTTCCGTATTCCCCGATTCGTGCCAGGAAGTTGACAGGATTTTGTCAGATTTTACAAAGGCTTTGGAGGATCGACTGTGATAAAATGGGGACATGCATAACACAGGGGGAGAAAAATCATGGGGGAATTGACATCCATGCGGAATATTGGCAGAGAGATGGCCCGGAAGCTGGCGGCGGTGGGCATCGACTCCCCGGAGAAGCTGACAGAGGCGGGGGCCAAGGAGGCCTTTTTCAGGCTGAAGGGGACCTTTCCGGAGGTCTGTCTGGTGCACCTGTATGCCCTGGAGGGGGCGGTCACCGGACAGGAGTATAATCAGCTCCCGGAGGAGACAAAGCAGGACCTGAAGGTCTTCAGCGATTTTTTAAAGAGGGGGAGGGTTTAAAATCCCTCTTGCATATACTAGGGAATGGTGGTATAATAACCATTGCCAAAAATCAATCAGAACCATGGTAGGCAAAGAAAAGGACGCCCGGAGGAATGCCGTCCTCCGGGCGTCCGTTCGTGCTTAGTGACCCTTGCGGTGCCGGCTAAGCCACTTGCTCACATAGCTGCCAACTATGCTCGCTCCTACCGACACCAAAAAATCAATCAGAAGCTCCATGGTATTCACCCCCTTTCGGGGAAGGGTCCGGAAGTATTATATCAGCCTTCGACAAAGTTCGCAAGGCTGATATGTTTTTGACCAGAGGACGAAGGTCCTCTGGTTTTTCTTTTGTCATATCCCCCGGCTTGTCCTCATAGGATGGGACAAAGGCTGGTGAACGACATGACACAAATGACAGCTGCGGACAGCTTTGTCCAGGCCGCGAGAGCCCTGCCCCTGCGGCTGCGGGAGGAGGCCCTGTCCCTCTCCGAGGCGGACCGGGCCCGGGCCGAGGAGCTGCGCCTGCGGGCGGGCTGGCCCATGACGGTGCTGATGGAAGGGGGGGAGCGCCCCCTGGGTGGGGCTCCGGTGAGGGGGGCGGAGCTGGAGCAGCTGGTGGAAATCGCCAGCCGGGCCTCCCTCCACACGGTGCTGGACCAGGTGCGAAGGGGCTACCTCACCTTCGAGGGGGGGCACCGCATCGGCCTGTGCGGCACGGTGAGCCTGCGGGACGGGGAAATCCACGGCCTGCGGGCCATTTCCTCCGCCGACCTGCGGATTGCCCGGCAGGTGAGAGGGGCGGCCGCCCCGGTGCTGGACGGGCTGTGCCCCAAGGGGAGGCTGGCCGATACCCTGATTTTGGCTCCGCCGGGCCTGGGCAAGACCACCCTCCTGCGGGACCTGATCCGGTCGGTGTCCGAGGGGGAGGGGTGTGTCCCCCTGCGGGTGGCCCTGGCCGACGAGCGGGGAGAGGTGGCCGGGATGTACAACGGACAGCCCCAGCTGGAGGTGGGCCGGCGCACCGATGTGGCGGAGGGCTGCCCCAAGGCCCAGGGGCTGATGCTCCTCCTCCGGGCCATGAACCCCCAGGTGCTGGCGGTGGACGAGATCACCGCCCCGGAGGACGTGGGGGCCCTGATTGCGGCGGCGGGCTGCGGGGTCACCCTGCTGGCCACCGCCCACGGGGAGGGGAGAGCCGGCCTGGAGCGCCGGCCCCTGTACCGCCCCCTGCTGGAGGAGGGGCTGTTTCGATTTCTGGTCCGCATCCGCCGGGAGGGGGAGCGGCGAGTCTATACCGTAGAGGAGCTGAGGTAAGATGATGCGTCTGATGGGTGCCGTCCTGGTGGCGGCGGGAGGCGCGGCGCTGGGCTTTCAGGCGGCGGCCAGCCTGCGGAAAAGAGGACGGGCTGTCCGGCAGATGGAGGAGGGCCTGGCCCTGCTGGAGCGGGAGCTGGAGCTGAGCGCTCCGCCCCTGTCACAGCTGCTGGAGAGGGGGGGCTCCCGCTGCCAGGGTCCGGCCAGGGCGCTGTTTCAGGGGTGCGCCCAGGGGCTGGACAGGCTGGACCGGGAGGATTTTTCCAGCCTGTGGCGGCGGCTGGTCCAGGAGCGGACCGAGCTGACACAGGAGGGACAGGCCGTCCTGTTCCCCCTGGGGGAGACCCTGGGCCGGTACGACGGGGAGCGGCAGCGGGAGGCCCTGTCCGCTGCCCGCAGGCGGCTGGGGGAGCTGGCCGCCCGGCTGGAGGCCGACTGCCGGAGACAGGGCCGGGTGTATCAGGTCCTGGGCCTGTCCGGCGGGGCCTTTTTGGTGATTTTACTGCTCTGAATTGCGGGATGCCGCCGCAGGCGGCGCCGAAACAGAGCCCAGCGGAGCGGGTCTGTTTCGGAGAGGAGGAGCAACGGAATGAAGCGGATATCCGGCGTAAGCCGGATGGAGCGGAATGGAGTTTGTGACGACGATATGGAAGTTGATCTTATCTTTAAAATCGCGGCCATCGGGATTCTGGTGGCGGTGCTGAACCAGGTGCTCAGCCGGGCCGGACGGGATGAACAGGCCATGATGACCACCCTGGCCGGGCTGGTGGTGGTGCTGATGATGGTGGTGCAGGAGATCGCCAGCCTCTTCAACCTGGTGAAGGACCTGTTCGGGCTGTGATGGAGGCCATGGCGAAGCTGGCCGCCGTGGGGGTGACGGCGGTGGTGCTCAGCGCGGTGCTGCGGAAAAACACCCCGGAGCTGGCCCTGCTGCTGGCCCTGGCCGCCGGGCTGTGGATGCTGGCCCTGACGGCCAGCGGGCTGGGGGCGGTGGTGGAGCTAATGAATGAGCTGGCGGAGCAGGCCGGCCTGTCTGAGGTGCTGCTGGAGCCGGTGGTGAAGACCGTGGCCCTGTCCATCCTCACCAGGCTGACGGTGGAGATCTGCCGGTCGGCGGGGGAGGGCGGCGTGGCCGCCTTTGTGGAGACGGCGGGGGCGGTGCTGGCCCTGCTGGCGGCCCTGCCCCTGATCCGGGCGGTGGCACAGATGATGGGGGAGCTGCTGACATGAGACGATTGATCTGCTTCTGCGCCCTGGCCCTCCTGTGCGCCGCACCGGCCCTGGGGGCGGAGCTGGCCGTGCCCGGCCTGGACCAGGTGTGGGAGGAGGCGGAGGGCTACGGGGTGGACCGGGAGGGCTCGCTGGACCAGGGGCTGTCCAGACTCTGGGCCGACGCCCTGGGGCAGCTGGGCGCCCTGCTCCGGACCAGCCTGGCCACGGCGGTCAAGCTGATGGCGGTGGTGCTGCTGTGCTCCCTGGCCGAGGGGGCCAGGCAGGGGGAGGGGGACGGCCTTCAGGCGGTCAACCTGGCCGGGGTGCTGGCCATCACCGCACTGACCATGACGGATATGGCGGTGATGATCGGGCTGGGCAGGGATACCCTGGACAGGATGCAGGGATTTTCCTCCGTGCTGCTGCCGGTGGTGGCGGTGCTGACGGCGGCGGCGGGAGGGGTTACCGGCGCGGCCGTGCGCCAGGGGGCCACGGTGCTCTTCTCACAGCTGCTGATTACCGCTATGGACCGGCTGCTGGTGCCCCTGGTGTACGCCTTTGTGGCGGTGAGCTGCGCCCAGGCCGCCGTGGGCAATCCGGGCCTGAAAAAGGTGGCCGACCTGATCCGGAATACGGTGACCTTCCTCCTTACCGCCCTGCTGCTGGCCTTTGTGGGCTACCTCACCGCCAGCGGGGCCATCGCCGGCAGCGTGGACGCAGCCGCCGTCAAGGCGGCCAAGCTGGCCATCTCCCGGGCGATCCCGGTGGTGGGGGGAATTCTGGCCGACGCCTCCGAGTCGGTGCTGGCCGGGGCGGGCGCTCTGAAGGGGACGGTGGGGGCGGCGGGCCTGGTGGTGGTGCTGGCCATCTGCCTGACCCCCTTCCTGCGGCTGGCGCTGCAGTATCTGGTGTATAAGGGGGCGGCCGCCCTGTGCGCCACCGTGGCCCAGCCCAAGCTGTCCGGCCTGATCGACGCCATCGGCTCCGCCTTCGGGCTGGTGCTGGGGATGACAGGGGCGGGGGCGCTGGTGCTGCTGGTCAGTCTGGTGTCCGCCATGAAGGCGGTGGTCCCGTGATGGGGGCGGTGCGGGGCTGGCTGCTGACGGTGATCGCCGCGTCCCTCCTGTGCGCTTTGGCCGACGCCCTGATGCCCCCAGGGGCGGTGAAGCGGGTGGGGAGGCTGGTGTGCGGCCTGGTGCTGCTGGCCGCCATTCTCTCCCCGGCGGTCCGGCTGGATGTGGCCGAGGGGGAGCGGTGGCTGGCGGAGTGCTTCGCCTCTATGGAGCCCCGGAGAGAAAATTTGGAGGAGACGGTAAACAATCAGATGAAAATCATCATAGAGGGGGAGTATGCCGCATATATTGTGGACAAGGCGGCAGAATTTGGCCTGACCTGCTCCGCCCGGGTGGAATGCCGGGTGTCGGAGGAGGGGCTGTATCTCCCTGTGTGGGCGGAGGTGTCCGGGGCGCTGACAGAGAGCGGCCGGGCCCGGCTGGTCCAGGTGATTCGGGAGGACCTGGGGGTCCCCGAGGCGGAACAGAGCTACATTGGAGAGGAGGAGCTGCCGTGAAATGGAAGTGGCCCGAGGCGGCCCGGAGGTGGAAGGGGGCGCTGAGGAAATATCAGTATGTGCTGCTGGTGATGGCGGCGGGGGTTGTCCTGCTGCTTCTGCCTGCCGGCGGACAGGACCGCGGTGAGGAGCCGCCGGCCCGGGAGGAGGGGGCGGTCTTTGACCTGGACGCCTTCGAGCAGAAGCTGGAGAGGACCCTGTCCCAGGTGGAGGGGGCGGGGGAGACCCAGGTGATCCTCACCCTGGACGGGGGCAGCCGGCAGGTGCTGGCCCGCAACCAGGAGCGGGAGGGGGACGGGGGCACCTCCAACACGGTGGTCACCGTGGGGAAGGGCTCCGGCGCTCAGGAGGTGGTGCCCCTCCAGACGGTGGCCCCCCAGTTCCGGGGCGCCCTGGTGGTCTGCCCCGGCGGAGGTGACCCCCAGGTGAGGCTCAGGATGATTGAGGCGGTGTCCGCCCTCACCGGACTGGGATCGGACCGGATCTCGGTGTGTCAGAGAGGGTAGGAAAACCCCGCGGGGGGATGAGAGCTTCAGCAATTAAATACAAGGAGGAATTATCATGAGAACGAAAAAGTCCGACTGGTCCCAGCTGTGGAAGCGCAACGCGGTTGTGGCGGCGATTGCCCTGTTTGTTTGCGCAGCGGTGTATCTGAACTGGAACTATGGCAAGGAGGCCGGCACCGGAGCGGGCAAGACGCTGGGACAGTCCACCATGGTGGGGGGGAAGACCCAGGACCCGCTGGTGGGGGGCGGCAGCTCCGCGCAGACGGGGGCCGACGCCGGGGATGACCAGACCGGCGGGGACGTGCAGACCGGCGGGGAGACGGAGGACAAGGGCGGCGCCTACTTTGCCACCGCCCGGCTCAACCGGCAGCAGGCCAGGGACAGCGCCCTTTCTCTTTTGCAGGACGCCGCCGCCCGGGAGGACGCCGACGAGACGGTGAAGAATCAGCTCAACGACAATATCCAGACCATGGCCAACTACACCGTTACCGAGGCCCAGATCGAAAATCTGGTGGTAGCCAAGGGCTACACCGACTGCGTGGCCTTCATCGGGGAGGATACCCTCTCCCTGGCCGTGTCCGCCCCGGAGGGGGGGCTGACTGAGGCCGATACCGCTAAAATTGTGGACGTGGTCAATCAGACCGCCGGCTTTACGGCGGACCAGATCAAGATTATTGAGGTGGAGTAAAGATTTTCTTCTCCGCAGTTGTCAAATGGGGAAAAGTGTGATAGAATAACAGACAACCCTTTTGAAAACTGGAAACAGGAGTGGTATCACATGGGCGAAAGCAAAGATTATGTCTCCCGCTCTGACGAGCTGGGCAATATCCATATCTCTGAGGAGGTGCTGGCGGCTATTTCCGCCGCGGCCGCCCTGGAGGTGGAGGGGGTCAGCAGCCTGACCAATCCCAGCAAGAAGAACGCCGCCAAGGGTGTGCACATCAAGCTGGAGGAGGAGAAGGTGGTGGTCGCCATGTCTGTCCTCATGGCCTATGGACACACCATCCCTGAGATGGGCCGGGCCGTTCAGGAGGCGGTGAAAAACGCCATCGAGTCCATGAGCGGACTGGAGGTGGCCGCCGTCAACGTGAGCGTGGGCGGCATCGTATTCCCCCCAAAGGAACAGTAAAAAATCGCCCCGCCGGCCGGCGGGGCGATTTTTTTTACCATTTTTGCAGCTGGCGCAGCAGTATGCCGGCGATGTCCTCGCAGGAGCCCTGGATCTGGACGGCCCCGATGTTGTAGGCCACCATGGGCATACCGTACACCACGCTGGATTCCTTGTCCTGGCCGATGGTATAGGCACCGGCCTGGCGCATCTTCAGCAGACCGTCGGCCCCGTCGCGGCCCATGCCCGTCATGATGATGCCCGTCATCTTGCACCGGACCTGCTCCGCCATGGAGAAGAACAGGGCGTCTACCGAGGGGCGGTGGCCGCTGACCTTCTCGCCGGGCATACAGGACACGGTGTAGCGGCTGCCGGAGCGGACAATCCGCATCTGGAAGTCAGCGGGGGCCAGAAGCGCCAGGCCCCGGCGGAGCTCGTCGCCGCTCTTGGCCTCCCGCACCTCCATGTGGCACAGGCGGTTGAGCCGGTCGGCGTACATCTGGGTGAAGCCGGTGGGCATGTGCTGCACGATGAGCATGGCGGGGATGTCGGCCGGCAGGCGCTTCATGACCTCCAGGGTGGCCTCGGTTCCGCCGGTGGACGCCCCCAGGCCGATGATGACATTGTCCAGAGAGGGACGGTTTCCCAGCAGGGGAGGGGCAGGCAGAGCGGGCTGGCTGCCGGTGACGGGCAGGCGGGGGGCGCCGGGCTTGACAGGGGCGGCGGGCGCCGGGACGCCGGGCCGGGGGCGCACCCGGGCGCCGGCGGCGGCGATTACCTTCTGGGTGAGGGCGGCGATGAAGGCCTCGTTCTGACCGGGCTCCGGCTTGCGCACAAAGTCCACCGCGCCGGCGGACAGGGCGTCGAACACCCGCAGGTCCAGCGAGGACACCAGAATGACAGGCAGAGGGACGACGGGAAGCAGCTGCTTCAGAAACTCAATGCCGTTCATCCCCGGCATCTCCACGTCCAGCGTCATGACGTCGGGGCGGAAGGTGTCGATCTTCGCCCGGGCGTCCTTGGCATTGAAGCTGGTGGCTACCACTTCGATGCTGGGGGAGGTGTTCAGGCCGTTGGAAATCATGGTGCGGGCCAGAACAGAGTCGTCCACCACCATGACGCGTATTTTTTTATTGACCGGCCACATGGGAATCACTCCTTTCACAGGCAGTTACAGGCATCCCGACCCGGTGGCCGGGTCGGGACGAAAATCACTTCTTTTGGAAGGTGGAGGGCGCTACCGTGACGTAGGGGGCATCCTTGCTCAGATTCTCTGAGTGGCTGATCATCAGGTAACCTCCAGGGACGGTGGCGTCGTAGAACCGGCGCACCAGAGCGTCCTTGGTGGGCTGGTCGAAGTAGATCATCACGTTGCGGCAGAAAATTACGTCGAATTTCGTCCGGAACTTGATGGGGTCCATGAGATTGAAGGTCTGGAAAATCACGTTGTTGCGGATCTCCGGGGAGACGGCGTACCGGCTGCCCTCAATCTGTTTGAAATACCGCTTGCGCCAGGACTCAGGCACCGTGTCAGGCACCTCGTAGATGCCCTTCTTGGCGGTGGTCAGGGCCTTTTGGGAGATGTCGGTGGCCAGGATGCGGGTGTCCCACTGATTGGCCTGGGGTCCCAGAAAGTCCTTGATGTACATGGACAGGTTGTAGGGCTCCTCACCGCTGGAACAGCCCGCGCTCCAGATTGCCAGAGACTTCTTTTTTTGATACTTGCGCACCAGCTCGGGCAGAATTACCTTGGTGAAAAATTCGAAATGCTCCGGCTCACGCATGAAAAACGTGTAGTTGGTGGTCAGCCGGTTGAGTACCTGCTCGATCTTCTGGGGGTCCTTCTCCTTCAGCAGCTGGGTGACAAACTGGGAGAAGCTGGTATACCCCTGTTCAGACAGCAGGGAGGACAGGCGGCTGGTGACCAGCTGGCGCTTCTCCTGCAGGGTGATGCCGTAGTGGGACTTGATAAAGGTTGTCAGTTTGCGAAAATCCTCATCCGAGATGGTCTGTATCATCCCAGAGCTCCCTCCCTCTTGGTGAAGTTCAGATATCAGTCGTGGAGCAGCAGCTCACAGTCCAGCTCCAGCATGGTGTTGCCGTCGGGCAGGGTGCACATGCCCGACACCATCGCCTGGCCGCTGCTGGTGGGGACGGGCAGGATGGCGTCCAGCGGGACGTCCACCATCTGCTCGACCATGTCAACCAGAATGCCTACCTGGTTGCCGTCCACGTCCACCACAATGCCGCAGAAATTGTCCTGCTCCGGCTTGCCCAGGCGCAGCCGGATATCCACCATGGGGACGATCTGTCCTCTCAGGTTGATGACGCCCCGGACATAGTTGGGCACCCGGGGGAGGTAGGTGATGGCGTAGCCGGTGATGATATCCTTTACCATGTCGGCCTTGATGCCGTACATCAGGCCGCTGGAGGAGAAGATCAGATACTTATCCGTCTGAATTTCAGGCGACTGGTCGGTGTAGTCGTCCAGCTGCTGGGACTCTGTGGCAAATAATACTTCCTCAGTTTGCGGCATAGTTAAGTTTCTCCCTTCTTATTGGAATGGCTCAAAAGGCGTTATGGGCGGCGGTGTAGACGTTGACCACGTCCAGAATGATGCTGATGCTGCCGTCGCCCAGGATGGAGCAGCCGTTGATGCCGTAATTCTTGATGCCAAAGCTGTTGATGTAGTTGGGCAGAGGCTTTACCACGATCTGCTGCTCGCCCATGAGCTCGTCAACAAACAGGCAGTAGGAGTGCTCGCCGGCCTCGACCCACATGAGGATGCCGTCCTCGATGTTGTCATATCCCTCGTCCATGCAGAACAGCTCCTTGGCCCGGACGATGGGGTAGAAGTTGTCGCGCACCTTTATCATTTCGCCCTGGGCCGGGTCGTGGATGATGTCGGCGGCGGTGACCTTCAGGGAGGACTGGATGGAGTTGATGGGGATGGTGAACATAGACTGGCCCACCGAGACCTCCATGCCGTCCATGATGGCCATGGTCAGGGGGATCTTCAGGGTGGTGGTCATGCCCTTGCCCCACTCGCTGGAGATGGTGACGGTGCCGCCTACGTCGGCCACGTTCTTCTTCACCACGTCCATGCCCACGCCACGGCCGGAGTACTCGGTGACCTCGGTGTTGGTGGAGAAGCCGGGCATCATCAGGAAGTTGAGAATTTCCTTCTGGCTGTACTCGTGGTCGGGGGCGGCCAGGCCCTGGCGGATGGCCTTGTTCAGCACGGCCTGGGTGTCGACCCCCTGGCCGTCGTCCTTGATCTCGATGATGACCTCGCTGCCGGTGTGGCGGGCGGACAGGATGACCTCGCCCACCGGGTCCTTGCCGGCGGCGATGCGGTCGGCCTCGTGCTCCTCCAGGCCGTGGTCCATGGAGTTGCGCACGATGTGCATGATGGGGTCGCCGATGGCGTCCACGATGGTCTTGTCAACCTCGGTGTCCTCACCGATGAGGGTGAGCTTGGCCCGCTTGCCCAGCTTCTTGCTCATGTCGCGGACGATGCGGTTCATCTTCTGGAAGGTGCCGGAGACGGGCACCATGCGCAGCGACATGGACACGTCCTGCAGGTCGTCGGTGAGCTTGCGCAGGTCCCGGGCGGACTTGGTGAAGTTGTCCAGCCGCAGGCCCTTCAGGTCGGGGGAGGAGGTGACCATGGACTCGGTGATGACAATTTCGCTCACCACCGCCAGCAGCTGGTCCAGCTTGGAGAGGTTGACGCTGATGAGGCTCTCCTTGGCGTGCTGCTGGCCGCCCCCTGCGGGGGCCGCCGCAGGGGCGGGCTTGCCGGCAGCAGGGGCCGGGGCGTCGTCGGCCTTGGGGGGGGCCTTGACAGGGGCCGCTGCCTCAGCCGCAGGGGCCGCCGCGGGCGCGGCGGGGGCCGGGGCGGGCTTGGCCGCGTCTACCGGCTGGTACTCCCGCACCGAGCCGGCGCCCTGCATGGCGTGGATGGCGTCGTCCCGCTCCTCCGCCGTGCGGAACCAGAGCAAAAAGCCCTGGTCGGCGATGATGTCGGAGGTGCTGGGGTCGTTCTCCACGTTCTCCGGGGTGTAGACAAAATCGCTGGAGTAGTCCTTCACGCTGTTGACCAGCATGAAGGCGCGCAGATTCTCCATCCCGCTGCCCTCGTCGAAGAAGACATGGATGCCGAAGAGGTAGTCGGGATTGACGGCGTTCGCGCCGGGGGCGGCGGCCGGCTCCGGCGCCGCGGGAGCGCTCTCCGCCGCAGGGGCGCTTTCCGCCGCCGGAGCGGTGGGATTGCCTTGAATTTTATCGATCAGACTATTAATTTTATTTACGATGTGGTCGATAGACTGAGAGAGCGGTTCATCGTTCTCTACCTTCTCGATCTCACCGCGGAAGAAGTCCACTGCCTGGAACAGCATATCAAACAGCTCAGGCCGGGTCTGTTCCGGGACGATGTCCATACTCTTTTCACGGACGAGGAAGAATAAATCCTCAATCCGGTGAGCCACCGTCATCAGGGAACTGAACTCCATCATCGCGGAGGAGCCCTTGATTGTGTGCATGATCCGGAATATCTCGTTGACACTATCCTCAGAGAATGTATCCGCCTGTTCCGCTGCCAGCAGGATTCCATCCAGCTGCTCCAGCAGGGTGTTGGTCTCGTAAAGATACATATCCAGGATGCTGTCGTTGCCGCTGCCCATAAAAACGCCACCTTTTCTCATTTGCTGGGCGGTAGTTCCAGCCGGAAGGGCATGGTACGCCCGCCTGTATTCTAATCATACTCGTTATATCGGCAGTGTCAATTGGAAAATTAAGATTTCCCGAAAAAAAAACGAACTTTTACTGAAATGGAGTGCCGCCAATGCCTGACTTGCTTGGTGTGACCAACCCTGTACCGGGTCATGACAACAACAATGTGAACCGAAATATGCCCGTTTCCCCCAATGATCCCCGTATTCAGAACGCTCCTGACCCCACCAGGGTCAGCCGGCCCGACAACCGGACGGAGCGGCAGGACACCGGGGACTCCACAGGGGGGAATCAGGCCCTGCGCTATGATTCCAACTTCGCCTCCTTCCTGCAGCGGCTGATGAACACCCCCGGCATGAGCCAGAGCCTGTCCACCATTCTGGCCTTCTACGAGGGGACGGTGGTCTCCTCCGGCATCGAGGAGGGCCTGGCCAGCGAGATGGGGGCCCTGCTCAACATGCTGAAGATGGACGAGAGCCAGCTGGGCAAATTCCTCTTCTCCCAGCTGGCCAACGGCACCCGCTTCGGCGGGGCCCTGTTCGCCATCCTGCGGGACGCCTACTCCTCCAGCAACGCCGAGTCGGTGCGCAGCAGCATATTGCAGTTTTTGAAGAAGTACAGCGACTACTCCTCCACCAGCCATATTCAGGGCAACCTGCTGCGGGGGCTGACCCGGTTGACCCGGGCCATCCCCGCCAGCTACGGCAGCCAGCTGCTGCCCATGGTGTCCCGGCTGGAGGAGCTGCTCAACGCCGGGGACCGGGCCGGGGCCCTGAAGCTGCTCCAGGGCAGCATCCTCCCCTTCCTGTCCGCCTACACCAGCAAGACCAACGACATGGGCCTGTCCCGGACGCTGATCTCTATGCTGGCGCTGGATATCTCCCGGTATGAAAACGGCAGCGAGGACAGCCTGCTCCAGGCCTTCCACCAGCTCAACGGCAGCCCCGGCCTGAGAGACCGGCTGGGCGGGCTGTCGGACGAGGCGCTGCTGCGGCTGCTCAACAGCTCCAGCTTCGCCAAGGCCGCCGAGGGCGACCAGTTCGCCGCCCAGCTCACCAGGGCCGCTTACAGCGCCCTCCAGGGCGGGGCGGCCAACGAGGTGCAGGAGGCCTTCCGCAATATCATTGCCGCCTTCCTGGTCAACGAGAGCGTACACATGCCGCTGAACCACATCCTGCTCCCCCTGGAGTGGGACGGGAAAATGGTGTTCTCCGAGATGTGGGTGGACCCGGACGCGGAGGAGAACATGAAGCGGGGCAGAGGGGAGCGGGACAATACCCAGCGCTTCCTGTTCAAAATTGATATCCAGGGGCTGGGCTTCTTCGATATCGTGCTTACCAGCCAGGGGGAGCGGGTGGATGTGCAGGTGTTCTGTCCGGAGAAGGTGGCCCCCTTCTCCCAGCTGGTGCAGGGGGAGCTGTCACGGATTCTGACCGACAACGGCCTGACCGCCGGCGCGGTGCAGGTGCAGAGAATGGACCGGCCGCTGACTATTTCCGGGGTGTTCCCACGGATTTTTGAGGGGGAGAACAGCATCAATGTCAAGATATGATAACCGGGCCACCAACCGGGCTGTGGCCCTGCGCTACGATGGGGAGGGCGCCCCGGTGGTAGTGGCCTCCGGCATGGGCTATCTGGCCGAGCGGATGGTGGAGGTGGCCGCCGAGAGCGGCGTGCCCGTCTATGAGGACAACTCCCTGGCCACCATGCTGTCTCAGCTGGCCCTGGGGCAGGAGATTCCCGACGCGCTGTATCAGGCCATTGTGGAAATTTACGTTTACTTTTTGAATTTTGACCCCACTGACCCGGACAAGGCGCGGCGGGAGCGCAAGGCCCTGGCGGAGCAGGCGGAGGAGGCGGCCAAGGCTGTGCCGGCCGCCGAGGAAGAGAAAGGAGCGCCTTAAATGGAAGAACGTCTCTATTTGATTTTGGACAGCCAGGGGACACCCCTGGCCAACGCCGTGCTGGAGTCGCCGCCCAAGGCGGAGATTCTGCAGATCCGTGTGCTCAACGACAAGGTGGAGGCGGTGGCCGCCCACCGGGAGATTCAGCTCATCGGCATCGACAACGGCACCCCGGACCGGGTGGGCGTGATTGTCCGCCAGCGGGACGACCGGCTGGTTGTGCAGCCCACCGCCGCCCTGGGCCCCGCCGCCCGGGAAAACCTGCGCATCCTGACCGACTTCGAGAGCGTGATGTACCCCGTCACCGGGCGCTGGAAGGGCCAGCGCTCCCTCAAAGCCAAGGACCTGAGCTGCGGCGGCATCGCCTTCTACTCCGGCATCCCCCTGGAGGACCGGGAGATTGTGGAGATGGTGCTGCCGGTGACCGACTCCCCGGTGGTGGTCAGAGCCCAGATGATCCGGCAGCTGAAGGATGAGAGCTCCCAGCTTCCCCTGTACGCCGCGAAATTTGTGGACCTGATCCAGGACGAGGAGGCCCTGATCCGCAAGGCGGTATTCAGCATCCAGATCACCACGGCCGACTGATTCAATATTAGCTGGGGCGCCCCCGGGCGTCCTGTTTCCCTCGGGATAAAGAAAGGAGAACCGCTATGTCTCGCAGAACCAGATTCCAAACCTACACATGGAAGGAGCGGGCGCTGTCCCTGCTGCTGGCCGCCGTCCTGCTGCTGGGGATGGCGCCCGGCCTGACGGCGCCCGCCTCCGCCCACTGGGCCGACGCCTACCTGGACCAGCTGGTGGACTGGGGGGTGATCCGGGCCGACCAGACCGGAAACCCCAACGCCCCCATTACCCGGGCCGATTTCGCGGCCATTGTCAACCGCGCCTACGGCTACACCGAGGTGGGGGATATCCCCTTTACCGACGTGAAGGTGACCGACTGGTTCCATGACGACATCGCGATCGCCTACAACGCCGGCTATATGGCGGGCACCTCCGCCACCACCGCCTCCCCCAACGACACCCTGACCCGGGAAATGGCGGTGTGCATCCTGGGCCGGAATATGATGATGAAGGAGACCACGGGGGAGACCCTGGCCTTCAGCGACGGGCGGGATATCAGCAACTGGGCCCGGGGCCTGGTGAAGACCGCCGTGGACAACTACATCATCTCGGGCTACCCCGACAACAGCTTCGGGCCCCAGGACCCCATCTCCAAGGGACAGATGGCTGTTCTGGTGACCCAGTGCCTCGGCCAGCCCATTCGGGAGAGCGGCAGCTACTCCCTGGGCGGGGTCTTCGGCAATGTGACCATCACCTCCCCCAATGTCACCCTGCGGGACACCACCATCAGCGGCGACCTGTATGTGTCCGGCGGCGTGGGCCTGGGGGGCATCAAGCTGGAGAACGTGAACGTGCTGGGCCGGATTATCGTCAGCAGCTCGGGCGAGAGCGAGGCCGGCGAGGCCAGCGTGGTGATGCGCAACGTCACCGCCAACGAGATGCTGGTGGACAATATGCGCAACAAGACGGTGACCATCCGGGCGGACGGAATCACCGATATCGCACAGACCACTGTGCGCACCTCCGCCTACCTGGAGGACAACAACACCGACGACAAGGGCCTGATGAAGATTACCCTGGACGGCGAGCCCGGCACCCGGCTCACCCTGGCCGGCCGGATCAAAGAGGTGGAGAATATCAGCCCCTCCTCCACCATCCAGGTGGCCAAGGGCTCGGTGAAGAAGCTCACGGTGGACGAGGCGGCCGTCGGCTCCACCGTCCAGCTGGACCGGAACACCGAGGTCAAGGAGATGAACCTGGACGTGGCCACCAGCGTCACCGGTGAGGGCGACATCGAGAAGCTGAATGTCAACGCCCCCGGCTGCGTGGTGTCCATGCTGCCCGATAAGATTTACATCCGCCCCGGCCTGACCGCCAACATCGCGGGGGTGGTGATGGACCACCTGGCCGCCGAACAGGGGTCCACCGACCCGCGGCTGCTGTCCGGCTATCCGGCGGCCAGGGACATTACCCCCAACGGCGCCCGCGCCGATTTCTCCGCCAACAAGAAGGGCACCATCTACTGGGCGGTGAGCAGCATCGGCGACGGCTCCATCGGGGAGGAGGACCTGATCTCTCCGCCGTCCTACGGCTCCAAGGCGGTGAGCAACGGCTCGGTGGCCGCCCCCACCGGCGACACCGTGGTCAGCGCCCAGGTCGCCGGACTGACGGTGGGCGGGTCCTACTACCTGTCCGCCGTGCTGGTGGATGAGCAGGACCGGCGCAGCGTGGTGAAGGTGGTCTCCTTCAGCACGCCGGACAACACCGTGCCCGCCTTCGCGCAGGGCTATCCCTACATGTCCTATATCACCGATACCGAGGCCCAGGTGGCCGTGATGGCGACCAAGGACTGCCGGATGTACTACGCCGTGCTGCCCAGAAACGCCCAGGCGCCTACCGCCGATAACCTGAAATCTGCCGCCGTGTCCAATAACCTGGGCTACGGCGTGGTGGAGCTGGAGAAAAATAAGGAGTACAGCAGCCGCGACCAGGCCTTTATGGTCAGCCGCCGGCTGGAGGAGCTGAAGGACTATACCCTGTATCTGTGGCTCACCGACGGCATCAACAGCTCCGCTGTGATACCCGTGCAGTTTACCACCAAGGATATGACGCCGCCGGAGTTTGTGGTGTCGCCCTATGAGGCGGGTCAGCCCCAGGCCAATTCCGTGCCGCTGGCGGCTACCCTGAATGAAAACGGCACCATCTTCTGGGTGGTGGTGGAGGAGGGGGACAACTACCCCCGGCCCAACAACCAGGACCCCACGGACAACGAGACGGACGGACTGCGGGCCAAGCTGGACAGCGACTACGCCAAGCTCCAGGTGGCAAACGGGATGAACTGCCTGCAAAAGGGCCAGGTGAACGCCCAGGCCAACACGGAGGTAAAATTCAATGTGACCGGTTTACAGCCCGAGAAGGCCTATGACCTGTACTACCTGGCCCAGGATGCCGCGGGGAACTATTCCATCCGGGTTGAGAAGATTCAGGGCGGCATCCATACCCTGGACACCAGCCGGCCCCTGGTCCGGCAGTGGTTTACCAGCACCAGCGGGCTGGACGAGACGGTTGATCCTATGCCCGATACCGATATTGTGCTGGAATTCAGCGAAAATGTGGCCTACAGCGGAAAGGACTTCCTGAGTCTCTATGAAAATCCGGACAAGAGCGACTTTGTGAACGCGCTGCACGAGACCATTACCATGTTTGAGCAGCGCATCGGCTCGCCAAAGCCAAACCAGGTGTATGACGAGCGGAATGTGGAGAGCGGGGAGGCCACCGAGGACCAGTGCGTCATCGACTACACCAAGGCGAGGGTGGAAAAGGCGACGGACGGCAGCGGCAAGGTAAACCTGATTTTCCCCGCGGAGGGGCTGAGGCTGTCCAGCGGAACCACCTATTACTTTGAGATCATGAAAATTACCGATAACTCCACCGCGAAGAACGAGATCAGACCCCAAAAGGTGGACTTTAACCAGGCGTCTATCACGGAAGGCCACAAGGTGCCCCGGTTTACTGTGGCCTCTGCCCGGCTGAACTTAACCACCAGCACGCTGGACGAGGAGGAGTACCCGTTTGATCTTGAGGCCCAGCACGGCGAGAAGGATATCGAATTCAGCTTTTATGTGGCACCGGAGTCCACCAGCCGGGCGGACGAGGGCGTGCGGTATGACCTGCTCTTCTGGAGCGAGAGCAGAATCAGCTTTGACCTCTACTACCGCAAGCTGGACGCCAAGACTATGGAGCCGGTTACGAGCGGGGTCACCCCGGAGCTGCCCGCGGCCGATACCCACACGCCGATGGCTAACGGCTGGTATCTCCTGAACAACAGCGGCACCCCGATCTCTCCTGTGCAGGGGGAGACGAAGGGCGGCGTGGACCTGCACAAGCAGTTTAACAACGCGACCAGCGCCACCTTCCCCAGGCTGAAGGATCTGGACGATTCCGGCGATTATCTCTATGAGTTCGCCGTGTCCGTCACCCAGATCGGCACGGTGACAAACCGCAAGGCGTGGAGCGGAAAGGTGAACTTCTATGTCAACGCGGCGTCGGCCGTCAGCGGACGGAATCTGGAGAATCTGGCCAACAGGCAGACGGAGGAGAACTGGAGAGTATTCTACGCGGAGAAGGGCATGAACGGCGGCGGCGGCTCGACCATCGGTGTGAGCACCCTTGACGGCTCCGATACGCTGAAGCTGGATTATGACTTCTCCAACACCCAGGTGCCCAGCTTTACCAGCGGCGCGCCCACCTTTAAGGTGGGGGATTCGTCGGTGGAGATCGGGGTCAATCTGACCCTGCCGGGTACGGTCTACTATCTGATTGCCCCGGTGGCGCCGAAGGAGAGCAGCACCGGAATATCCTCCATTCGGACGGTTGTAAATAAGGTGCCTAAACTGCAGGCAAACGGCGATCCAATGCTGGACCCCGACGAAAATGTGATATTCCAAATAGAAACGAAGAGCGACCGCGACTTGTATGATTCCGGCGTGGTGCCTGAAGTGGGCGGGAAGGGAGACCCCAACATTAAGGACAGTACAAAGGACCCCTACACGGAATCGGAATGGGTGACCGCCCCGGTGGTGGACGACGTGAGATTTCCGCCTTACACCAATGAGCAGTTTAAGAAGGGGACGTATGTCTACAGCGGCGGCGGCGGCTATGAGCCCATTAAGCCGATTATCAACGGCCTGCTGCCCAATCAGGAGTATTTCTGCTACATGGTGCTGGTGGGCGCGAACCCCAGAGAGACCTCACAGGTGTATCTGTATACCTTTAAAACCAGCGAGACGTCGAAGCCGAAATTTGCGTTGTCGGACACGCAACGAGGAATTGTTCAGATGGCCATTGCCAACAAGGTGGAAACTGATGTTAAGTGGCGTGTATTTAACAGAGATGAGGCCGAGAGTCACTCAAATTTGACTGAGATGATTATTTTGCCGGATGGTATGACAGGATATGGAACAGAAATAACAACACCTGAAGGTAAGGTGCGCCGTATTTCGGTGCTGGATGCCTTGGAAACGGAATACAATGCGTCTACGGCATATGGAAGCAGCTCTGCGGCGGAAGCCGCAGGGAAGGGGAGTGATTATAATGGATTTTCCCTGTTTGATGTTGTTGCAGATGATACCCAAAGGAGGAATATTCAGGAGCTGGTCCGTAATTCGTATACAAGCATTACCAATGTGAAGGACAATGCAAGTACTCCAACCATTATTACAGCGGAAGGCGTGGCGCCGGAGTATTTGAGCTATGTAGACTATGCGGACTGGTACACAGACAGCAACGGCGGACAACCAGACCCTTCGCAGTATTTGTTCTTGATTGTGGGCCATAATGTTGACAGCGAGAGCGATGAAGGAAGATGGGACAAGGCAGATAGTTTCCGTGCTTTGAATGGCGTGTCTTATAAGGACGGCACACCGCCAAAATTGATAGAGGTAAAAAGCAGTATCACAGGGACAGGAGCTGCCGGCAATGAGACGTATAGCGGCTATGTCATCCTTACCTTTGATAAGGCAGTGTATTGGGCGGAAAATGCGTCTTCAGGAGGGAGCAGGACCATATATTCTGTGCAGCCTCAAGATGATGGCAAAGATGACACTATAAAGACTATTGGAATTCTGAATGGCTATTTGCCTGGAAACTTGACTGTCTTCGAGAGTAATGGAACTGCGGGCACAACGCCAAGTAACATTTTTAGTTTCTCATATTCAGGACTTACTGATACTAATATTACACTGCTTCCAAACGGAAATATCTGTAATTTTATTGGCAGTTCCGCACCAAATGGACAGTACATTACGATTGAAATAAGCAACGGAAAACATTCGACCGGTGTGATAGAAGCGCTGAATTCTCCATATGTCCGAGTGAAGTTTAATGGCGACAGTTTCCTGAACGGAGTTAAAGAAGCGAATTGATCCCCACGGGAGCGGGCATTTCGCCCGCTCCCGCCGGCCATTTCCAAAACCTGACTTGCAAAGGAGTGTTTTGTATGCGAAAAACGCTAATCCAATGCGGTGTTTCCCTGTTGATAGCGCCTGTTTTGACGCTTATGCTGCTGGGAACTGTCGCGTTGGCAGTTGGCTCAAGCGACGGGGTCAGCCGTTCCGCGGCTGGAAGCAGTTCCTCCAGCTCCAGCTCCGGCGACGTAGGGTCGGGGGGCGGCTCCAGCGGCGGCTCGGGGAGCGGCTCTCAAACGCCAACCCCAACGCCGCCGACGGTTACGTTTACATTGGATAAAACTAGCATTTCTCTGAAGGTGGGGGGGGAGAGCGAGAAGCTGACCGCCACATATAAGGAAGACGGCAAGGAGGTCACCGGCAAAACGGTCAATTGGACCAGTAACGACCCCGACGTGGCGACGGTGGACAACAACGGCAGAGTGAAGGCCGTCGGAGCGGGTACGGCGAAAATTACCGCAACGTGCGAGGGGAAAACAGCCACCTGTACGGTTACGGTTTCCCCGGCCGACGTGCCCGACGCGACAGTTACCATCAACAATAAGGGCCCCTTCACGATTGATCCCAACGGAACGGCCTCCGTGACCGTCACCCCTACGCCGGGCACGGAGGAGGTCAAGTGGAAATTTGTGGGAGAGACGGGCGACCAGGATATTGACGACACTGATATCGTCAGCCTGAGCAAAAGGGGCAACACCTGGACCATAACCGGCAGAGAGCCCGGCGAGCTGCGCATGTACGCCTATGTGGGCGACGGGAGCGGCGCCAATCAGAGGACGGACACGATTACCGTTACCGTCAGCGGTATCGTCGTGGACACCAAACCCATCGAGCTTCAGGAAAACCAGATACTGCCGCTGCCCGAGGCCAAGGCCTATGGCACCGCCGCCAGCGGCGCGGTCAAGTATGTGGTCAGCGACGGCTATATCGCCCAGGTTGTAAAGGGAAACAGCGTGAAGGGCTACACCCCCGGCTCAACCGCGATTATTGTCAGCGACCAGAAGAACATCTATAAGGTGTCAATCCCCCTCACCGTGGTAAACGACCCCAGCACAACCATTGAGTACAGCCGGACCCTCCGCAGCGGCGAGGCGCTGTCCTTCAAGGAGCTGAGCAGCGACTTCCGCAGCCAGCTGGGAGGCAAGGTGGTCAGCGTGAGCGGGCTGAGCGTCCCGACGGACCAGGGTACCCTGTACTACAACTACCACTCCGAGGCCGAGCCCGGCTGGGGGGTGGGCAGCGATATCTACTACCTGGGCAGCGAGGTCACAGGGGGCCGGCGGGATCTGGAGGACGTCACATTTGTGGTGAAGCCCACCTATATGGGCGGCACCGTGAATATCTCCTATGTGGCCACCACCCGGGACTCCGAGGGCACCGAGACCTATAACTGCCGGATCACCCTGAAGGTGGAGCCGGAGACAGGGGCCAGCGCGGGGGTCTCCCTCACCACCAAGTACAATACCCCCGTCCGCTTCAACGCCAACGAGTTCAACCGGGTGTGCAAGGAGCGCACGGGCATGAGCCTGAGCTATATCACCTTCTCCCACACCCCGGTGCGGGAGGGGACGCTGTATACAGATTACGTGAGCGAGGGCAGCTACGGCAGCCTCGTCTCCCTGTACACCCAGTACAGTATGCGGAATCTGGATAATATCTGGTTTGTCCCCGCCCCCGGCTACACCGGGAACGTCACCGTCTACTACACCGCCCGAAGCGTGGGCACCCCGGGGGCCACCTTCTCCGGCCAGGTGAATATCACCGTGGGCACCGAGAGCGGCGTGGCTATCGGCGGCGTGGACTACGACCTGGTGAAGGGCGGCGTGGCCCACTTCGACGATGTGGACTTCAATAACTTCTGCCGCAGCAAGCTGGACAGCTACCAGACCCTCAGCTTTATCCAGTTTGACTCGCTGCCCTCCGCCAGCCAGGGCGTGCTGTACTACGACTACCGGTCCGCCTCCGTCCCGGGCAGCCGGGCCTCCGCCGGCACCGCCTACTACTACGGGACCTATTCCCCCCGCATCGACCGGCTGGCCTTTGTGCCCGCGGAGGACTTTATCGGCACGCTGCGCATCCCCTTCACCGGCCAGACCAGAGACGGCACCCGGTTTACCGGAAACGTGGAGATCAACGTGCGGGGCGGCACCGGCTCCGGGGATATCCAGTACAGCTGCGCCCAGGGCAAGTCGGTGAATTTTAAGGAGCGGGACTTTAACGAGCTGTGCAAGGACCTGACCGACAGCAGCCTGAACTATATCCAGCTCCAGGACCTGCCCGACCAGTATAGCCAGGGCTCGGTGTACCGGGGGAGCAGCCGGGTCACCTCCACCAATACCCGGTACTACTACGGCAGCAGCTCCAACCGCATCAGCAATCTGTCCTTCCGGGCCTCCAGCAGCTTCTCCGGCTCGGTGGATATCCCCTTCATCGGGACCAACCGGGACGGCAACACCTTCTACGGGACCATTACCATCACCTCCAGCGGCTCCACCAGCAGCCGGGACACCATTCAGTACTCCACCGACTACAACTCCGCCGCCGTCTTCGACCGGGACGACTTTGACAACCTGTCCCAGTGGGAGACCGACCGGGATATCAGCACCGTCCGCTTTGACCTGCCCAGGAGCAGCGAGGGCGACCTCTATCGGAATTATCGCTCCAGCTCCAGCAAGGGCACGCGGATTACCTCCAGCAGCACCACCATCAGCGCCGGCGAGCTGGACCGGGTGGCCTTTATCCCCGCCAGCCGCTACACCGGGACGGTGACCCTGGACTTTGTGGCCAAGGCCACCAACAATGAGGAGTTCGAGGGCACCGTGGAGATCACCGTGGAGCGGCCGGGAGCCGACGTCACGGTGCGCTACTCCACCCGGATTTCCCCGGTGGCGTTCAGGGGGGAGGACTTTAAGAAAAATAACACCAGCCTGTCCTCCATCCAGTTTACCTCCATGCCCCCCACCAGCGCGGGATATGTGTATTACCAGTACGTCAGCCCCACCCGGTACGGCCGGCAGGCCAACACCAGCACCACCTACCGCTCCAGCGGAAGCAGCCTGATCTCCGACCTGACCTTCGTCCCCCGGGCGGGCTACACCGGAACGGTGACCATCCCCTACACCGGAACCAATTCCAACGGCTCCACCTTTGAGGGGGAGGTGCAGATTACCGTGTCCCCCAGCTACAGCTCCGCCTACTTCAGCGATATGTCGGGCTACAGCGACGCCCAGCGGGCGGCGGTGGACTACCTGCGGGAGAACGGCATCACCAACGGCATCTCCGCTACCCAGTACGGCCCGGAGTACTCCATCACCCGGGCGGACTTCGCGGTGATGCTGTATCAGACCTTCGGGCTGACCGCCAGCGGCAGCTCCGGGTACTTCAATGACGTACCCTCCGGAGCCTACTACGCCCAGGCGGTGAACACCCTGCGCAGCATGGGCATCGTCAGCGGCATCGGGAACGGGGCCTATGGCTCCAGCTACACCCTGAGCCGCCAGGACGCCATCTGCATGATACAGCGGACCCTGCGGACGATGGGCTGGAACGCCAACGACGGCAGCAGCAGCTATCTGAACGGCTACAGCGACAGCGGCAGCGTGGCCGGCTACGCCCAGGGGGCCATGGCCCACGCCGTCCAGATGGGCTATCTGCCCACCGCGAACGGCCGGCTGGCCCCCAGAGATCCCCTGACCCGGGTGGATATGGCACAGATTGTCCACCGGGTGCTCACCTACTGAGGCATAAAAAAATTCCCCGATTTGATCGGGGAATTTTTTTGCCTAAAACCGGTGTACCCAGCCGGACAAAAACCAGACCGGGGCCAGCCAGGTGAGCATGTAGACCAGGAGGTTCAGGGGGGAGAGGGAGGTGTAGGCCCCTACCGAGGTGAGGTAGGCGGCCAGCGCCATCCCCAGCAGGGAGGCGGCGCAGCACAGGGCGGCGCCCAGCCGGGCGGCCCACCGCAGCCGTTTGGCGGCGGTAATGGCCTCGGCAAAGGGGAGAAGGCCCTCCCGGCACAGAAGAGCGGTGAGGGTGTCGCCGTGGTCCTGCTCCGGGTCGGACAGCTGGCGGCGGCGCTCCACCGGGGGGAAGGCCATCTTGTCCGCAGCCAGCTTGAAGCGCTGCTGGAGCATGGCGGGGATCAGGTTGAAGTCACGGGTGGCCAGCACCGGCTCCACCTTTTCCAGCATCAGGGACTCCAGGGCGGGAAATACGGTGTCGGGCAGGGCGTAGCTCAGGGCGAAGATGCCGGCCAGACGCCGGTCGATGGCGCAGAAAACGGCGCTCTTTACGTTGAGCCCCTGGGGCAGCTTGACCTCCATCAGCTTCATGAAGGCGGCGGAGCCCACCAGCACCTGTTCACCCCGGATGTTGGCCGACAGACCGCCCCCCTCGTGGCAGACCAGGCTGTCCGCCCGGCGCATCAGCCCGCCCATGGACCGCAGCTGGTCATGAAACAGCTTGGTCAGGCCGCTGCCCGAGTCGCGGATGAGGGTTGCGGTGTAGGCCACCACCCGCTCGGCGGGGAACTCGGCCATGACCTTGAAGCCGTTGAGCTCCACGTAGCCGGGGGGGAAGAGGTCGCCGTCAGTGATGAGAACACAGTCCCCCCGGCGGGAGGCCGACATCCCCGGCCAGCCGGCCAGGGCGGCTCCGCTGGGGGCCAGCCGGCGGGCCGCCTTGTGGAAGGGACGGCTGTAGGCCAGCCCTCCGCCGAAGGCGGCGGTGACGGTGAACAGGGCGGACAGAGCCCAGATCAGCCGCTCCGGGTGGTCATTGCCCACCGAGGCCATCAGTGCGCAAGTGACGTCACCCACCAGCAGCAGGGGGCAGACCCGGCGGAAGATGCGCTGTGCGCCGTCGTCGGTCTGGATCTGGCTGCCATAGCCCTGGTTGTCCCCCGACCACTTGGCGTAAGTGCCCCGGTCGTTCCACTTCTCCGGGTCCAGGGTGACCCGGTAGGGGGTGGCCGTGGAGGCGGCGGTGCGGCAGGACAGCCGCAGGGCGCAGCGCTTGTGGTATACGCCGTGGAGCAGGAAAAACAGACCAGTGAGGCAGACTAGGGTGTAGGGCAGGCGCTGGGATTCGCCCGTGGCCAGCTGCACCCCGTCGGCCAGGGTGAGGAGACAGGCCAGCGCGGCCATGGTGTCCATGCCAAATTTCAGGAAGCAGGCCCGGAGCAGCCCGGTGAGGAGCACATCGGCGGACAGGAGTATCCCCATCCCCATCAGGGCGGCGGACAGCCAGCACTGTACCTCGGGCTGGTCCATGGGGGGAGACCAGACGGCGCCCCACAGGGGCAGCAAAGTCTGGACCAGGGAGAGAGCCGCCAGGAGCAGGACAAACAGCGTTCTCAGGCGCAGCCACTTCAGACCACGGCCGTACCGCCTGGCCAGCTCCTGGGGCGGGATGTCGGGAGGGGGAGGCTCCTGCCGCCGGGGGCGGCGCTGGCGGCGGGAGGGGGCGTCCTCGTCGACCTCCTCCTGGTCGGTGCCGGGGATGAGGCGCTCCAGACGGCGGACCTCCTGCTTGTCGATGGCCTCGTCCTCTTCGAACATGTGGTCGGCGTAGTCATCCGCCTTTTTCCCCAGATCCTTGATGAAGGCGGACAGGGCGCTTTCCTCCTGGGGGAAGGGGATGACAGGGGCGGGCTGCGGGTCAGGCTCGGGGGACTGGGGCTCCTGAGGCGGAGGCTCCGGGTCCTTCCTGGGGGGCGGGCCGGGAAAGGCCACCACCTTCCCCCCGGGCTTGAGGCCCCGGGCCAGCTGGGCCCTGGGGGGCTCCGGCTGGGTGGGGTGGCCGTACTCCGCCATGATATCGTCCAGGGAGTAGCCCCCGCCGTCGGCATCCCCGATCAGGGATTTGATATCGATCAGGTCGCCCTTATTCTTTTTTTTCTCTTGGTCGCTCATGGGCGGGGCTCCTTGGTGTTGGTTAGAGTGTCAGCGGTGTGGGGCAGATGATATCCGCGGATTCAACCCATCCGCTGCCTGACCGCCTCGTACAGCAGCACGGCGGCGGCGGCGGAGGCGTTGAGGGAGTTGATTTTGCCGAACATGGGGATGGAGACGGTGAAGTCGCAGTTCTCCGCCACCAGACGGCCCATGCCCGCCCCCTCGCTGCCGATGACGATGGCGGCGGGGCCCTTCAGGTCGGCCTGGTACAGGGGGGTGGCGCCGTCCATGGCGGCCCCGAACACCCAGACCCCCGCCTCCTTCAGCTCCTTGAGCAGGGCGGGCAGGTTGGGTACCCGGGCCACGGGGACGTGAGCCACCGCTCCGGCGGAGGTCTTGCCCACGGTGGCCGTCAGCCCGGCGGAGCGGCGCTTGGGGATAATCACCCCGTGGGCCCCGGCGGCGTCGGCGGTGCGGATGACCGCCCCCAGGTTGTGGGGGTCGGACAGCTCGTCGCACACCACGATGAGGGGGTTCTCCCCCCTCTCCCGGGCGGCGCTTAAAATGTCGTCCACCGAGGCGTAGGCCCGGACGGCGGCCTGGGCAATGACCCCCTGGTGGGCGTGGGTGCGGCTCATGCCGTCCAGCTTGTGCCGGTCGGCATCCACCACCACCACGCCCTTCTCCCGGGCGGCGGAGGCGATGTGGCCCAGGGCGGCATCCCGCTCGCCCTTCAGCAGAAAGATCTTGTCGATGGTCACCCCGGCCCGCAGGGCCTCGATCACCGCGTTGCGGCCCTCAATGATGCCGTCGTTCTCCTGCTCCACGGGGGCGGAGCGGCGCAGAGGGGGGCGTTTGTTCATAATATTCCAGTCCTTCCGGTGTCGAAATCACATACAAAATACACTATACCACATTTGTCCGCCGGAGGGAAGTGGGAATTTGCAAAGGGCATGTCCGGGAGAGGATTTTATGCGGGGGGAGAAATTTCTGACAAAATCCGGTCACAGAAAATTCACTGGAAGTTTACATGGTATTTTCTTGTTTTTATTCCGCAACTGTGGTATGATACCCTTTGACCTGCTTTAGAAAAACGGAAAAAACGGAGGTACGCTCCTTTGAAGCCAGATAAAGGAAACAACAAAAAGAATACGCTTGGCCTGATTTCGCTGATTCTGTGGGCGCTGTTCCTTACGCTGCTCTTCCGCAGCTGCACCAGCTCCTACAACAGCTCCAACCAGGTCCAGGTGGACTACTCTGTGTTCCGCCAGTGGGTGACCGCCGACCTGGTGGAGCATGTCAAGCTGGAGAGCAGCCTGTTCACCATCACCCTGAAGGAGGGCAAGGAGGAGGAGGCCCTGGCCTACATCCCCGAGGACGAGGACAAGCAGCAGATGAATAATATGTTCGCCCTACTGCCCATCCAGAACGACCGGGAGACCGAGTATGTCACCACCCCGCCCCCCATCTCCGACCTGGAGCTGGAGAGCCTGCTCAATGAGCACGGCGTGGTCCACGGCACCCCCCCAGTGGACAACTCCACCCAGATTCTCTACCTGTTCCTCACCACTGTTCTGCCCCTGGTCATCATGGTGGGCGCTATGGTGTTCCTCATGCGGGGCATCGGCGGCAAGGGGGGCATGGGCGGCATCGGCGGCGTGGGCAAGGCCAACGCCAAGGTGTATGTGGAGAAAAAGACGGGAGTCACCTTCCGGGATGTGGCCGGCCAGGACGAGGCCAAGGAGTCCCTGGAGGAGATCATCGATATCCTCCACAACCCCCAGAAGTACACCGAGATTGGCGCCAAGCTGCCCAAGGGCGCCCTGCTGGTGGGCCCTCCGGGCACCGGCAAGACCCTCCTGGCAAAGGCGGTGGCCGGCGAGGCGGGGGTGCCCTTCTTCTCCATCAGCGGCTCCGACTTTGTGGAGATGTTCGTGGGCGTGGGCGCGAGCCGGGTCCGGGACCTGTTTAAAGAGGCCAGCAAGATGGCCCCCTGTATCATCTTCATCGACGAGATCGACACCATCGGCAAGTCCCGTGACAACCGCATGGGTGGCAACGACGAGCGGGAGCAGACCCTGAACCAGCTGCTGGCCGAGCTGGACGGCTTCGACCCGGGCAAGGGGGTCATCGTCCTGGGGGCCACCAACCGGCCCGAGGTGCTGGACAAGGCCCTCCTCCGCCCCGGCCGCTTCGACCGGCGGATCACCATCGACCGGCCCAACCTGGCCGGACGTCTGGCCACCCTCCAGGTCCACACCAGGAAGATCAAGCTGTCCGAGGACGTGGACCTGAAAAAGATCGCCCTGGCTACCGCCGGCACGGTGGGCGCCGACCTGGCCAACCTGGTGAATGAGGCCGCCCTGCGGGCCGTGCGCCAGGGGCGGCGGGCGGTGAATCAGGAGGACCTGCTGGCCTCCTTCGAGTTCGTCATCGCCGGCAGCGAGAAGAAAAATTCCGTCCTCACCGAGTTCGAGCGCAGGCTGGTGGCCTACCACGAGGTGGGCCACGCCATGGTGGCCTACAAGCAGAAGAACGCCGAACCGGTGCAGAAGATTACCATCGTCCCCCACACCGAGGGCTCCCTGGGCTACACCCTGCTCATGCCCGAGGAGGACAAGACCAACCTGCGCACCAGGGAGGAGCTGATGGCCAAGATCGCCGTCTCCATGGGCGGCCGGGCCGCCGAGGAGGTGGTCATGGACACCATGACCAACGGCGCCTCCCAGGACATCCAGGAGGCTACCAACATCGCCCGGAACATGGTAGCCATGTACGGCATGAGCGAGGAGTTCGGCATGATGGCCCTGGGCTCGGTCCGCAGCCAGTATCTGGATGGGGGCTACGGCCTGGACTGCGCCCAGGACACCGCCGCCGTGATGGATAAGGCGGTGAAGGCCATTCTGGACGTGTGCTATAAGGACGCGGTGGAGGTCATCAAGGCCAACCGGGAGGACATGGACAAGGTGGTGGCCTACCTGCTGGAGAAGGAGACCATCACCGGCGGCGAGATGGTGGCCATCATCGAGGGCCGGGACCCGGCCGCCGTGGAGGACGCCTACGCCTCCACCCGGAAGGCCAAGCCCCTGCCCGGGGAGATCGAGCCCCCCGCCAAGGCTATCCACATTGTCAGCGAGGAGATCAAGCCTCCCGCTGGGGCGGAGGATGCCTCCGCTGAGCCGGAGGAAAAGCCCGCCGAGGAGGAGCCCTCTGAACCGGCGGAGGAGAAGGAAGACAAGCCTGAATGAATGCAAAAAGCGCCGCCCGGCCGGGCGGCGCTTTTTTGGTCAGACGGTGCGCAAACAGAGGGCCAGCTGCTTTTGAAGCGCCTGATCAGCGTCGTAGAGGTAGCTGCATACCGCGTTCAGGGCGCCCGCATACTGGCTGCCCAGACCGTCCAGGCCCACAACCATGACCTGTATGGCCGCCAGCCCGTCGGAGATGTGCTGGGCCGTTGTCTCCAATTCCATAAGTTGCTCCCGAATATCCATAGTTCCTCCTTGATTTTCTCCAGGAGTTGTGGCATAATCAGATTTGCCATCCCTCCTTGGAGTGGTAAATAGAGTGTTGGACAGCTTGCTAGGGGCCGCCAGCACTCTATTTGTTTTGTGCCAAAAGTAAGAGTATCCCTTGCCGGAGTGCTTCTGCACGTGTTGTACTGTGGGATTTGCAGTACTCATCAAGCAGTTTCAGAGTTGAGTCGTCCATTCTGACCTTGATGTCGTTTCTTTTGGGGTTCTCTATTTTTGGCCTTCCTGTCCGTGGAGACATGCTGTCACCTCTTTTCGTGTTCCACAATATAATCTTAGATTATGGAACTCAAAATGTCAAGAGTATTTAAAAAAATAGGCCGGAGACTTGCCCGCATGGGGGAAAATATGGTATAATATTCACAGAAAGGATGTGCTGAATATGGGAACGGAAAAGGAACGCAAGGACACGAAGATGGCGACGATCTATGAGCTGCGCCTTATCTTCACCGGCGGAGAGAAGAAGACCTATACCGTGGAGGAGATCACAGAGCTGTTGGACAAAATCGCGTTGGCGAAGGCTCAGGAATAGGAAAACCGCCGCCCGGCCGGGCGGCGGTTTTTAAAGGGCCTTCAGCGCCTCCTGAGCGGTTCGGACCAGGTAGCCCATGGCCTGGACGGGCCACCTGCCGGCGGCGGTCTCGCCGGTGAGCATAAGGGAGGAGGCCCCGTCCAGCACGCCGTTGTAGACGTCACACACCTCCGCCCGGGTGGGCACGGGGCGCTGCTCCATGGACCACAGCAGCTGGGTTACCAGACAGAAGGGCTTGCCCGCGGCCCGGCACCGGCGGGCGATATCCTTCTGGATGCCGGGCAGTTTCCACAGCGGGATGGAGCTGCCCAGGTCCCCCCGGGCGATGCATACCTGATCGGCCGCCGCCATGATCTCATCCAGGTGGTCCAGCCCCTGCTGCTCCTCAATTTTGGCCATGACCTGCACCCGGCCCAGCTCCAGCCCCTCCAGGGTCTGGCGCAGAATGTCGATATCCCGCCGGTTGCGGACGAAGGGCTGGAGAATGTGGGTCACGCCGAAGCGGCCCGCCTGGGCCAGGTTGTCCAGGTCCGCGGGGGTGAGGGTGGGGGTGTCCACCTCGGCCCCCAGCAGGGACAGGCTCTTTTTGCTCAGCAGCGGGCCGCCCTGGAGCACCCGGCACAGCAGGACGGTGGAGCTGGTGCGCCGGACCTCCAGCAGCAGCGCGCCGTCGTCGATGGAAATCTGCTGGCCGCGCCTGGCCGTCTTGAGGATGACCTGCGGGACCGGGATGCCCCCGTCGCCCAGGAGAATGTCCAGCCCCTCCCGCAGAGGGATGGGCTGGGGCAGCTCCCCCACCCGCAGCTCGGGGCCCTGGAGATCCAGGATCAGATGGGCATCCCCGCGCCCCGCCTGCCGGGCGGCCGGCCAGTACAGCTCCTCCAGCAGAGGGGCGCACTGGGCGAGGCTGGTGTGGGACATGTTGAGACGGACCCCCGTCATGCCGGACTGAAACAGCTGTTCCAGAATGTCGCGCTTGGCGCAGGGGTCCCCCAGAGTGGCGTAAAAGTCCATACGATTTTCCCCCAGTTCGTTCTTTTTTACTATTATGAGGGCTTGAGGCCGGGAAGTCAACAGGATTTTACAAGGACAGGCCCCACGCTTGACTCATAAATTTAGCTGCCGAATGTAGGGCAAGGGCTCTGCCCTTGCCCTATTCCGTTCCCATTTTATCCCCTTGCGGGGATAGGCAGGGGTAGAACCCCTGCCCTACATGATGTATCGGCAGATAGTTCCAGAGGTTTCCGCATTTGAGAGACGGACGTGACAGGCCCAGGGCTGCCCCTTGCTCTTTTTCGCAATTTCAGGTATAATGGGAAAAAGAGAGGAGCGGTCCTATGCGCGTTATGGCAATCGACTACGGAGACGCCCACACCGGGGTGGCAATTTCCGACCCGACGGGCTTTCTGGTGGGGAGCACCGCCACCATCAACAGCTGGCGGCAGGAGGTAGTGGTGGACCAGCTGGCCCGGATGATTGAACAGCACCGCCCGGACGAGGTGGTGCTGGGTTTTCCCAAAAACATGGACGGCACCGACGGCCGGAAGGCGGACCTCTACCGGGAGCTGGCCGCCGCCCTGGAGGAGGTCACCGGCATGGAGGTGATCCTCTGGGACGAGCGGCGCACCACCATCGACGCCCACCAGATTCTGTTCAACCAGGGGAAGGACGGCCGCAAGCGCAAGAAGATTGTGGACGCTGTGGCCGCCTCCCTGATTCTGGAGAACTATCTGGATTTTAAACGAATGAAGAGAGAGTGATTTTGATGAAAAGACAGCTTTCTGCCCTTACCCTGTCCCTGCTGCTTCTGCTGGGCCTCACCGGCTGCGGCCCGGAGTTACAGGGGAGCGCCGGCATTGACGCGGGCACATCCGGCAGCTTGATCGACCTGCCGGTGGCGGGGCCGGAGGACGGCAGCCAGAGCCTCCCCGACGGCAGCCAGAACCTCCCGGACGGCAGCCAGGGCAACGAGGCCGAGGGCAACCGTCCCGACGGCAAGAGCAGCGAGGGCAATGGCTCGGTTGACGAGGACGGCTGGTATACCTCCAAGGAGGAGGTGGCCCTGTACATCCACCTGTACGGCGATCTGCCCGACAACTACGTGACCAAGAGCGAGGCGGAGGACGCCGGCTGGAGCGGCGGCAATGTGGAGCGATACACCGGCGAGGGCACCGCCATTGGAGGGTCCCGCTTCGGCAACCGGGAGGGCCTGCTGCCCAAGGAGCAGGGCCGTACCTACACAGAGTGCGATATCGACACCGTGGGGGAGAACTCCCGGGGGGCCAAGCGCATCGTCTTCTCCAACGACGGCCTGGTCTACTACACCGATGACCACTACGAGAGCTTTGAGCTGCTGTATGGAGAGCCGTGATGAATAGGAATGCCCCGCCTTACCGGCGGGGCAATTTTTTTATAAAACGCTTGACTTTTGTGTATACTATGTATATACTCTGAATGAGGGGTGATATTTGTGTACGCGACGATTCAAAAATGGGGGAACAGCAACGGCCTGCGTATCCCGAAGGTGCTTCTGGATGCCTTGGGGCTCCGGGAGAACGACCGGGTGGAGCTGATTCAGACGGAGGGGGCCATTACCATAAAAAAGGCTGCGGCGGCGCCCCACAGAAGCCTGGAGGACCGGCTGACCGCCTTTTATGGAAGGCCAATCGAGGAGATCGGGCCAATCGAAGGTCAGGAGACGGACTGGGGAAAGCCGGAGGGCTGTGAGATATGGTGACGGTATTTGAGCAGGGGGATATCGTCTATTTGGATTTTGACCCCCAGTCCGGCCATGAGCAGAAGGGCCGGCGGCCCGCCCTGGTCGTCAGCAACAATTTATTTAACCGGGTCAGCAGCCTGACCATGGTGTGTCCCATCACCCATACCGACCGGGGGCACCCGTTTCATATTCGCCTGGATGAGCGGACGAGGACTGACGGCGTTGTTATGTGCGACCAGGCCCGGATGCTGGATTTGCCCAGCCGGAGGGCAGCATTTGAGGAAAAAGCTCCCGCCGATCTTGTGGCGGAAGCCGTTGATTTCATCATCGGATTTGTGGAGATGAAATAGAGCGTCTCAGAGACAGGCCCCGCCGGCAGGCGGGGCCTGTTTTGCGGTGATTTACCGCTCGCACCTCCAGAAAAACGCGCTGCAGGGGGGCAGCTCGCTGCCGCCGCCGAAGTCGTGCTGTTCTCCGGAGATCAGGTCCACCGCCAGGCCGCAGCCCGCGTCAAAGTGGGCGGTGTAGGGGGCGCTGTCGGCGTTGATGGCTACCAGCACCCGCTCGCCGTCGCAGGCCCGCTCGAAGATGATCTGCTTGTTGGTGAGCACCACGTTGCGGTAGGCCCCGTAGCACAGGGCGCGGCTGCCCTTCTTGGCCCCGGCCAGCTTGGAAATCCAGGCGGTGAGGTCGTTCCACTCCGGCCTCTCCAGGGCGGGGCGGAGCTCGGCGTCGCTGCCGTGGCCCTTGGCTCCAGTGAGGCCCCACTCGCTGCCGTAGTAGAGGGCGGGCACCCCGGGCATCCCGAAGGCCATGGCCCAGGCGGGGACCAGGTGGCCGGGGTTGGTGAGCTTGGAGGCGATGCGGTCCACGTCGTGGTTGTCCAGGAAGGACAGCAGGTGTTTGCCCTTGTACAGGGTCCACTGCTCAGGGCCGAACTGCCGGGCCAGGGAGTGGCCGATCTCGAACATATTCATGGAGTTGAAGGCGGACCACAGCCCCTTGTAGCACTCGTAGTTGGTCACCGAGTGGCACATGTCGTCGGCCATCCAGCGGTTATAATCCCCGTGGAGGGTCTCGCCCATGAGGACGAAGTCGGGCTTGAGGGAATTAGTGAAGGCCCGCAGCTGCTTCAGGTACTCCGGAGGCAGGCAGTAGGCCACGTCCAGCCGCAGGCCGTCAATGCCGAACCGGTCCACCCAGGAGCGGATGGCCTCAAACTGGTGCTCCACCACCGCCGGGTTGAACAGATTCAGCTTGACCAGCTCGTTGTGGCCCTCCCAGCCCTCGTACCAGAAGCCGTCGTTATACTCGGTATTGCCGTCGAAGCTGATGTGGAACCAGTCCTTGTATGGGCTGTCCCACCTCTTCTCCTGCACGTCCTGGAAGGCCCAGAAGCCCCGGCCCACATGGTTGAAGACCCCGTCCAGCATCACCCGCAGGCCGGCGTCGTGAAAGGCCCGGCACACCCTGGCCAGGTCGTCGTCGGTCCCCAGCCGGGGGTCGGTGTGGAAGTAGTCCCGGGTGTCGTAGCCGTGGCGGTCGCTGTCGAACACCGGGTTGAGCAGGACGGTATCCGCCCCCGTCTGTTTGATATGGTCCACCCAGTCCAGCAGGCGCAGGATCCGGGGCTCTGTCCTGCCGTCGTTCTCCGCCGGCGCGCCGCACAGGCCCAGGGGGTAGATTTGATAGATGACTGATTCGTCAAACCACATGCTGCATTTCTCCTTTCGCCCGATGGGGCGGGTATTTGCCTGTCTATCATACTACATTCGGGCCGTTCCCGCAAGTGGAAGCCGGCGGGAGTAAAAGAGGGCCGGGGGATTTGTCCCCCGGCCCTTCTGGGCTGATTTACCAGCGGGCGTCCCGCTTCAGGCGGAAGGAGCTCACAAGGTTTTTGAGAAGGCTGGCCTGAGAGGACAACTCCTCGCTGGCGGCCGCGCTCTGTTCGCTGGTGGCGGAGTTGGTCTGGACGACAGAGGAGATCTGGTCGATGCCCTCGGTGACCTGGGTGATGGCGGTGGTCTGGTTCTCCACGGCCTCCACCACGATGGACATCTTGGCGGTGACCCCGCCGGCGCTCTCGCTGGTGCGCTCCAGGGACTGGGTGACCTTGCTCACCACGTCGCTGCCCTCGGTGACGGCGGCGATGGAGCTCTCAATCAGGTCCTTGGTGGCCTTGGCGGCCTCGTCGGACCGGTTGGCCAGGTTGCGCACCTCGTCGGCCACCACGGCGAAGCCCTTGCCGGCGGAGCCAGCCCGGGCGGCCTCCACGGCGGCGTTCAGGGCCAGAATATTGGTCTGGAAGGCGATATTCTCGATGGCGGCGATGATCTTGCTGATCTCCTCGGAGGAGTTGGAAATTTTCTCCATAGCGGTGTTCAGCTGCTTGACATACTCCACGCTGATGCCCAGCTGGGCGCCGGCCTGATCCACAAACTGACCGGCCTCCCGGGTGGCTTGGGCGGTCCGTTTGGCGTTGTCGGCAATCTCGTTGACGGTGGCGGACAGCTCCTGGACGGAGCTGGCCTGCTGGGTGGCGCCCTGGGCCAGGGCCTGGGCGCTGTTGGACACCTGGGTGGAGCCGGCGGACACCTGCTCGGCGCTCTCGCGAATCTGGCCCACGGTGCTGTTCAGCCGGTCGCCGATGCTGTCCAGGGAGCGGCGGATGGAGGCGAAATCGCCCACATACTCCTGCTGGGCGGTGTTGGTCAGGTCGCCGTTGGAGATGGAGTCCAGTACGCTGGAGATCTCCCTTATGTAGGACCGCATACGGCGGATGGTCTCGTCAAAGATCTGCCCCAGGGTGCCCACCTCGTCGTTGGAGTGGACGCTGATCTGGATATCCTCGCCGCTGGTCAGGCCCAGGTCGCCATGGGCCAGCCGGTCGGCCACCTGGGTGATCTCGGCCAGGGGATAGGAGACCGTCTTCTTCAGGAGGGAGGACATAACCAGGATACAGACGGCGATGACGGCGATGCTCACTATGGTGGACAGAATGATGGTGATAAGAATCTGCCGGTTGGCCTCGGCGCTGGAGATGCCAGCGAAAATCAGGCCGTCGACCTTGCCGTCGGCGTCCCGGGTGGGGACATAGGAGCACAGATATTCCTCATTGAGAATGGTGGCCCGGCCTACATAGGACTGTCCCTGCTGGAGCACGATGTTGGACAGCTTGTCGGACAGCTTGGTGCCCACCGCCCGCTGGCCGTTCTGAACCACGGTGGTATAGGCCCGGGTGTCGCCCTCAAAGATGGTGAATTGACAGCCCATGCGGCTCTCCAGCTCATCCAGCAGCTCATTCTTGTCCTCGGTGCCATCAGTCTGGCTGAGGACATAGGCCAGCATGTTGGTGCCGTTGGTGCAGCGCTCCTTCAGCATTCCTGTGGCCAGACTGCGGAACATGATGGTGCACATGCCAACCGCGAAAATGACCGATACGATCTGCATAATGACAACCATGTTGCCGACCTTCTGGCCAATGCGCCTGTACTTTTTGCCGCTCTTGGGCAGCTGAATTTTGCTCATTGCTTGCTCACTCCATCTGTCAAAATTTCATAAGCGGGTACACTACCCAGCCTATCAAGTATAATAGGAAGGAATATTTTTTGCAAGCATCTTTTTGCTTTTTTAAATGGCCGTTTCCAAGAACTCACTTCAGCGCGTCAGACACCTTGAGAAGGGTGTCCTCGTGGGTGTGGTCCACCAGGTGGGTATAGATTTTTCCGGTGGTGGCGGGGGTGGCGTGGCCCAGGGCCTTGCCGATGTCGAAGAGGGGCACTCCCTGGAAGGAGGCCACGGTGGCGAAGGAGTGGCGCAGGCCATGAAGGGTGACCCGGGGCAGGTCATGTTTTCGCACGAACCGGGTAAAGGCCAGGGAGAGGGCGTTGGGGGAGTATGGCAGGCATTTGTGGTCCAGCACCACGAACTGGCCGGGCTCCTTCAGCCGTCCCTCCCGAAAGAACCTGTCCTGGCGGGTCAGCTCCGTCTGGAGCAGCCGGGCCACGTCGTCTGGCATGTAGAGGGTGCGCACCGAGGAGCGGGTTTTGGTCTCCTTCTGGAGGATGGTGGCGCCGAAGGCGGTGCGGGCCTCCTTGATGGAGAGCAGCTGGCGCTGAAAGTCGATGCACTCCCATTTCAGGCCGCAGATTTCCTCCCGCCGCAGCCCCAGGCTGCCGGCCAGCCGGGCGGGGAGCTCCAGGGAGTGGCCCTCCAGCAGGGTGTAGAGCTGCTTGAGCTCCTCCGGCCGGTAGTAGGAGGCCTCCTTCTGCTTGGCCCGGGGGGGCTCCACCTTGTCCATGGGGGACTGGAGCAGCTTGTCCTGGCGCACGGCCGCCCGCAGGGCGGAGGAGAGCAGGTCGTGGTGCCGCCGCAGGGTATTGGAGCACAGGCCCACGTTTTGCTGGACCTGAATGTAGTACTGCTGGATGTCCATAGGGGTGAGCTTGAGCAGGGGGATGTGCCCCAGGCCGGGGAGCAGGTGGTTGTCGATAATCTTCTGATAGCCGTAGACGGTGGTCTCCGCCCGGGTGGGCCGGACGATGTTGTCCATCCAGCTCTCCAGCCAGTCGGCCAGGGTGAGGTCGTGCTTGGGGGCGCGGAGTTCCTGCTCCCGGTGGGTCAAAAAGTCCCGCAGGCCCATCCGGGCGGCGTAGAGGGTCCGGTAGGTCTGATACCGCTTGACCCGCCTGCCCTCCTTGTCCTTGCCCAGGTCCATGCTGACGTAGTAGATTTTTCGAATGTCGTCATAGGAAATGTTGCGCTCTACTGTCTTTCTTGCCATAGTGTTGACCTCCATATCTTTTTCTCTTCGGGTGTTTTCTCCGGAATTGGAAAGAAATTTACCCAAGAAAGAATATGAGGCATAAAAGGGAGAAGAACAAGATATTTTGTCGAAAAAAATCGAAAAAAGTAAAAAATGTTGACAGGTGTGGAAAGAGGGGCTTTCGGATGGGGGGAATCTGTGGTAGAATGTGGACAGAAAACGCCGGGCCTGGGCCCGGAGAGGGGATGCTGCTGTGATAAGGATCGGAAACCTGTCCCTGCCGCTGGAGGCTGGGGAGGAGGGGCTGCGGAAGCGGGCGGCCCGGGCGCTGGGGGTGCGCCCCGGGGCGCTGGGCGAGCTGGAGATTGTCCGCCAGTCGATTGACGCCAGGGACAAGCACAATGTCCGCTATGTGTACACCGTGGAGGTGTCCATGCCCCAGGAGGGGGCCGTGGTGCGGGCCGCTCCGGGAAAGAATATTACCCTGGCGGAACGGACCCCCTATGTCTTTCCGGCGGTGGGCCGGAGGTCGTCCCTGCCCCCGGTGGTGGTGGGGATGGGCCCGGCGGGGCTGTTTGCCGCCCTGTTCCTGGCCCGGAACGGCTTGCCCTGCGTGGTTCTGGAGCGGGGGCAGGATGTTGACAGGCGCACCCTGGACGTGGGGGAGTTCTGGGCCACGGGGGTGCTGGACGAGAGCTCCAACGTCCAGTTTGGGGAGGGGGGCGCGGGCACCTTCTCGGACGGCAAGCTGACCACCGGCACCCACGATCCGAGGATTTCCGCCGTGCTGGAGGCCCTGGTGGAGGCGGGCGCCCCCGCCGATGTAAGTTATTCCCACAAGCCCCATATCGGCACCGACGTCCTTCGGGAGGTGGTGAAGGCCATCCGGAAGGAGCTGATTTCCCTGGGCTGTGATATCCGCTTCGGCCATAGGCTCACCGGCCTGACGGTGAGCGGGGGCGCGCTGACGGGGGTGGAGGCGGAGGGGCCCCAGGGGCGCTGTCTGCTGGCCGCCGACGCCCTGGTGCTGGCCCCCGGCCACTCCGCCCGGGATACCTTCGCCATGCTCCGGGAGGCGGGGGTGCCCATGGAGCGGAAGAGCTTCGCGGTGGGGGTGCGGATTGAGCACAGCCAGGAGGCGGTCAGCCTCCGCCAGTACGGCCCGGCCTGGGAGAAGCTGCCCCCCTCCGACTACAAGCTGGCCTGTCACCTGCCCAACGGCCGGTCGGCCTTCACCTTCTGCGTTTGCCCCGGGGGAGAGGTGGTGGCCGCCGCCTCCCGGCAGGGGGGCGTGGTCACCAACGGCATGAGCCGGCGGGCCCGGGACGGAAGAAACATCAATGGCGGTCTGCTGGTGGGGGTGACCCCCGAGGATTTTCTCGGGGATGATGTGCTGTCCGGCGTCCGCTTTCAGGAGGGCTGGGAGCGGGCCGCCTTCCGGCTGGGGGGCGGCGGGTTTCGGGCCCCCGCCCAGCGGGTGGAGGACTTTTTACAAAACCGGCCCTCTCAGGGCCCCGGGGCTATCCTGCCCACCTACCGTCCCGGGGTGACCTGGACCGACCTGCGGCCCTGCCTGCCCGGCTATGTGACGGATACCCTGGCCCGGGCCATCCCCCTGCTGGACGGGAAGCTCCGCGGCTTTGCCGCCCCGGACGGGGTGCTCACCGGGGTGGAGACCCGGTCCTCCTCCCCGGTGCGCATCCTCCGGGACGAGGGCTGCCAGTCGGCGGTCCGGGGCCTCTTCCCCTGCGGGGAGGGGGCGGGCTACGCCGGGGGCATCGTCTCGGCGGCGGTGGACGGCATCCGGGTGGCCGAGGCGGTGGCCAGAGGCTAGCGGAGATATTTTCCATATGAAGAAGGCCGCAATCTTAGGATTGCGGCTTTTTTGCCGATATGGTACAATAGGAGAAACTGTCGAAGCAGGGAGGAGAAGGCTATGAACACATACCCGCCTGAATGGGAGACCTCACAGGGACAGCCGCCGGAGCATGAACTGCCGCCGGAGGCGCCGGCCCGCTGGCAGCCGCCCCCGCCGGAGCCGCCCAGGCCGGTCCGCAGGGGCGGAGACGGGCTGAGCAGGCTGGCCCTGGGCATCTCGGCCGCCGCTCTGATTGTGGCGGGAGCGGCCCTCCTTCTCACCCTGTGGCCGGAGAAGGAGCCGGCCCCCGCCCCCGCGCCCCCGGAGCCGCCCGTCACCTTCCAGTTCGGCGGACAGACCCTGACCCCTCTGGAGGGGATGCCTCTGAATCCCTACGACCGTTCGGCCTTTGTGGTGGACAGCCGGGGCAGGGTGCTCTATGAGAAGGACGGGAAGACGGCGAAGACGGGGGTGGACGTATCCACCTATCAGGGCGAGGTGGACTGGCAGGCGGTGGCGGCGGACGGCATCGACTTTGCCATTCTGCGGCTGGGCTATCGGGGGTATACCGAGGGCGGCCTGTTCATGGACGAGAGCTTTTCCAGAAACCTCCAGGGGGCGCTGGACGCCGGCCTGGAGGTGGGGGTCTACTTCTTTTCCCAGGCAATTACCCCGGAGGAGGCCGAGGCCGAGGCGGCCTATATCCTGAACGCCATAGACGGGTACACGGTCACCTACCCCATCGCCTTCGACTGGGAGCCCATCGCCCCGGGCAGCAACGCCCGCACCGAGGGCCTGGACGGGGAGACGCTGACCCGGTGTGCCGCGGCCTTCTGCCGGAAGGTTGAGGAGGCGGGCTACCGCCCGGCGGTCTACTTCAACCAGACCCTGGGCTATCTGCGCTATGATCTGCGGGAGCTGACGGATTACGACCTCTGGCTGGCGGAGTACGACAGCAAGCCGGATTTCTACTATCACTTCGACCTGTGGCAGTACAGCCACACCGGCCAGGTGGCCGGGATCGAGGGCAATGTGGACCTGGACCTGGACCTGCGGTAAAAAACTGTGCCCTCCCGCTTGGGAGGGCACAGCCTTTTACTGGACATGGGTGTGGTTGTTGATGTGATTGGCGCAGTAGCAGTAGTAGCCGTTGCACTTGGAGCAGTAGCGGAATTCCATACCGGGGTCGTCCTGATCGGTCACCCCGCACACGGCGCACTTGTGCAGGTAGCCCCGGCGCTCCCGCAGCTCCTTCTGGGCCTTTTTGAAGTTGATGGTCTGGGCGGAGGTCCTCCGCTTGGTTTTGGCGAAGAGGTAGCGGAAATCGGGCCAGAAGAAGATGAGGTAGTTCAGAATCGCCACCACGGGCAGCAGCGCGCCGACCCAGTACCCCATAATCAGGTTGCTCAGCACCGCCCAGACGAACAGCGCCCCGTCCAGCCAGGCGATCCACTTGACCCTGACGGGGAGGACCATGAACAGGAGGATCTCCATATTGGGGTAGAGGGTGGCGAAGGCGAAGAACATGGACAGGTTGACGTAGGACATGGAGGCGTAGCCCGTGAGCATACCATAGAGGATATTCAAAACCACGCCGCCCAGGTAGAACACGGTAAACTTTGTGGTGCCCCACTCCCGCTCCAGCAGGCTGCCGATCCACCAGTAGAAGTAAGCGGAGATCAGCACAAAGAAGATGCCGGTGCCCCGGAAGAAGAGGAGGTCGCCGCTCTCCGAGAGGAAGACGAAGCTCACCAGCCGCCAGATTTGGCCGCGGAGAATGGCGGACCGGCTGAAGCTGAGGATGGAGGACAGAGACAGCCCGCCCATGCTGAACAGATCGATGAGATAGATGGCCACATTCCCCACGGCGATGTACAGCATCAGGTTCGGGATACCGAATTTTGGGTGCCGGGCGCAGAATTTGTCCAGCCAGCTGACATTATTTTGATACATAGGCGGAAGCCTCCTCGATGTTGATTTCATATAAAATACATTGTACCCGCTTTTTGGGGGAAAGTCTACAGCTAAAGTGTGAACAAATTTCACTTCCCCTTTTCGGAAAAGTGTGCTAAGATAACGGGGACAAAACCTCTGGCACAGACCAGACAGGGAGGATTACCATGAGTATTGTGAAAGACATGTCCCTGGCCCCCTCGGGCCATCAGAAGATCCAGTGGGTGCGGGACTTCATGCCCGCCCTCAGCGGCATCGAGGAGCGATTCCGCCGGGAGAAGCCCTTTGCCGGCCTGACCATCGCCGTATCCGTCCACCTGGAGGCCAAGACCGCCAACCTGGGGCTGGTCCTCCGGGAGGGGGGCGCCGAGGTCCACCTCACCGGCTGCAACCCCCTGTCCACCCAGGACGATGTGGCCGCCGCCGTGGCCGACTCGGGCGTGGATACCTATGGCGTCTACGGCGTGAACATGGAGGAGTATGAGAACCTCCTGGTGGAGACCCTGAAGTGCCGCCCCCACCTGGTGGTGGACGACGGCGGCGACCTGATTAACCTGCTGGGGGGCAAGTGCGCCCAGTACGGCGACCGGCTCATCGGCGGCTGTGAGGAGACCACCACCGGCATCCACCGCCTCTACGCCCGGGAGCGGGAGGGCATCCTGCCCTGCCCCATGATGGCGGTGAACGACGCCAAGGCCAAGCACTACTACGACAACAAATACGGCACCGGACAGTCCACCTGGGACGCCATCATGCACACCACCAACCTGATTGTGGCGGGCAAGACGGTGGTGGTGGCCGGCTACGGCTGGTGCGGCAAGGGCATCGCCATGCGGGCCAAAGGGATGGGGGCCAACGTGATCGTCTGCGAGGTGGACCCCTTCAAGGCTTTGGACGCCACCATGGAGAATTTCCGGGTCATGTCCATGGACGAGGCGGCCAAAATCGGCGACATCTTCGTCACCGCCACCGGCTGCAAGGACGTGATTGTCAAGCGGCACTTTGATGTGATGAAGAACAACGCCGTCCTGTGCAACTCCGGCCACTTCGACTGCGAGGTGGACGTGGCCGCCCTGCGCTCCATGGCCGCCGAGACCTTCCCCCGCCGGCAGAATATCGAGGGCTTCCGCTTGGCCGACGGCCGGGTGCTCAACGTGCTGGCCGAGGGCCGGCTGGTCAACCTGGCCGGGGGCAACGGCCACCCCGCCGAGATTATGGACATGTCCTTCGCCGTCCAGGCCCTGTCCCTGGAGTGGCTGGCCAAGCACCGGGAGGGGCTGGAGAAAAAGGTCTATATCGTCCCCGACGAGATCGACGACCAGATTGCCCGGGTGAAGCTGGCCGCTATGGGCCTGTCCATCGACACCCTCACCGACGAGCAGAGGGCCTACCTCTCCGGCTGGGAGGCTTAATTTCCCGGTTCCGTCATGTAGGGCAAGGGCTCTGCCCTTGCCTTTATAATCAAAGCAAGGATTGGTTTAGGCAGGGGCAGAGCCCCTGCCCTACATACGGTGGTCGGTGCATTTCCGGACACCGGACCGCAAGAAGAGGAATGAGCAATGCACAACGAATTGACCAAAATTGACCTGAAAAAGATGCGTGAGGAGCTGGACTACCGCCGTATTACCCTCCGGCCCCAGCTGCTGGAGGAGGTCAAGGTGGCCCGTTCTTTTGGCGATTTAAGCGAGAATTTCGAGTATAAAGCGGCAAAACAGGAGAAAAACCGCAACGAAAGCCGGATCCGCTATCTGGAGAACATGATAAAGACCGCCCGGATTATCGAGGACCACTCCGACAGCGACACCGTGGGTCTGTACGACAAGGTAACCATCTGGCTGGAGGAGGACGAGGAGGAGGAGACCTGGCAGGTGGTAACCACCGTACGCCAGGACGTCTCCCGCGGGCTCATCAGCAAGGAATCCCCTATGGGCTCCGCCCTGATGGGCAGGAAAATTGGGGACCGTTTTCTGGTCCAGGTGAACAAAAATTTTGGCTATTGGGCGCAGGTCCGTGCCATTGAGAAGGGGCAGGACGACGGCTCCGCCGAGCTGAACAGGTTTTAAATTTAGCGCAATTAAGACCGCCCATTCGGGCGGTCTTAATTAATTATTGTTTAGGAAATTTATGGAGTGCCTCAAGCGAAAGTTCACCCGCCAGTTTAAACAGGGAATCGGAAAGGACCTGTTCCACAGGGATTCCGCCTGCTGTCTCCCCAACCTTTTGGTAAAATTGATAAATTAAATCCTCCAGCTCAATAGTAACTCTTTTCATAATAGTCACCTCCAACTGTCAATATACCATAATTTTCGAAAATACGCAAGTGCGTATACGCATTTGCGGTTATGACAATAGTATGGTACCGAGGTGAGTGCTTTGACAGTAAAGGATGCGGTGGCAGACCGGTTTACAGAGCTGTGCGGGCTCCGGGGGATGAAAGCGAATGAACTTGCGTGCCTTTCCGGGGTTACGCCGTCAACCGTCTACAGTATGCTGGACAGCAGACGCAGAGATGTGTCAATTATTACCATTAAAAAACTTTGTGATGGATTGGAAATAACATTGGGTGAATTTTTTTCCGCACGTCAATTTGACAGCCTGGAACAGGAAATTCAATAAGAATTAGGTCAATATCCGCTGGTTTTAGGAACATTTATGCGGAGACTTGCAGCCATTGCTGTGCTATGATAGGCCCAATTAGGGTCGGTTTTGCTTCTGGAAGGGCGGAACCGGGCCGAATCTTATAGCAATCGTCAAAATACGTGACACCCGGTAGGGGCGGATATCATCCGCCCGCAGGGTAACTCAGCACTTCTGGACGGGCGGGTAATACCCGCCCCTACAAAATCGCTGTTGGTAATTTGGCTGATTGCTATAGATGAAAAAGAATGAAAGGGAGTAATTGCAATGGCTATCCGGAATATTTTTGTGGTGGGCGCCGGCCTGATGGGCAGCGGCATCGCCCAAAACGCCGTCACCAGCGGCTACAACGTCACCATCAACGACCAGCGGCAGGAGGCCCTGGACCGGGCCAGGGCGGGCATTGAGAAGGCGCTGAACCGGGAGGTGGAGAAGGGCCGCATGACGGCGGAGGACCGGGACGCGGCACTGGCCCGCCTGAGCATCGACGCCACCCTGGAGAGCGCAAAGGACGCCGACCTGGTGATTGAGGCCATTGTGGAGGAGCTGGGAGCCAAGCAGGCGGTGTTCACCGCGCTTGAGGACATCTGCCCCGCCCACACCATCTTCGCCTCCAACACCTCCTCCATCTCCCTCACCGCCCTGGCCGCCGCCACCAGACGGCCCTCTCAGGTGGTGGGGATGCACTTCTTCTCCCCCGTGCCTCGGATGCGGCTGTGCGAGATCATCTTCGGCCTGCTCACCACCCAGGACGTGCTGGACGCCGTGAAAGAGGTGGCCGAGAAGATGGGCAAGACCATTATCCAGGCCGACGACAAGCCGGGCTTCATCGTCAACCGGGCCCTGCTGCCCATGCTCAACGAGGCCTGTGTGATTGTGGGCTCCTACATCGGATCGGTGGAGGAGGTGGACAACGGCATGAAGCTGGGCTGCAACCACCCCATGGGTCCCCTGGAGCTGGCCGACATGATCGGCCTGGACATCCTCCTCAACGTGATGACCACCATGGAGAAGGAGATCGGCGCCAAGTACGCCCCCTCCCTGCTGCTGCGTAAGCTGGTGGTGTCCGGCTTCCTGGGCCGGAAGAGCGGCGCCGGCTTCTACACCTATGAGAACGGCAAAAAGACGGGCGTCAACCCCGTGCTGGCCCACTTCCAGAGTGTGGCGCGATAATCAGAGCATTTTGGGCCGCCCGAGGGCGGTCCTTGCTTTTTTGACGGGATACGGTATAATACCAGCATATCAAAATAAAGGAGAGAGCGGTATGTTTCAATTCCGGCAGGCGGTTCAGGAGGATATGGATGGGGTGCTGGCCCTGTATGACCAGGTGATTGAGCGGTTTCAGGCCCAGACCGGGACAATGGCCTGGCGGAAGGGCGTGTACCCCACCCGGGCGAACTTTCAGCAGGCCATCCAGGCCGGGGCGCTGTATCTGGGCGAGCTGGAGGGGGCCCTGGCGGCGGGGATGATTATTACCCAGGGGACGGACAAAACCTATGGAACGCCCCCCTGGCGGGTGGACGCGGCGGACGAGGAGACGGCGGTGATCCACACCCTGGGGGTGTCGCCCAATACGGGCAAGCAGGGTGTGGGCCTCCAGATGGTGGAGGGGGCGGTGGCCCTGGCCCGGCAGAAGGGCTGGAAGGCCCTGCGGCTGGACGTGCTGGAGGGCAATGACCCCGCCGTGCGCCTGTATGAGCGGGCGGGCTTTGTGTACATTGAGACAAAACAAATCTGGTATGAGAGCACCGGAACAGCCAATTTCCTGCTGTATGAGTACGCGGTATGAGCAGTGAAGCGGGGCTGGACAGAGCCCGCCCCTACGTTTGGACACGCCCGCGTTAAAATACCGCTTGACAAGCGCCGTATTCCCGCGCTATAATGTACCCGGACAACTGAATAGCCTTATCAAGAGCGGTGGAGGGAACGGCCCTGTGAAGCCCGGCAACCTGCGCGTATACGCAAGGTGCTAAATCCGGCGGTAGTGTATCGAAAGATGAGGGTGCAACCAACATATAACGCTCCGCCGTCCGGCGGGGCGTTTTTGCGCTCCCAACAACAGAAAGGAGAAAACATTATGGCAAAGCGACTCTTTACATCCGAATCCGTTACTGAGGGACATCCCGACAAGATCTGCGACCAGATCTCCGACGCGGTGCTGGACGCCATCTTTGAGAAGGACCCCCAGGCCCGGGTGGCCTGCGAGACCACAGCCACCACCGGCCTGATCCACGTGATGGGGGAGATCACCACCTCCTGCTATGTGGACATCCCCAAGATTGCCCGGCAGGTGGTGAAGGAGATCGGCTATGACCGGGCAAAATTCGGCTTCGACAGCCAGACCTGCGCGGTGATTACCTCCATTGACGAGCAGTCGGGCGACATCGCCATGGGGGTGGACAAGTGCTTGGAGGCCAAGGAGGGCGAGCAGAACGACGGCCTGGACAACGGCGCCGGCGACCAGGGCATGATGTTCGGTTACGCCTGCGACGAGACCCCCGAGCTGATGCCCCTGCCCATCTCCCTGGCCCAGAAGCTGGCCATGCAGCTCACCCGGGTGCGCAAGGAGGGCAAGGTGGACTACCTGCGGCCCGACGGCAAGACCCAGGTCACCGTGGAGTACGACGAGAACAACAAGCCCATCCGGGTGGACGCGGTGGTGGTCTCCACCCAGCACGGCCCTGAGGCGGAGCTGGAGCAGATTCGGAAGGATATGATCGAGCTGGTCATCAAGCCCATCATCCCCGCCAATCTGCTGGACGACGACACCAAGATCTATGTCAACCCCACCGGAAGGTTCGTCATCGGCGGGCCCCAGGGGGACTCCGGCCTCACCGGGCGGAAGATTATCGTGGACACCTACGGCGGCTCCGCCCCCCACGGCGGCGGCGCCTTCTCCGGCAAGGACCCCACCAAGGTGGACCGCTCCGCCGCCTACGCCGCCCGCTGGGTGGCCAAGAATGTGGTGGCCGCCGGTCTGGCCTCCCGCTGCCAGGTGCAGCTGGCCTATGCCATCGGCGTGGCCCGGCCCGTCTCCGTCCGGGTGGACACCTTCGGCACCGGCACCGTGGCCGACGCCAGGCTGGAGGAGGCGGTGGACAAGGTCTTTGACCTGCGCCCCGCCGCCATCATCCGGGACCTGGACCTGCGCCGGCCCATCTACCGCCAGCTGGCCGCTTACGGCCACTTCGGCCGGGAGGACCTGGGGGTGGCCTGGGAGAGGACCGACCGGGTGGACGCGCTGAAGGCAAGCCTGTGAGGGGCCGCCCATGAGGCTGAAGAAAAAAGCGGTTATTTTTGACCTGGACGGGGTGATCTGCGCCACCGACCGGCTGCAGTTTCAGGCCTGGCAGGCGGTGGCTGGCCCCCTGGGCATTACGCTGGATGAGGCGGTCACCGACCGCCTGCGGGGCGTGAGCACCGAGGCCTGCCTGGACATCGTTCTGGAGGGCCGGTCCTTTGACCGGGAGGAGAGAGAGGCCCTGATGGAGAAAAAACGGGCCGTCTATCGGGAGCTGCTGCATACCCTGGGGCCTTCCGACCTGCGGGACGAGGTGAGGGATACCCTGTGGGAGCTGCGGGCCAGGGGCTACAGGCTGGCCCTGGGCTCCTCCAGCGGCGAGGCCGGGTTTATTCTGGAGCGGATCGGCCTGGGGGACTTCTTCGACGCTGTGGTCAGCGGGGCCGACCTCACCCGGGCCAAGCCCGATCCGGAGGTGTTTCTCACCGCCGCCGGCCGGCTGGGCGTTTTGCCGGAGGACTGCGCCGTGGTGGAGGACGCCAGGGCGGGCATTCAGGCGGCCAGGGCGGGAGGCATGACCGCGCTGGCCCTCTTCGGCAGCGCCAGAGGCTGCGGCCTGGAGGACTATGATCTGACCTCCTTCCACAATCTGCTTCAGATTTTACCCTGATTTGGCCCCTTTTATGGGGGTGAGGCCGTCGAAATTTCCAAAACGTTCATTCATACGGCGTGAAAATTCCACATCCTGGGACTGGACAGCGGCGGGAGCGGCGGAGTAAAATAAGCTGCTGAAAATCACCCGCCCCGACCGGCGGGGAAAGGAGCCAGGTATGGATCAAAAGGAAATTTTGAGCAGGGTGGAGCACACCCTGCTGACCCCCACCGCCACCTGGGAGCAGGTGAAGGCGGTCTGTGACGAGGGGCGGGAGTTGGGAACCGCCGCCGTGTGTATTCCGCCCCGGTATGTGAAGCGGGCGGCCGCCTATGTGGGCAGCACCGTGAAAATATGCACCGTGATCGGCTTCCCCAATGGCTACTCCACCCCGGAGGTGAAGGTCTTCGAGACGGAGGACGCCATCCGCAATGGCGCGGACGAGATCGACATGGTGATGAACCAGGGCCTGGCCAAGGCCGGCGACTGGGAGGGGCTGCTGACCGAGATCAGGGCGGTGAAGGCCTCCTGCAAGGGCCGGATTCTGAAGGTGATTATTGAGGCCTGCAGCTTTGACGAGGAGGAGAAGCGGAACCTGTGCCGGGTGGTGTCCATGTCGGGCGCGGACTTTATCAAGACCTCCACCGGCTTTGGGGCCGGCGGGGCCACCGTGGAGGATGTGCGCCTGCTGCGGGAGCATGTGAGCCCCGATGTGCGGGTGAAGGCCGCCGGCGGCATCCGCACCTTTGAACAGGCCCAGGCCATGATTGAGGCCGGAGCAGACCGGATCGGCGCCAGCGCGCTGGCGGCCCTGGCCAGAGGATGAAAAAATACGCCATACTCAGCTTGGCTGCTGGGTATGGCGTATTTTGCTGCATCAGGGGGCGAGGAAGTTCATGCCCATGCCCTGGGTGATGTTCCAGCCCTGGACCGCGTCGCTGGTGAGCTGCTCGTAGTCCTGGTCCTTCAGGGCGGCGCCGACGGTCTGCCGCCAGACGGGGTCGCCGGTGGAGACGTAATACATGATGTGCCAGCCGTACTCGGTCTTGACCAGATCGGTGTCCCCCTCCCTGCGGGCGGGGTCGGTGGACCAGTTCAGGAAGGCCTCCACGTAGCTGGAGGTGGGGGTGATGTTGGAGATCAGGCCGCCGTTCTGGGCGGAGCCGGTGTCGTCGCTGTTGGCCGAGACCAGGGCGGCGAAGGAGCTCTCGGTGGCCTCGCCGGATTTCCACTCCTGGAGAAGCCGGGCGGCCTCCTCTTCCGCCTGGTCGTACTCCTCCTGGGTGGGGGTTTCGCTGGCGCTGGCGCTGTCCGCCCGGACCAGGAGATGGCGCACGTTGTGGGTGGCCTCCTCGTCCCGGAGGCGGTCCTCAAAGACGGACACATAGTAGTAACAGGCGGAGCCGGTGTCGTTCTCAGCCAGGGTGATGTCTCCGGCACGGCGGGCGGGGTCCAGCAGCCAGTCGGCGTAGCTGGAATAGCTGGCGTTGGAGGCGGTGGTGCGGCGGGAGAGGGCGGTGCTGTAGATCTGATCGCCGTACTCCTCGGCCAGGGCTTCGGGCTCCGCCCCCGCCTCCAGCTTGGCCTTGACCTCCTCGGCCAGCGCCTTCTGCTGGGGCTTCAGCTCCTCCAGGGCGGCGGCCTTCTCCTCGTCGGTCATCTCGATGGTATTGCCCGCCTCGTCGGTAACGGGGGGCTGGGCCTGGAAGGTGAACTGGGTGTATACAATGGTGTCCAGCTCGTTGGTGTGCTCCTGATAGTAGGCGTCGTAGTCGGCGTCGGAGTGGGTGATGGCGTCCAGCTTGGCGTTGGCGTAGTCGCCGGCCAGGTAGCCCTGGGTCATGAGCTCGACCAGGCGGTCGTAGGTCATGTGGGGGCCGAAGTTGGTCTTGATAAAGGCGTCCCGGCTGGCGAAGCCGTAGCTCACCCAAGAGGAGTTCAGCTGGGTCAGCGTGCTGTTCAGCTGGGCCTGGCTCGCCTCCGAGAGGGTGTGGTCCTCGGCGTTGGCCAGAGAGACCAGGGCGGTCTGCTCAGTCAGGGTGCTGACGGTCTCCTCCTTCAGGTAGTCAAACCAGGTCTTGCCGGTCTCCTGGTCGTAGATCTGGCCCTTTACGGAGGCGTTGGGGTTGAAGGCGTATTGGTTGGCGTATTCGGAATAGATATTGTTGTAGCAGTACTGAAGGTCGGCGGCGGTATATTTGACGCCGTTGATATTCAGGGCCGTCATGCTACGCTGAAGGATTCCGCTGTTCCAGAACATCAGAATCACAGCGGCGATTACCACAAGGGCGGCGATCGCGCTGTAGACGGCCATGGACCGGCGGTCCTTCTGCTCGTCCCGCCGGCGCTGCTCGTCCCGCTGGGCCTTGGTCTTTTTCTCTTCGATCACTGTTGTTTCATTCCTCTCATTTTTCAATGGTGTATTGGAAAATGCCGCAGGGCATTTCCGGGACATTATACTAAAATCCGCCTTCGATTGCAAGAGGGCCGGGGGAGTTTTACACTTTATTTATAAATAGAAAAGATCGCGGCGGAGAGCGCCGCGACCAAGTCGCTGGGATCACTATGGCTTTTTATACCCCGCTCTGGCCGTGTGGACCCGTTTAAAACCTGCACGTAATGGCAGGTGGGTTGCCTCCACAGCGTTTTTCTGCTTCCAACGTCCAGCTGACCTCATAGGGGGCCGGGAGGCCTGCAAGCCGCGCTGTGAGGTGGGCATCCCGTTTTAGAAATGTGGGTTTAAAAGAGCCCATCACGCACCGAGCAGGAATATTAAGTTTGGGAGAGGTCAGGACGGCTCCTCCCCGTCCTCCTGGAAAAAGCGCTCCATGAACAGCTCGTAGACCGTGTCGAGCTCCTCGTCGGAGTCCAGGGTGGAGAGCAGCTCCTCGCCGTTCTCCTCGATGGCCTTCATGATGACCAGGCCGTACTCCTCGTCGTCGGCGTCCACGTCCTTGGGCTCGCCGGTCTCCTCGTCCTCTTCCACCGCGGGGAACATGGCGTAATAGGTGACGCCCTGATGCTCCAGGGTGTCTACCAGCTCCAGCTCAAAGTCGTTGCCGTCCTCGTCGGTGACGGTGATGAAGTCAGGGCCGAAATTTTCTTCCATGGCAGGCGTCCTCCTGTCTTTTCTGCCCTTATTTTACCCCGACAGCGGAAAAAAAGCAAGAGGAAAAGACGGTAAATTTTTAAGAAACGGTAAAGAGTGAGCCTTTATGGTTCGGAAGGGTGGACAATCCGGCAGTTTATGGTATAATAGAAAACATCCGGGCGCGCCGGAAAGCGGGGCGCCCAACGACTAACTTGGCGACCTGCCGCCGGAAAAGCCGGCGGGAGGACCAGATTGCCCTCGATTGGCTGGAGGTATTACCGTGTCAGATTACAACAACAATTCCCTGTATGAAAACAGCGACTATCCGTCCCGCCGCCAGGCCCCCAGAGGCTCCGGCGGGGCCCAGAAGCGCCGCAGAAAAAAGAAGGGCGGCATCACGGCGGGCCGGGTGATCGGGATGTTCTTTAAGGTGCTGGGCACCCTGATCCTGATCGGCCTGTGTACCGGGGCGCTGCTGTGCTGCTTCGCCGTCGTCTACATTAACGAGGTCATTGTGCCCCAGGCGGATATGCACCCCGACGACTTTACCCGGGGCGAGAACAGCGTTATGTACTATCAGAACAAGGAGACGGGCCGCTATGAGGAGCTGAGAACCCTGTTCAGCGTGACCAGCTCGGTGTGGGTTGACTACGAGGATATGCCCGAGGACCTGATTAACGCCACGGTGGCCATTGAGGACAGGCGCTTCTGGACCCACCCCGGGGTGGACTGGAAGCGGACGGCCAAGGCGGTGCTGGATATGTTTCTGGGCCGGGATATCTCCGGCGGCTCCACCATTACCCAGCAGCTGATTAAAAACATGACCAACTACAATGAGACCACCGTCAAGCGGAAGATTACCGAGATCGTCCGGGCCATCCGCTTTACCCAGAACCCCAACAACACCAAGGAGTCCACCCTGGAGTACTATCTGAATATCATCCCCCTGGGCGCCGGGTGCGAGGGGGTGGGGGCGGCCTCCCTGAGATATTTCGGCAAGCCGGTGTCTGAGCTCACCCTGGCCGAGTGCGCCAGCCTGATCTCCATCACCAACAACCCCTCCCTGTACGGCCCCTACTCCTTCGCTAAGGCGGAGAACAGCAAGGGGGAGATGTGGACCGCCCGGGACTGGAACAAGTACCGCCAGGAGGTGGTGCTCCAGTGTATGCTGGAGCAGGGCTATATCTCCCAGGAGGAGCACGACGCGGCGGTGGCCCAGGAGCTGAAGTTTGTCCGGGGTCAGAATGAGGAGGCCGCCACCGAGATCTACAGCTGGTATGAGGAGACGGTCATCGCCGACGTAAAGAAGGTCATGGCGGAGAAGTTTGAGTGGTCCGCCAAGCGCACCAGCCAGGCCCTGGAGAGCGGCGGCCTGCGCATCTACACCTGCTATGACCCGGATATTCAGGCGATTGTGGATGAGATATACACCAACCGGGAAAATTTGAATTACACCTATAAAAACGGCGAGCAGATGCAGTCCACCATCGCCGTGATTGACAACCAGACCCACAATCTGGTGGCCATCGCGGGGCAGTTCGGGGAGAAGACGGGCAACCTCTGGGACAACTTCGCCAACGGCGACGGCAACCGCCAGCCCGGCTCCTCCTTCAAGCCCCTGGCCGTCTACTCCGCGGCCATCGAGTTCGGGAAGATTACCCCCAACACCGTGCTGGACGACTACCCCTACGACGCCCGGACGGGCAGCGCCTGGCCCAAAAACGCCGGCACCACCCACTATCAGGGGCGGATTACCGTCCGGGAGGCCCTGAAGCAGTCGCTGAATACCATCGCCGTGCGCATTATCAGCGACGTGATTAACCCGGAGGAGAGCTTTAAATTTGTCCAGGAGAAATACCACATCGACCTGGAGCCGGGCCGGATGGTGAACGGCACCTGGAAGACCGATATTGATGTGGCGCCCATGTCTATGGGCGGCCTGACCAACGGCACCAACGTCCGGGACATGGCGGAGGCCTACTCCACCTTCCCCAACGGGGGGTACTACACCCCCTCCCGCACCTTTACCAAGATTACCCAGCTGGTGGACGGGGAGGAGGTCCTGCTGGTGGACAACACCGTGCAGACCGACCAGGTGATTAAAGAGACCACCGCCTACTATATGAACGACCTGCTCCAGGGCGTGTTTACCGGCGCGGGCACCGCCGCCGGCAAGGGCCTCAAGGGCCAGCATGCCGCCGGAAAGACGGGCACCACCAGCGACAACAAGGACTCCTGGTTTGTGGGTTACACCCCCTACTACACCGCCGCGGTGTGGACAGGCTATGCCAAAAATTACGACATGCCCAACACCGGCTGGAACTCCTCGCTGCTGCTGTGGCGGCAGGTGATGGCTCCCCTCCACGAGAACCTGCCCGACAAGGACTATCCGATCCCCGCTGAGATGCGCCCCATCGTCTACTGCAAGGACAGCGGCCTCATCGCCACCGAGTGGTGCGCCAAGGACCCCCGGGGGAACCGGTCGGCCCGGGACTATGTGTTTCCGGAGGACTACCCAAAGGATGATATCTGCACCGCCCACACGGCGGAGAGCGTGCTCACCATATGCACCGAGTGCCCCGTCCTCAAGGAGGACGGCAGCCCCACCGGCCTGTACTATCAGGCGGGGGAGTTCTGTCCCGAGGAGAGCCGGCAGGAGATCTGCCTGCCCAACTATGAGCGGGAGCAGGTAGGGAGCGTCCGGGCGGACGATGACATCTGGCGCTATGAGCTGGTGAAGGAGTACGGCCCCTGTACCCTGCACACCGAAGCGCCCCCGGAGGAGCCCGACCCCAACGACCCCAACCTGCCCGACCCCGAAAATCCCCTGGACCCCAGCAACCCCGGCGGTGTTGTGGACCCCAATACCCCCTACTACCCCTTTGACCCCATGAACCCCGGGGGCTCCCTGAAGCCCCCCGTTGACCCCGGCATCGTCAACCCGGTGGACCCGGGGGTGACGGATAACCCGGACGCCCTGCCGCCGTCCCAGGATCTGCCCGGATAACACCACCGACCGACAGCGCCGCAGGAGCTTCCCGCGGCGCTGTCTCTGTGGGATTTGGACAAATTCCCCCCGGTTTCGGGGGGAAAGTTCCATGTTCGGTACAGCGGTTTTGAGGTTGCGGCCGGAAGGGCGATGTGGTACAATGGACCACATTATGAAAACAAATGACCACGCAACACGGACAACACCCTTGCGTAGACTGGAGGAGACTATGAGCGGTCCGGCCAAATATTTTATCGTGGAGGCCAGCGCCATGCCGGAAATCTTCCGGAAGGTGGCCGAGGCGCGCCGCCTGCTTGAGACCGGAGAGGAGAAAACCGTCAACGCGGCGGCCCAGGCGGTGAACATCAGCCGCAGCGCCTTTTACAAGTACAAGGACGCGGTGCGGCCCTTCAACGATATGCTCCACGGGCGGATTGTCACCTTTCAGGTGCTGCTGAAGGACGAGCCGGGGGTGCTGTCCGGAGCCCTCAATGTGCTGGCTGGCCCGGGGGTGAATATCCTGACCATCAACCAGAACATCCCCGCGAACGGCTGCGCCGTGGTCACCATAACGGCGGAGACCTCCGCCCTTCAGGACTCCCTGGAGGAGGTGCTGGCCCAGGTGTCTGCCGGCACGGGGGTCATCAGATGCGAGATTCTGGCGGGGTAGAAGCGGAAGGCGATATGCGCCCCTACAGACGACAAAATGAATTCTGGAGGAGAAAAAAGAATGGTTAACGTAGCGATTTTGGGTTTTGGAACCGTAGGCTCCGGCGTGGCCGAGGTGCTCACCACCAACGGCGGGCTTATCGACCACCGGGTGGACGACCTGGTGCGGCTGAAGTACATCCTGGACGTGCGGGACTTCCCCGACAGCCCCTACAAGGACTGCTTTGTGAAGGATTTCGCCGACATCGAGAACGACCCCCAGGTGGACATTGTGGTGGAGACCATCGGCGGGGCGAAGATCGCCCTGGACTTTACCACCCGGGCCCTGAAGGCGGGCAAGAGCGTGGTCACCTCCAACAAGGAGCTGGTGGCCACCCACGGCTATGAGCTGCTCCAGCTGGCCAAGGCCAACGGGTGCAGCTACCTCTTCGAGGCCAGCGTGGGCGGGGGCATCCCCATCCTGCGGCCCCTCACCTCCTGCCTGGCCGCCAACGAGCTGGAGCAGGTCACTGGTATCCTCAACGGCACCACCAACTATATCCTCACCCGGATGATCCGGGCGGGGCTCACCTTCGACCAGGCCCTGGCCGAGGCCCAGGCCAACGGCTACGCCGAGAAGGACCCCACCGCCGACGTGGACGGCCACGACGCCTGCCGGAAGATCTGTATCCTGGCCGCCCTGGCCTTCGGCCGGCACGTCTACCCCGACCAGGTGCCCACCCAGGGCGTCCGGGGGGTCACCCTGGAGGACGTGGCCTACGCCGACTCGGTGGGCTGCAAGATCAAGCTGCTGGGCCGGGCGCTCCGCCGGCCGGAGGGAAGAATATGCGCCTTTGTGGCCCCCCACCTGGTTCCCGGGGAGAACCCCCTGTCCGGAGTGGAGGACGTGTTTAATGCCATCGCCGTCACCGGAAACGCCATCGGCGACGTGATGTTCTACGGCCGGGGGGCGGGCAAGCTGCCCACCGCCTCCGCCGTGGTGGCCGACGTGATCGACATCGCCAAGGACCTGAAAAAGGACCGGCACAACGGCTGGGAGGAGGGCGCCCCCGACCTGGTGGTGTCCGCCGACTGCCTGGAGTCCCCATGGTATGTCCGGGCTCAGCTCTCCGCCGGTCAGGCCAGAGAGCGCTGCGGCGATATCCAGCTGCTGGCCCGCAGCGGCGCGCCCGCAGGGGAGGCCGCCTTCCTCACCGCCCCCATGACCGAGCCCGAGATTCAGGAGAAGCTGGCCGGTTTGGAGGTGGGCTCCCTGTTCCGGGTGCTGGCCTGAGAGAATAGAATGTAGGGGCCGACGACCCCGGCGGCCCGCGTCTCTTCAATGCGGCCGGCCTCAAACGGGGCGGCAGCCGGTTTCAGGCGGCGCGCCGAGGTCGTCGCGCCCTACACAATACCGTTCGGGAATGATGGGTGGCGCAGAGGCCGCCCTGTGAAATGATTCAAACCTTTAGGGGGAATACCATACATGGCACTGATTGTACAAAAATTTGGCGGCAGCTCGGTGGCCGACGCCGATAAAGTCCGGAATGTAGCCCGGATTGTCACCGAGACCTACCGCAAGGGCCACAGCGTGGTGGTGGTGCTGTCCGCCCAGGGGGACACCACCGACGACCTGATCGAAAAGGCCCGGGAAATCCACCCTGGAGCCTCTAAGCGGGAGATGGATATGCTGCTGGCCACCGGCGAGCAGATCTCCATTGCCCTGTGCGCCATGGCTATCGAGCGCATGGGGTATCAGGCGGTCTCCCTTACCGGCTGGCAGGCGGGGATGCTCACCGACTCGGCCTACTCCGCCGCCCGGATCAAGCGGGTGCGCGCGGAGCGTATCCAGAAGGAGCTGGACAAGAAGAAAATTGTACTGGTGGCCGGCTTCCAGGGGATTAACAAGTATGACGACATCACTACCCTGGGCCGGGGAGGCTCCGATACCTCCGCCGTGGCGCTGGCTACCGCCCTCCACGCCGATCTGTGCCAGATCTACACCGACGTGGACGGCGTGTACACCGCTGATCCCCGGTATGTGACGGGGGCCCGGAAGATTGACGAGATCACCTATGACGAGATGCTGGAGCTGGCCAGCCTGGGAGCCCAGGTGCTCCACAACCGCTCGGTGGAAATGGCCAAGCGGTACAGCGTCAATCTGGAGGTGCTGTCCAGCTTCAGCGGAAAGCCCGGTACGAAAGTGAAGGAGGTCGTCAAGACTATGGAAAAAACTCATGTCAGCGGCGTGGCCAAGGACAAGGATGTGGCCCGCATCGCTCTGATTGGGCTGGTGGACCAGCCCGGCATCGCCTTTAAAATTTTCTCCCTGCTGGCCAGAAAGAATGTCAATGTGGACATCATCCTCCAGTCCATCGGCCGGGACGGCAGCAAGGATATCAGCTTTACCGTGGCGGAGGGCGACGCCCAGGCCGCCAAAGAGCTGATGGAGGAGCACAAGGAGGCCATCGGCTGCAAGTCTATCGAGGTCAGCACCGAGGTGGCCAAGGTGTCTATCGTGGGCGCGGGTATGGCCCACAACGCCGGCGTGGCCAGCAAGATGTTCGAGGCCCTGTTCTCTGCCGGCATCAATATTAACATGATCTCTACCAGCGAGATCAAGGTGTCCGTCCTGGTGGACGAACGGGACGCCGACCGGGCCGTGCAGGCCATCCACGACCGCTTCTTCAGCGAGTTCGGAAACGCGTAAACAGACAGAAAGAGGGACGGCGGGCGCCGTCCCTCTTGATTTTTTTGATTGATAGGGGTATACTGCCGTTAAGCAAGAGCGGCGGGGCCAATCCTCGACAAGACCCGGGAGGTGAGGCCGATGAGCGCAGGCGACGTTATTACGTTACATCTGCTCATAATTGCGGCGATCACTTTAGGGATCACCATCGGGAAACACCTAAAGAGATAGCCGCCCCCCAAGACTAGCGGAAGACGGCATTTTCTCAAGCTATAAACTTGTTGGAAGATTGACCGCCAACCAGCTAGCACCTGGTTGACCGCCCTCTTGCCCTATATTATAACAACTCTCCGGCGGCCTGTCAAGCCGGATTAGGAGGAAACGCTTATGCGCTTGTTCGACACCCACGCCCATTATGATTCAGGAGCCTTCAACGCCGACCGGCTGGAGGTCCTCGCCTCCATGCCCGGCCAGGGAGTGGAGCTGATCCTCAACCCCGGCTGCGACCTGGACAGCTCCAAAACCGCGGTGGAGCTGGCGGAGCGATTTCCCTTTGTCTACGCCGCCGTGGGGGTCCACCCCTCTGACTGCGAGGGGTTTTCTCAGGACACGGTGGACGGGCTGCGGGCTCTGGCGGCCCACCCCAAGGTGCGGGCCGTGGGGGAGATCGGCCTGGACTACTACTGGAAGGACAATCCGCCCCACGACTTTCAAAAAGAGGTCTTCCACACCCAGCTGGAGCTGGCAGAGGAGCTGGGCCTGCCTGTGATCGTCCACGACCGGGAGGCCCACCGAGACTGCCTGGAGGCGGTGAAGGCCCACCCCAATGTCACCGGGGTGTATCACTGCTACTCCGGCAGCCTGGAGGACGCCAAGGTCCTGGTGAGGCTGGGGTGGATGCTGTCCTTCACCGGGGTGGTCACCTACAAAAACGCCCGGAAGTCCCTGGAGGTCATCGACTGGCTGCCTATGGACCGGGTCATGATCGAGACCGACTCCCCCTACCTCACCCCCGAGCCATTCCGGGGGAAGCGAAACGACTCGGGCAGGGTGTACCGGGTGGCGGAGACCATTGCCCAGGTGAAGGGAATCTCCCCCGAAGAGGCGGCGGAGATCACCCTGGAGAACGGAAAACGATTTTTTGGGATCAAGGAGGAAGTGCTATGACCATTACCTATGAATATGAGGGCGCGCTGTATGTCAACCTGACCAACAAGTGCAACTGTGCCTGCGAGTTCTGCCTGCGCCAGGGCAAGGCGGAGGGATCCATCTACACTGAGGACTCCCTGTGGCTGGAGCGGGAGCCCACCAGGGAGGAGGCGCTGGACAGCTTCCTGAGCCGGGAGGTGCCCGCCTACCGGGAGATCGTGTTCTGCGGCTACGGCGAGCCCACCTACCGGCTGGACGACCTGCTGTGGCTGGTGGACCGGCTGAAGGAGAAATTTGGGGACGACCTGCCCCCGGTGCGGATCAACACCAACGGCCATGCCAACCTGATTAACGGCCGGGATGTGTGCCCGGAGCTGGAGGGGCGGATTGACACCCTGTCCATCTCTCTGAATACCGACAACGCCGCCGCCTATGTGGCCCTGTGCCACCCCGTCCAGGGGGAGGCGGCCTGGCAGGCCATGCTGGATTTCGCCCGGGAGGCCGCCGGGTATGTCCCCAATGTGGTGATGACCATTGTGGACAAGGACAAGACCCCCCAGGAGATCGAAGGCTGCAAAAAAATCGCGGAGAGGCTGGGCGTGAGGCTGCGGATCCGGAGCTTTATCGATTCCTGACAGGGAAAGTGCCCGCCGATGATCTTGAGACAGAAAACCGCCCGCCGGATTGCTCCGGACGGGCGGTTTCGCGCTATTCTGACATGCTTCCCGACCCGCCCATAAGGGCGGTGAGCTGCTCAATGTGCTCCAGCGGGAAGGGGGGCTGGGCCAGGGGCCTCAGCGCCACCGACATCAGCTTCATGGGGTTGTCGTCGGCGGCGGTGCGGTTGGAGCTCAGCTTGCCGCACCGGCGGCACCGGTGGATGACGGCCCACTCGCCGCCCTTCCGCACCCATACGCCGATGGGCTCCATGATGCCGCCGCAGTCCGCCGCCCGGTCGCCCGGCTTCTCGTCCACATGGAGGCTGCACAGGCAGTTGGGGCAGTGGTTGCGGTGGGCGCTGCCCGCAGCCTCGGGGACCACCGGACGGCCGCATACCTTACAGGTGAAGCTGTCGTGACAGGGGTGGGTCTTAAAATAGCCTTTTTCAAATGATTTTCGTTTATTTTCCCGATTCATGGGGTGGGTTCCTCCTAAAAGATTGGTTTTCTTTTGGGAGGCGTCGCGGAACAGTTGGGCGAAACCTCCCGGCTTAACCCACAAGCTCCGAATCAAAGTGATATTTCATAAATGTTCCTCTCTCATTCTTATTCATTGTGCCGGCCACAACGATGGATATTATAGCACAGAAAAATATCCTTTGCAACCCGCCGTTTGGATGGCTTTTTTATTGATTTTCCAGCGCTCAGCGAGTATAATGGGAAAATCCGAGGAGAAAAGGAGTTTTCACCATGAAAGAGATCAGACTGCCCCAGGGGTACAGGCCCCTGTTGTCCATTTATGAGACCCAGCGCGCCATCGACCTGGGCAACCGGCTCTTCGCCGACAAGCTGGCCGGAGCCCTGCGGCTGCACCGGGTGTCCGCCCCCCTGTTTGTGTCGGTGGCTTCCGGCCTGAACGACGACCTGAACGGCGTGGAGCGGGCGGTGGCCTTCGACATCAACGGCGTGGAGGGGGACGCCGCCGTGGTCCACTCCCTGGCCAAGTGGAAGCGGTTTGCCTTGAAGCGCTACCAATTTCACGTGGGCGAGGGCCTGTACACCAACATGAACGCCATCCGCCGGGACGAGGAGCTGGACTCCCTCCACTCCGCCTATGTGGACCAGTGGGATTGGGAGAAGATCATCGACCGGTCGGAGCGAAATGTGGACTTCTTAAAGCAGACGGTGCGGTCCATCGTCAACGCACTGTGTGAGACCCAGTCCTTCCTGCGCACCGTGTTCCCGCAGCTGAATGTTCTGCCCCTGGTGTCTGACGACATTACCTTCGTTACCGCCCAGGAGCTGGAGGACCTGTTCCCCGGCAAGACCCCAAAGGAGCGGGAGGACGCCTTTGTGAAGGACCACCCCACCACCTTCCTCATGGGCATCGGCGGGGCGCTGAGGTCCGGCAGGCCCCACGATGGCCGGGCCCCCGACTACGACGACTGGGAGCTGAACGGCGACCTGCTGGTGTGGGACAGCGTGGGCCAGCGGTCCTTTGAGATCTCCTCCATGGGCATCCGGGTGGACGAGGAGAGTATGGAGCGCCAGCTGAAGCTGGCCGGCTGCGAGGACCGCCGGGCGCTGCCCTTCCACAGGATGCTCCTCAACGGGGAGCTGCCCCTGACCATGGGGGGGGGCATCGGCCAGAGCCGGGTGTCTATGCTCCTGCTGGGCAAAGCCCACATCGGCGAGGTCCAGTCCTCCATGTGGGATGAGGACAACATCCGGGCCGCCGAGGCGGCGGGGATTACGCTGCTGTAAAGGGTTGCTCCCTAGCTCCCCCTTTGGGGGAGCTGTCGAGCGAAGCGAGACTGAGAGGGCCCTCTCCGTCACGGCCTTCGGTCGTGCCACCTCCCCCAAAGGGGGAGGTAGGGTGGAGCCCATGGAGGTGTTCCCATGCCCATCACCATCACCCAACTGAACACCGACGAGGTCCTGCGGTACATGGGCTGTCCTCCGGAGAAGGCGGACGGGGCCCTGCGGGACCAGGTGGAGGGCTGCGCCCGGGAGCTGCTGGGGGTGGTCCGTCCCCGGTGGAGCTGGCGGGAGTCCAGCCTCACCCTGGAGGCGGGGGGCGTCCGGCTGGAGGGGGGGCTGCTCCTGCCCGGGGAGGACCTGAAGGCCCATCTGGCCGGCTGCGGCCGGGCAGTCCTCTTCTGCGCCACCCTGGGGGCGGAGGCGGACGGCCTCATCCGCCGGGCCGAGCGGCTGGATATGGCCAGGGCACTCACCCTGGACTGCTGCGCCTCGGCGGCGGTGGAGGAGGTCTGCGACCAGATCGAGGCGGAGCTCCAGGGGAAATTCCCCGGCTGCTCCTTCCCCTTCCGGTACAGCCCGGGCTACGGCGACCTGACGCTGGAGGTCCAAGGGCCCCTGTTGGACCTGTTGGACGCCCCGAGACAGGCGGGGCTGTGTGTCACCTCCAGCAATCTGCTTACCCCACGGAAGTCGGTCACCGCTATTTTGGGGGTGTCCGACGGGGAAATTGAGAAAACAAAGCGCAGCTGCTTGGGCTGTCCCGCCCAGGGGAGCTGCCAATACCGAAAGGCGGGCGGACACTGTGGAATTTCGTAAACTGTTAGAGGCTCCCGGCCCCGTGATTCTGGACGGCGGCATGGGTACCATGCTCCAGGCCAAGGGCCTCAAGCTGGGGGAGCACCCCGAGCTGGCCGCCCTGGACCACCCCGACTGGCTCCTTGATATCCACCGGGCCTACGCGGAGGCGGGAAGCCAGATTCTCTGCGCCAACACCTTCGGGGCCAACCGGGAGAAGCTGAGGCGTACCGGAAGGACGGTGGAGGAGGTGATTCCCCCCTCCATCGCCATCGCCAGAGAGGCGGCGGCGGGCCGGGCCCTGGTGGCCCTGGACCTGGGGCCCGTCGGTCAGCTTCTGGAGCCCACTGGAACTCTGGACTTTGAGACGGCGGTGGATATCTTCGCCCAGCAGGTACGGTGCGCCGTCTCCGCTGGGGCGGACCTGGTGATGATTGAGACCATGACCGATTTGCAGGAGTGCCGGGCCGCCCTGCTGGCGGTGAAGGAGAACTCCACCCTGCCCGTGTTGGTGTCCATGACCTATGAGGAGCGGGGACGGACCTTTTTGGGCCACGCCCCCGCCTGCGCGGCGCTGACGCTGGAGGGCATGGGGGCGGACGCCATCGGCATCAACTGCTCCCTGGGCCCCCGGGAGATGCCCGCCCTGGTGGAGGAGCTCACCCGCTGGACCACCCTGCCCGTCTCGGTGAAGCCCAACGCCGGCCTGCCCGACCCGGGCGGGGCGGGGTACGACATCACGGCGGACCAGTTCGCCGCCGCCATGGCGGAGCTGACCGGGCTGGGGGTGAAGTGCTACGGCGGCTGCTGCGGCACCACCCCGGAGTACATCGCCAAGCTGTGTAAGGCGCTGGAGGGGCGGACCATCCGGGAGGTTCCCCGGACTGTCCCCGCCGCTGTGTGCAGTCCGGTGTGCGCCGTGCCCATCGACCGGGTGCGGGTCATTGGCGAGCGGATCAACCCCACCGGCAAGAAGCGGATGAAGGAGGCCCTCCTCCGGGACGACGTGGACTTTATGCTCTCCCAGGCCCTGGAGCAGGTCCAGGCCGGGGCGGACATTCTGGATGTAAACGTGGGCCTGCCCGAGATTGACGAGGCCGGCATGATGGTCAAGGTGGTCAAGGCCCTCCAGGGGGTGACCGACGCCCCCCTCCAGCTGGACTCCACCCGCCCCGAGGTGCTGGAAAAGGCCCTGCGGGTCTGCTGCGGCAAGGCCATTGTCAACTCGGTGAACGGGGACGAGGAGACGCTGGACGCCATCCTGCCCCTTGTGAAGAAGTACGGCGCGGCGGTGGTGGGCCTCACCCTGGACAAGGAGGGGATCCCCAGGACCGCTCAGGCCCGCGTGGACATTGCCCGGCGCATCCTGGACCGGGCGCTGGCCCTGGGCATCCGCCGGGAGGACGTGTATATCGACTGTCTTACCCTCACCGTGTCGGCGGAGCAGGAGGGGGCGTCCCAGACGCTGGAGGCTTTGGAGCGGGTCAAAAAGGAGCTGGGCCTGAAGACGGTGCTGGGGGTGTCGAATATCTCCTTCGGCCTGCCCGCCCGCCCCCTGGTGAACCAGAATTTTCTCACCATGGCCATGACCAAGGGGCTGGACCTGCCCATCATCAACCCCAATCTGGAGGCCATGATGGCGGCGGTGCGGTGCTATCACCTGCTGATGAACATCGACACCGACGCCCGGGAGTATATTGCCGCCTATGCCAACGCCGATGTGTCCACCTCCATTACCTCGGGGGGAAATGCACCCCAATCCGCCGCCCCCGCCGGGGAGCGGACCCTGGAGCAGATTGTGGCTGCCGGACTGAAGGGGGAGGCGGGGCCCGCCACCCGCAGGCTGCTGGAGACGACGGACGCCATGACGGTGGTGGACGAGATTCTCATTCCCGCCCTGGACAGGGTGGGGGCGGACTTTGAGGCGGGCCGGGTTTTCCTGCCCCAGCTGATTCAGGCCGCCGGGGCCGCGCAGGCCGCCTTTGAGGTCATCCGGGGGAGGCTGTCCGCCCAGCCCGGCGGGGAGGACACCCGGAAGGGCACCATTGTGCTGGCGACCGTCAAGGGGGATATCCACGACATCGGCAAGAACATCGTCAAGGTGCTGCTGGAAAATTACGGCTACCCCGTGGTGGACCTGGGCAAGGATGTGGAGCCCGCCGCCGTGGTGGAGGCCGCGAAGAAGCACTCTGCCCCGCTGGTGGGGCTGTCCGCCCTGATGACCACTACGCTGGGCAGCATGGAGGACACCATCAGGCTGTTGCGGGCGGAGCAGGTCTCCTGTCAGGTGGTGGTGGGGGGAGCGGTGCTTACCCCGGACTATGCGAAAAAAATCGGCGCCGACTTCTACGCCAGGGACGCCAAGGAGAGCGTGGACGTGGCCCGGCAGGTGATCGGCTGATAAAAAGATATCCGTCTGCCCGGCAGACGGATATCTTGGACTTATGGGATGAAATCAACAGAAAAGGCGGGCGGCCCGGGAGGCCGCCCGCCGCTTTCCTTTACAGGGCGGCGCTGGGCAGGTTGTCTATGATGGCCTTCAGCTGGGCGGCCGAGTTGGTCTGGCCCACCTGGAGAAGGATGGCGCTGCGCTGCTCCGGAGTGCAGCGGTCGTAAAAGGCCGAGGCCTGGGGGTTCTTTCGAAGCATCTCCCCAAAGTTTACCGCTGAGCGTAAATTGACGTCCATAAAATCACCTCGGTGCTAGTGTGCCCTGCGGGAGATAAAATGATACAGAGCGCTCAGGCGTTTTCTTCGGGAAAATCATAGTTGTCGATGTAAGCAAAACCCTCGCTCCTCAATAGGTATGGTCGCACACCTCTAAGATCTTGGCCTGGATGACCTTCAGGTCCTCGAAGGTCTCGGGGCGGCGGCGGGGGTCCCGGAGAATGGCGGCGGGGTGGAACAGGGCGGTCATCCATACGCCGTTCTTCTCAAACCATTGGCCGTGCTCCCGGGTGATCTTGAAGTCCGGCTTGATAAGACGGCAGGCGGAGATTCGGCCCAGGCAGATGATGATTTTGGGGCGGATCAGCGCCACCTGGCTGCGCAGATAGTCGATGCAGGCGTCCTGCTCGGTGTTCAGAGGGTCCCGGTTCTGGGGCGGACGGTACTTGACCATGTTGGCGATGTAGACATTCTTCTCACGGCTCAGGTCCACCATCTCCAGCATGTCGTCCAGCAGCTTGCCGCCCCGGCCCACAAAGGGCTTGCCCTGCAGGTCCTCGTTTTCGCCGGGGCCTTCGCCTACGCACATGACCTCCGCGTCCCGGGGGCCGGTCCCGAATACCACATTGTGCCGGGTGTCCGCCAGGGCGCACTTCTGGCAGGACAGACAGGTCTGTTCCAGTTCCTCCCAATTTGTGATGAGCATACTATGTCCTCCTTGGTTTCAAAATTCGACTGCCTTGTGCCTCTCAGTATACCACAATACAGGTCCGCCGCAAAGGGATTTTTTGATCTGAGAAAAGTTAAAAAAAATATTCCAAACTTTTTTTTACACTTTATTTTGTGAGGAGCTTCGACACAGGGGAAAAGGTGACCCAAGATGTGGGACAATATGCAAAATGCATGTCGTACATCTTGTGGGAAAGAACGGATATTCATATCTCCGGCCCGGGGTAGAACATGCGTTTTGAAGGTGGAAAATGCAAGTTTTTCGAGGAAAATGCAGTGTTTAGGACAAAAACAGAAGAAAAAAACTCTTGCATTTTATGTCAACAAGCCTTATACTAAAAAACGAAGTGGGGGAAAGTGGGGTAAAATCCCTGTAAATGAAGGCGAAGTGGGGGAGAGGTGAGAGGGATGACCGGCACATACGAGCACAACATTGACGCCAAGGGCCGGCTGTTTATCCCCGCCAAGCTCCGGGAGGAGCTGGGCAGCTCCTTTCACCTGGCCATGGGGGTGGATGCCTGTCTGGCTGTCTACCCCCAGTCCACCTGGGACCGCTTCACCGAGAAATTCGCCTCCCTGCCCATGAGCCAGTCCAAGGCCATGCGCCCCCTGTTCGCCAACGCGGCCAAGTGCGAGCCGGACAGCCAGGGGCGGATTGTCATCCCCCAGAAGCTGCGCAAATACGCCGGACTGGAGAAGGAGACCGTCATCATCGGCGTCCACGACCGGGCGGAGATCTGGTCGGCCGCCGCCTGGAACGCCCAGGAGGAGGAAATGAGTCCGGAGAAGATGGCCGCCTGCATGGCGGAGCTGGGGTTCTGATATGAGTGAGTTTACCCACCGTCCGGTGCTGCTGGACGAGTGTATTGAGGGGCTGAACATCCGCGGGGAGGGGGTCTACCTGGACGGGACCCTGGGCCGGGCGGGCCACAGCGAGCAGATTGTCCGGCGGCTGACGTCCGGCCGGCTGATCTGCGTGGACCGGGACCGGGCGGCGCTGGACGCGGCCCGGGAGCGGCTGGCCCCCTGGCTGGACAGGGTGGAGCTGGTCCACAGCAACTTCGACCGGGTGGATGAAATTTTGGACAGGCTCTCGGTGTCCGGCGTGGACGGTATGCTCTTCGACCTGGGCGTGTCCTCCCCTCAGCTGGACGACGGGACAAGGGGGTTTTCCTACATGCAGGACGCCCCCCTGGACATGCGGATGGACCGGGAGGAGGGGCTGACCGCCGCGGAGGTGGTCAACAGCTGGCCCAGGGAGGAGCTGAGGCGGATCATCGCCCAGTACGGCGAGGAGCGCTACGCCCCCCAGATCGCCGGGGCCATCGCCCGCAGAAGGGCGGACAAGCCCATTGAAACCACCCTGGAGCTGGTGGAGATTATCAGAGGCGCCATGCCGCCCAAGGCCCTGCGGGAGAAGCAGCACCCCGCCAAGCGCACCTTTCAGGCCATCCGCATCGCGGTCAACGATGAGCTGGCCTGCGTGGAGCGGATGCTCAGAGGAGCCGTGCCCCGGCTGAATCGGGGGGGACGGCTGGCCGTTATCACCTTTCACTCCCTGGAGGACCGGATTGTCAAGACCGGCCTGGCGCAGTTCGCCAGGGGCTGCACCTGTCCGCCGGATTTTCCGGTCTGCGTCTGCGGCAGAACGCCGGAGATTAGGCTGGTGAACAAAAAACCGATTCTCCCCGGTCCAGGGGAGATTGAAGAGAACTCCCGGGCTCGCAGCGCCAAGCTGAGGGTGGCGGAGAAATTGTAGAGGAGAACACATCATGGCCACCTATCGCCGCCGGAATACAACCACATACAGCACCTACGGCAGTGTGGCCTACGCACCTGTCTATGAGGGGAATACCGTCCGCGCGCCCCGGCGGGAGGAGGAGCTGCGGCGCCCGCCCGCCCCGAGACCCAAGCAGCGGGAGCAGGTCCACCGCCACGTGCGGGCCAGAGTGGAGGTCCGGCCGGTGGGCGCGGTGGCCCCCTTCGCGGTGATCGGTTTTCTGGCGGTGGCCATTTTCGCCGCCATGCTGGTGACCAGCTATGCCCAGCTGACGGTGGCCAACGACGAGATGGTCTCCCTGCGCCGGGAGCTGTCCGACCTTCAGAGCGAAAACGTCACCCTCTCCGCCCAGTATGAGAAGGTCTTTGACCTGGCCACCATTCAGGAGGCGGTGGGGGACACGATGATCCGTCCTACCAACGACCAGGTGGTGTATATCGACCTCTCCGCGCCGGACACCGTCACCGTATATCACGACAAGGGCGGCGACCCGGGGCTGCGGGACCTGCTGAACGGCGTCCATGAGGTTTTGGACGGAATTATAGAATATTTCCGCTGACCCAGCCATAAGGTTAAGCACAGAGGCCGGCTGGGTCAGAGCGCACAAACTCACCCGGTATATAGAAACTGCGGGCGCAAGAAAGAGATTTTCTTGCGCCTTTTCACCGCAAAGGGGGATTTTTCCTTGAGAAGCAAATATGAGCGGGGGCTGAAGCAGGGCGTGAAGCCCACCGCCGCCACCCGGGGCACCCACTCCAAGCGGTCGATTTTCCGCCGCACCCTGTTCCTGATGGTGCTGTGCGGCATGGTGATTTTTATCCCCCTGGGCTGGAAGCTGTGGGACATCGCTATCGTCAACTGCGAGGCATACCAGAAGGCCGCCCAAAACCAGCATGGGCTGGACTTTGTGATCCCTGCTGAACGGGGCAAGATCTACGACCGGAACAGCAATGTGATGGCCATGTCCACCACCGTGTATACGCTGATCCTGTCCCCCAGAGATCTGGTGAAGAGCGTCTCCAACAAGGACGAGGAGGGCAATACCCTCAGCGACGAGGTGTATCAGGCCAAGGTGGCCGCCCGGCAGGACCAGATGGTGGAGGAGCTGATGAACCTGATCCCTGATCTGGACCGGGAGGAGGTGGAGGGGCACGTCCACGCCACCAAAATGGCATATCGGGAGATCAAGGTGAATATTGAAGAGGAGGAGCACAAGCGCATTCAGGAGTACATCGTGGAAAACAAGGCCTCCTCCTACCTGTATCAGATCGCGGGCAGCAAGCGGTATTACCCCTACTCCGGACTGGCCGCCCAGGCCCTGGGCTTTGTCAACGCCAACGGCGGCGCCTACGGCATTGAGGCGGTGTACAACGATGTGCTGGAGGGCACCGCCGGCCGGGTGGTCACCACCCGCACCGCCGCCGGCACCGAGCGGTACAACAGCTATGCGGAGTACATCGACGCGGTGAACGGCTACAATATCACCCTCACCATTGACACCACCATCCAGTCCTATCTGGAAAAGACCCTGGAGGAGGGCATCAAGGACTTTGAGGTGCAGGACGGGGCCTTCGCCATCGCCATGAACCCCAAGACCGGGGCCATCTATGGCATCGCCAGCTCCCCGGATTTTGACCCGAACAACTACGGAAGAATTACAAATGAGCTGCTCAGCAGCCAGTTGGACGAGAGTGCCGCCGCCATCTTTGAGAAGCTGAAGGCCAGCAACACCGAAAACCTCACGGACAGCGAGCTGATGGAGAAGGCGGAAAGCCAGGCCTACTCCGACGCGGTGAATACCCAGTGGCGCAACAAGGCCATCGACTCCCGGTATGAGCCTGGCTCGGTGTTCAAGGCCATCGTGCTGGCCGCCGCCCTGGAGGAGGGGGTGGTCAGCGAGAACGACCACTTCTTCTGTTCCGGGGAGGCCGTAGTGCCCGGCTACCCCAAGCCCATCAAATGCTCCAACACCAGAGGCCACAAGGACCAGGACCTGGCCAAGGCGGTGGCCAACTCCTGCAACCCCGCATTTATTGAGATCGGCAAGCGGCTGGGGGTCGATACATTTTACGACTACTTCGAGGCCTTCGGTATGCTGGAGAACACCGGCATCGACCTGCCCGGCGAGGCCAGTCTGGCCGGCGCCGTCTGGAGCCGGGACAAGATGAGCAACGTGGACCTGGCGGTGGCCTCCTTCGGCCAGCGCTTTGAGATCACTCCCCTCCAGATGATCTGCGGCTTCTCCGCCGTTATCAACGGGGGCAACCTGGTAAAGCCCTATGTGGTCCAATCGGTGAGCACTCAGGACGGCACCGTGGTTCAGAACACTCAGCCCGAGGTGGTCCGGCAGGTCATCAGCAAGCAGACCAGCCAGCGGGCCGCCGACATTCTGGAGCAGGTGGTGGCCACCGGCAGCGGCAACAACGGCTATGTGGCGGGTTACCGCATCGGCGGCAAGACGGGCACCTCCGAGGTGAAAACCGTGGACCTGGACCACTATGTGGTCTCCTTTATGGGCTACGCCCCCGCCGACGACCCCCAGGTGATTGTCCTGCTGGCCTACGACCACCCCAAGGTCAAGGAGCCGGGCAGCAACTACGGCCCCAGCGGCGTCTACATCAGCGGCGGCAACATGGCCGCAAAAAAGGCCGGCCCCCTCATCGCCCAGATTCTGGACTATCTGGGGATTGAGAAGACCTACTCCACCGAGGAGGCGGCCGCCGCCGACGTGGTGATGCCCAAGGTTACCGGACTGAGCGTCACCAAGGCGGAGGACGATCTGTCCCGGGTAAACCTGAGATTCCGCACCATCGGCGAGGGGGAGACCGTCTCCCGGCAGATACCCGCCGCCGGAACCCGGATCCCCGGAGGGTCCACCGTGATCCTCTACCTGGGAGACTCCGCGCCGGAGGCCAGCGGCACCGTCCCCGACGTGAGAGGAATGACCTACGAGAATGCCAAAAACGCCCTGGAAAAGGCGGGCTTCTTCATGCGGGCCTCGGGCGCGTCGGTCTACTACGGCAACACCACCACCGCTGAGAGCCAGAGCATCGCGGGCGGGGTGGCCGCCGTCACCGGTACCGTGGTGGACGTGAAGTTCTTCAATCAGGTGGAGGACGGATACGCGGGGTAAGCAAGGCTTATATAGAATGAAACCGCACCCATGAGGGGTGACACCATGATTCTGCGCGAGCTGTTAGCCGGCGTCCCCCTCACGGGGGGGAATCCTGACCTTAATATGGAAATATATTCCATATCCTACGACACCAGAACGCTGGAGCCCGGCGCGCTCTTTGTGGCCATGGCCGGGGACAAGACAGACGGTCACCGGTACATTCAGACCGCCCTGGACCGGGGGGCCGCCGCCGTCCTGTGCCAAAGGGCCCCGGAGTACCCCGGGCCCTGGCTGACCACAGAGGACAGCCGGCGCGCCCTGGCCCTGACGGCCGCCAACTGGTTCGACCGTCCCGGAGACGCCATGACCCTGGCCGCCGTTACCGGCACCAACGGCAAGACCACCACCACCAGCCTGCTCAAGGAGCTGCTGGAGCGGACGGCGGGAGCCAAGGTGGGCCTGATCGGCACCAACCGGAACATGATCGGCGACCGGGAGCTGCCCGCCCACCGCACGACGCCGGAGAGCTATGAGCTCCAGGCCCTGCTCCGGCAGATGGCGGATGCGGGGTGCACCCACGTGGTGATGGAGACCTCCTCCCACGCCCTGGTTCAGCGCCGCACGGCAGGGCTCCGCTTCCAGGTGGGGGTGTTTACTAACCTGACCCAGGACCACCTGGACTACCACCACACCATGGAGGAGTACCGGGCGGCCAAGGGGCTGCTGTTTGACCAGTGCGAAACGGCTGTCCTCAACCTGGACGATGAGGCGGGCCGCTGGTATGCGGAACAGGTGGCCTGCCCCGTGTTTACCTACTCCGAGAGCCGGATATGGGCCGGCCTCACCGCCCGGAATATCCGCCTGTTTCCAAGTCATGTGGAGTTTGAGGCGCTGACTTTGGGCAGAATCTCACGGGTGCATCTGCCCATCCCCGGGGGCTTTTCCATCTACAACGCCCTGGCCGCCCTGGCCGCCGGACTGTGTCTGGGGCTGGAGCTGGAGTCTATGGCCCGGGTTATGCCCGCGGTCCACGGGGTGAAGGGCAGGGTGGAGGTGGTGCCCATCCCACGGGCCTACACCGTGATTATCGACTACGCCCACACCCCTAACGCTCTGGAGAACATCCTCACCACGGCCCGGGAGTTTACCGCCGGACGGCTCATCTGCCTGTTTGGCTGCGGCGGGGACCGGGACAGGACCAAGCGGCCTGTTATGGGGGCCATTGCCGAGGATCTGGCCGACCAGGTGGTGGTCACCTCTGACAATCCCCGCACCGAGGAGCCCCGGGCCATTATTGAGGATATTCTGGCGGGCATGACGGGCAGAGAGGCCGACGTCCATGTGGAGCCCGACCGGCGGGAGGCCATCGCCTGGGCTCTGGCCCGAGGAAAGCCCGGGGACGTGATTGTCCTGGCCGGCAAGGGACACGAGACCTATCAGGAGATCAACGGCGCGCAGTACCACATGGACGAGCGGGAGATTGTGGCGGACTGGTTCGCGCGGGCCGACGGAAGACAAAAAATGACTGGAAAATTTCCGGCGGATGTGATATAATCCTTTGTCCTGCGCGCTTCAAAAGAGAAAGAACCGGGAGGGTTTCAGTTATGACATATATCCTCAGCTTTATTGTGGCCTTCGGCGTGGCGGCGATTGCGGGCCAGCTGTTGATTCCCCTGCTGCGGCGGCTGAAGGCCGGTCAGGCCATCCGGGAGGACGGCCCCACCTGGCACATGTCCAAGCAGGGCACCCCCACCATGGGCGGCATCATGTTTATCCTGGCCATCGGCGCGGCGATTCTGGTGTCGGGCTGGGAGGAGCTGAAGGCGGGGAGCTATAACCACCTGTATGTGTTCCTCTTCGCCCTGGTGTTTGGGGTCATCGGCATGATCGACGACTTTCAGAAGCTGCGCCACCACGCCAACGAGGGGCTCACCGCCGCCCAGAAGTTCCTGCTCCAGCTGGCGGCGGCCATCGCCTTCACCGTGCTCATGCGGGGGGAGGGCTATCTGACCCCCAACCTGTTTGTCCCCTTCCTCAATGTGGCCATTCCCCTGCCCTGGGTGGTGTATATGGTCTTTGCCGCCTTCGTCATGGTGGGCACGGTGAACGCCGTCAACCTCACCGACGGCATCGACGGCCTGGCCACCGGCGTCACCATCCCCGTGGCCCTGTTCTACATGACTGTCTCGGCCTGGTTCGGGCGGAGCGACCTGGCGATCCTCTCCGCCGCCCTGGCGGGGGGGCTGGCCGCCTTCCTGATCTACAACTTTCACCCCGCCAAGGTGTTCATGGGGGACACCGGCTCCCTGTTCCTGGGCGGCATGGTGTGCGGTCTGGCCTTCGCCCTGGATATCCCGCTGGTCATCCCCATCATCGGCCTGATCTATGTGGCCGAAGTGCTGTCTGACATCATCCAGGTGGTCTATTTTAAAAAGACCCGCGGGAAACGGTTTTTCCGCATGGCCCCCATCCACCACCATCTGGAGATGGGGGGCTGGAGCGAGACCAAGCTGTTCTGCGTCTTCTCCGGCATCACCCTGGTGCTGTGCTGCCTGGGCTTTTTGGGGGTCATGTACCGGTATCCTATGTAGAAAAATACTTCCTGTGCCCTACACGGTGTAAGGATCCCGTAAAAGGAGGGAAAGCCCTTGGCCCGCAAAGCGAAACGTGATTTAACCATGGAGGAGCAGCTGGCCCGGGGACCGCTGGACCTGCCCTTTCTTATGCTGGTGCTGCTGCTGCTGGGCATCGGGCTGGTGATGCTGTTTTCGGCCTCCTACTACACCGCCTTCCGGGACTCCACCAAGCCGGTCCTGAATAATCCCTACTACTACATCCAGCATCAGGCGGCCTACGCTATGGCGGGCCTGGTGGGCATGTATATTGTCTCCCGCATCAACTACCAGCACTTCCGCTGGATGGCCCCGCTGGCGCTGATCGCCTCCATCGGGCTGCTGGTGCTGTGCTACATCCCCGGCCTGAATGCCCCCATCAACGGCGTGAGCCGCTGGCTGAGGGTGTTTCTGGTGGCCGGCCCCACCTTTCAGCCCTCGGAGATTGCCAAGGTGACGGTGGTGCTCTTCTTCTCCGCCCGATTGTGCAAGCGGGACACCGAGAAGCAGCTGCGCTTCACGCGCCGCACCGGCACCGGGCGGATGCTGAATTTTTTGGAGAAAATCGGCTTTCTGGAGCTGGTGCCCTACGGCGTTGTGTTGGTGGTGGTGCTGGGGCTGGTGGTGTTTGAGCCCCATGTGTCCGGCGCCCTGCTGGTGGCGGTGGGCGCCGCCGCGGTGCTGCTGGTCTCCGGCATCAGCCTGTGGTGGTTCATCGGCATCGGCGGGTTCGGCGCGGCCCTGGTGGGCCTGATGTATGTAACGACAGACTATGTAAAGTATAAAATCGGAATCTGGCTGGACCCCTGGGGGGCCGACGCCCAGAGCGGCGGCTACCAGTTCCGCCAGGGCATCTACTCCATCGCCTCCGGCGGCCTGCTGGGCCGGGGACTGGGACAGAGCGACCAGAAATACGGCTTCGTCCCCGAGCCGGAGAACGACATGATCTTCTCCATCGTGGTGGAGGAGCTGGGGCTGGTGGGGGCCTTTATGATCCTGCTGCTGTTCTCCCTGCTGATCCTCCGGGGCTACTGGCTGGCCCTCCACGCCCGGGATAAATTCGGCACCCTGACCATTGTGGGGATCATCACGCTGCTGGCGGCCCAGGTGTTTTTGAACATCAGCGTGATTACCGGCATGATTCCCAATACCGGCATCTCCCTGCCCTTCTTCAGCTACGGAGGCACCGCCCTGATGATTCAGCTGGCGGAGATTGGGATGGTTTTGAGCATTTCACGTCAGATACCGGCACCCAGAAAAGATTGAAGCTAGAGGTGTAGTTATGAACGTTCTGTTTACCTGCGGCGGCACCGCCGGCCATGTGAATCCGGCGGTGGCCCTGGCCCGCATCTTCCAGGAGAGACACCCCGGCTGCCGCATCCTCTTCGTGGGGGCGGACGGGGGGATGGAGAACAAGCTGGTGCCCAAGGAGGGGTATCAGATCCGCTCCGTCACCATTACCAATTTCCACCGCTCCTTTGCCCCCGCCGACATCGCCCACAATTTGGGCACCCTGATGAACATGCAGAGGTCTAAAAAACAGGCCCGGGCCATTCTGGACGAGTTCAAGCCCGACCTGGTGGTGGGCACCGGGGGGTACGCCTCTTTCCCCGTGGTCAACGAGGCGGCCCGGCGGAGGATTCCCACCGCCGTCCACGAGTCCAACGCCGTCCCCGGCCTGACCACCAAGGCCCTGGCCAGGGTGGTGGACCGGGTGATGGTGGGCTTTGAGGAGAGCCGGGAGCACTACGACAGCCCGGATAAGGTGGTGGTCACCGGCACCCCCGTCCGAGGGGACTTTTTCCGGTACAGCCGGGAGGAGGCCAGACAGAAGCTGGGCTTTTCTGACGACCGGCCCCTGCTGCTGTCCTACTGGGGGTCCCTGGGGGCGGAGGTCATGAACCAGAAGATGGTGGACTTTATCGCCAAGGAGTGCTACGAGGGCGCACCGTGGCGGCATATCCACGGCGCTGGCCGGGATTTTCCCTGGATGCAGGAGGAACTGCTGCGGCGGGGGCTGAAGCTGGGGGACAACGGCATCGAGGTGCGGGAGTATATCTACGACATGCCCCTGGTGATGGCCGCCGCCGATCTGGTGCTGTGCCGGGCGGGCGCCTCCACCATCTCGGAGCTGGCCGCCATCGCAAAGCCCGCCGTGCTGGTGCCCTCCCCCAATGTCACCGCCAACCACCAGGAGAAAAACGCCCGGGTGCTGGCCGACCAGGGGGCCGCCGTCCTTCTGAGGGAGGCGGACTGTGTGGAGAACACCCTCTATGATGAGGCCGCCCTCCTCCTCCGGGAGCGGGACCGCAGAGAGCGGATGACTGCCGCCCTGAAGGCCATGGCCGTCCCCAACGCGGGGGAGAAGATCTATGAGACCCTGCGGGAGATTCTCGGATAGCGGGGAGGGAGTCCTTCCCGTTCCGCCATAAACCAAAATCCCGCTTTCCGCATAGGATGCTCCAAATCCAAAAGATTTGGAGGCAATCCCATGAGTTATTACGAAATTCAGGGCGGACGCCCGCTGTATGGCTCCCTGGCTGTCCACGGGGCCAAGAACAGTGTTCTGCCCATTCTGGCCGCCTGCCTGCTTGTTCCCGGACAGAGCGTGATTCACAACTGTCCCGATTTGTCCGATGTGGCCGCCACGCTGGATATCCTGCGCCTGCTGGGCTGCCGGGCGGACCGGGAGGGGGATACCGTCGTCATTGACGCCACGGCCCTGAGCCGCTGGGATATCCCGGAGCACCTGATGCGGGAGATGCGCTCCTCCGTCATTTTCCTGGGGGCGTTGCTAGCCCGTCTGGGGACGGCGGAGCTGTCCTACCCCGGCGGGTGTGAGCTGGGGCCCAGACCCATCGACCTGCACCTGTCCGCCCTCCGGGCCCTGGGGGCCGAGATTCTGGAGGAGCAGGGGGCCCTGTGCTGCCGGGGAAATTCCCTCCGGGGACGGGAGGTGTGCCTGTCCATCCCCAGTGTGGGGGCCACCGAGAACGCTATGCTGACCGCCTGCGGCTGTCCCGGGCTGACCACCATCGTGGGGGCCGCCCAGGAGCCGGAGATTGTGGATTTGCAGAATTTTCTGCTGGCCATGGGGGCCAGAATTTCCGGCGCCGGCACCCCCACCATATCCGTCCAGGGGGGAGTCACCCTCCATCCGGCCCAGTACCGGGTGATGGGAGACCGCATTGCCGCCGCCACCTATCTGTGCGCAGCGGCTGCGGCCCGGGGGGAGATTGAACTGACCGGAGTGCCCCCTGAGACGCTGACCGCCGTGCTGTCCTGCCTGGAGGAGGCGGGGTGTACCCTACATACCGGGCCGGACCGCATCGCGCTGGCCTGTGCCGCCCCCCTTCGGGGCATCAGTCCCGTGCGTACCGCCCCCTATCCAGGATTTCCCACCGATGGGCAGGCGATTCTGATGGCCGCCCTGGCGGGGGGAGAAGGGGCCACCCTTTTTGTGGAGAATATTTTCGATGCCCGCTACCGCCACGTGGATGAGCTGCGCCGTATGGGCGCGGATATCCAGCTGGCCGGGCGGGCGGCGATGGTGTCCGGCGTGGGACGGCTCCACGGGGCCGCTGTCCGCTCCACCGACCTGCGGGGAGGGGCAGCCCTGGTGGTGGCCGGCCTGGGGGCCGAGGGGACCACCCAGGTGTCGGAGCTGCGGCACATCCGCCGGGGCTATCAGGAGCTGGACAAAAATCTGCGGACCCTGGGTGCGGACATTCGGGAGCTGCCATAAGGAAGACCTCGGCCCCCAAACGGGAGCCCGGCGGGTCCCGTTTGGAGAGGACGAGCAACGGAGCGGAGCGGATGCCCGGCGAGAGCCGGGCGGAGCAAAGCGAAGTTTGGGAGGACGATATGTCAAGATACAGCCACCGGAACAGGACACGCAGACGGAACAGAGGCCGGTTTGGGCCGCTGTTCAAGCTGCTGTGCATCATAGCCGTTGTGGTGGCTCTGACGGCGGGGGCCACGGTGTTTTTTCGGGTGGAGACGGTGGCGGTCAGCGGAAATCAGCGGTATACCCGGGAGGAGATTGTTGCCGCTTCGGGGATTCAGCTGGGGGATAACCTGTACAGCCTGAACAAGATCCGAATCGATCAGAATATCCGGAGAACTCTGCCCTACATTGGGGACCTGAGCATCAACCGGGCTCTGCCCAGCACCATTGTCATTACCGTTACCGAGTGGGAGGCGGTGGCCCGGCTGGCCGTTCCGGACCCGGCCCAGGCCGCCGCCGCCCAGAAGGAACTGCTGGAGAAGAATCCGGAGGCTGACCCCCTGGTGACAGCTGACGAGTCCTGGCTTATCAGCGTGGGGGGGAAGCTGCTGGAGCCGGCTCCGGCGGACAGCAGCGCCATCCCTGTGTCCGGCTTGACCCCCATTGATCCCCAGGCGGGCAGTATGCTGGAGGTGCCGGAGGGGGAGAAGACCCGCCTGGAGGCGCTGATCGCACTGCTCCACGCGCTGGAGGAGGCGGAGCTGTACGGAGAGGTGTCCTCCGTCCGCCTGGAGGATACCCAGCTGGTGCTGCGCTACCTGGACCGCTTTGACGTGAAGATGCGGCTGAATGACGATTTTTCCTATAAGCTGCGGCTGATGCAGACCGTCCGGCTGCAGATTGAGGAGCGGCACAGCGTGGATGCCGCCGGCTCCATCGATCTGACACAGGCGGGGTATGACGCGGTTTATGCCCCGGCGGAATGACAAGATGTGAGCTGAAAAATTATGGAAACTTTGGTCGGATCGGTGATTTCCTCTTGACCTGAGAGGAAAACTGCGATACAATAAAATGAAATTGTGTACTTAACCAATGGAGCGCCCCGCGAAACCTGAATGGACGCCCACTTTTACATAGGAGGAAGATCAATGGCGTTTGGATTGGATATGGGTTCTGACAGTGTGGTCAACATTAAGGTAATTGGCGTTGGCGGCGGTGGAAATAACGTGGTCAACCGGATGGTGAAGACGGGGACCAAGGGTGTGGAGTTTATCGCCATCAATACGGACAAGCAGGCGCTGGCCGTCTCCAGCGCCACCAATAAGATTCAGATCGGCGAGAAGCTGACCAACGGACAGGGCGCCGGCTCCAACCCTGAGATCGGCCGTAAGTCCGCCGAGGAGAACCGGAACCAGATCTCCAAGGCACTGGAGGACGCCGACATGGTGTTTATCACCGCCGGCATGGGCGGGGGCACCGGCACCGGCGCGGCCCCCATCGTGGCCGATATCGCCAAGGAGCTGGGAATCCTCACCGTGGGCGTGGTCACAAAGCCCTTCCGGTTTGAGGGCCCCCGCCGGATGCGCCAGGCCGAGGCCGGCATCACTGAGCTGCGGGACAAGGTGGACTCCCTGGTGATTATCCCCAATGAGCGGCTCAAGCTGGCCAGCGACCAGAAAATTACCATGGTCAACGCCTTTGAGATCGCCGACGATGTGCTGCAGCAGGCCGTCCAGTCCATCTCGGACCTGATTAAGAATACCGGCTTTATCAATCTGGACTTCGCCGATGTGTCCGCCGTCATGAAGGACGCCGGCCGGGCCCATATGGGCGTGGGCAGGGCCGCCGGCAAGAACAAGGCGGAGGACGCCGCCAAGATGGCCATCTCCAGCCCCCTGCTGGAGACCTCCATCAACGGCGCCAGAGGTGTACTTATCAATGTCACCGGTTCGCTGGACATTGGCCTGGAGGAGGTGGAGACCGCCGCCAATCTGGTGCAGGAGGCCGCCCACCCCGAGGCGAATATTATCTTCGGCGCGACCTTCGACGAGGGCCTGGAGGACGAGATCCGGGTTACCGTTATCGCCACCGGCTTTGACGAAAATCAGTCCATCCCCTTCCCCCATCAGCAGCAGGAGGAGCAGCCCACCGCCCCGGTGAAGGAGCCCGTCCCCGCTGCGGCCCAGCCCGCGGCTGCGGCGGAGCAGCCCGCCCCCAGCCCGGAGCCGGAGGCGCCCAAGCCCACCGTCAACGACGACGACTGGGATATTTTGGAGAAGATTTTCAGCAAGAAGAGGTAAACCGGAATACCGCATAGGAACAAACCGCCCTGCCGTGGAGGCAGGGCGGTTTTTCAGCCGCTGGAGAGCAGGGGCTGGACGGAAATCTGAAGGCGGGCGGGGGAGTGGGGGAACTGCCGGGCGAAGGCCCGGAGGATGCGGGAGCAGATCATCTGTCCGTTTTCATAGCTGGCCTGGGGCAGCAGCAGGACGAACTGGGAGGCGCTGCACCGAGCTGCGGCATCTCCCCGGCGCAGGCGGCTGAGGATAACGCCCTGAAGATTGTCCATAGCCCGGTCCAGGCTGTATCGGGGCAGGGGGGCGTCCTCCGGGCCGGTGATGGAGATCAGGGCGATGTGGAGCGGCTCGCCGCTGCGGCCGGCCATACGGGCCATGGAGTGACAGACGATGCGGAAAAAGTCATATTCGCAGATGAGCGCGCCGGGGTGGGGTGGCTCCTGCAGCCGCTCCAGCAGGGTGACGGGGGAGACGGCCCGGGGGTCGCGGCTGCGCTGGGACTGCCGGTAGAGCTCGCGAAGCTGGTCGGAGGGCAGCACGCCCATCCGGGTGAGCAGCCGCTCCTGCAGGCCCTCATAGCTCCGGGCGGCCTCCCGGCGGCGGTTCAGATGGAGCAGAGCCTCCATCTCCCAGCGGCACAGGTCCTCCCGGAAGGGCTCAAGGCCGAAGGCGCAGCCGGCCAGCTGGGCTACCTCCTGCCACCGCTCCTCCTCGGCCAGCTGGGGCAGGACCTCCAGCAGGGTGGTGAGATACAGCTGATGCAGCCGCTCCGCTGTGGGCGCGGCCCAGGGGTGGCCCTCCAGAGAAGGGAGAAAGCTCCCCCGGTACAGCGACAGGGCCTGAAGCCTGCGGGCCCTTCGGCCGGATTGGCACAGCTTGAGAAATTCCTCCGCATCCAGGCGGATGGGAAAGTCGGGATTCCACTGGTAGCAGCCCTCACGGCTGAGGAGCAACGTCCGGCCGGCGCCCTCGCTCAGCTGGTCCAGACAGGTGCGGGCCCGGTGGACCAGAGCCTTCAGTGCGTTGAAGGAGGCGGGAGCGGTCTCCTCCCAGAGCAGGCTGGTGAGCTCCTCGCTGGGAATGGGGCGTTTCCGCTCCCAGATCAGGTAGGCCAGCAGCAGGTAGAGCTTGTGAGAACGGCCGCTGACGGCGCACTGTGTCCCCGTCTGGCGGATGGTGAATTCATGGAACATTTGAATTTGCAGGGGGGTGGCATCCACAGGAATACCGCCTTTCTGTAAAAGCTGCCCTTTAATCAGGGCAAATGGAGAAGGACAGCTCATATTTAAAATTTCTGAGTATATTATAGATTAGATTCTGGTGGGAGACAAGACCCTTTATAAAGGGATCGGGAGAAATACTTGGCAGCGGCGGCGGAGAGGCCATCCGGAGGGGCGTTTTTCAGGAAAGAAATGGGGAGAAACCATTGACAAGGGGGCTTTTCAAATCCTATAATAGAATTGTCAATATCTGCTGAGCGGTTCAGCTATAACAGATAGAGGTGTGCGGAAATGAAGAGTATTCGTAAAAAAATTACAGTATGTCTGATGGCGACAGTTCTGGCGGCGCTGGTTTTGGTGGGAGCCTCCAGCATTACACTGAATTACAGAAGCACAATCGCCACGGTGGACCAGATGATGAGCGAGACCGCCGTGCTGGCGGCGGAGCGCATCGAGCAGGAGCTGACCGCCTATAAAAATGTGGCGATGGATACGGGCTGCATTCCTCAGCTGACGGACAGGGACGTGACCCTGGAGGAGAAGCGGGCCATTATTGACGAGCGGGTGGAGATGCACGGATTTCAGCGGGGCAACATCATCGGCGCCAACGGCTGCAGCATCTTCGACGGCAAGGACTACTCTGACCGGGAGTATGTGAAGCAGGCCATGGCGGGGACGGTCTATGTCTCTGAGCCCCTGGTCAGCAAGATTACCGGGGAGCTGTCCATTATGGTGGCCGCCCCCCTCTATCAGAACGGGAGCCGGAGCTCCGCGATTGTGGGCGTGGTCTATTTTGTGCCGCCGGAGACCTTTTTGAATGATATCGTGTCCTCCATCAAGGTGAGCGAGCACAGCCAGGCCTATATGATTAACAAGTCGGGCGACACCATCGCCGACGTGACGCTGGACACCATCACCACCCAAAACATCGAGCGGGAGGCCCAGAGCGACAAGTCGCTGAAGGAGCTGGCCGCCATCCATAGTGAGATGCGCCAGGGCAAGAACAGCTTTGGCAGCTACCGCGCCGCCGATGGAGCGCGGTTCGCGGCCTACGCTCCGGTGGGCGGCACCGACGGCTGGAGCGTGGCGGTCACCGCGCTGAAGACCGACTATTTGGCGGATACATACTTTGGCATGATCCTGAATGTGGCTGTGATTGTGGTGTCAATTCTGGCCTCCGTTGTGGTGGCCGTCAAGCTGTCCAGCAACATCAGCGTGCCCATGCGGGCCTGCGCCGAGCGGATGAAGCTGCTGGTGGAGGGAGATCTGACCTCGCCTGTGCCCCAGACCAGCGGTCAGGACGAGACAGCGGAGCTGACCCGGTCCACGGCGGAGCTGGTGACCGGCCTGAACACCATCCTGAAGGATATCGCCCATCTGCTGACCGAGATGGCCAACCAGAATTTTGATATCCAGTCCACCCACCGGGAGGCCTATGTGGGCGAGTTCCAGGGGATTTTGCAGTCTATGCGCACGCTGAAGGTGGAGCTGAGCAATACCATCAGGCAGATTAATGCCTCCGCCGGCCAGGTGTCCTCTGCCAGCGGGCAGGTCTCCATGGGGGCGCAGACCCTGAGCCAGGGCTCCATAGAGCAGGCGAGCTCGGTGGAGGAGCTGGCCGCCACCATCAGCGATATCTCCTCCAGCGCCAAAAAGACTGCCGCCGCCGCCGAGGAGGCGGGCCAGTTTGTGGGGCAGGCCGGGGCGCAGCTGGGCCTCAGCGTGGAACACGTCAAGGAGCTGAACGCGGCTATGGAGAAGATCTCCAGCTCCTCGGAGGAAATTTCCAAGATCATTGCCGCCATCGAAAATATTGCCTTCCAGACCAATATCCTGGCCCTCAACGCCGCCGTGGAGGCCGCCCGGGCGGGCAGCGCCGGCAAGGGCTTTGCCGTGGTGGCCGATGAGGTGCGCAACCTGGCCTCCAAGTCCGATGAGGCCGCCAAGGCCACAAAGGAGCTGATTGAGGGCTCCATCAACGCCGTGACCGAGGGCAGCGAAGCGGTGGGCAAGGTCACCGAGTCCCTGGAGCGGACCAGCTATTACGCGGGCCACGTGACCTCTCAGATGGACATTGTGGTGGAGGCTGTGGAGAGCCAGACCGCCGCCATTGCCCAGGTGACCGAGGGCGTGGATCAGATTTCCGCCGTTGTGCAGACCAACAGCGCCACCGCGCAGGAGAGCGCGGCGGCCAGCGAGGAGCTGTCCGCTGAGGCAGCCAGCCTGAAGCAGCTGGTAGACCACTTTACTCTGGCCAGAGATTGAGAAATAAGCAGAATTTGGGCGCTCTGTCGCAGGACGGAGCGCCCTTTTTTTGAAGAGACCTTGAATAGACTGTATAGATGTGCTATAATCAAACTGTCTCAATTTGTGGGTCTGCACAAAATAAAGTTGAGGAGGTTGTTAGTGTGAAAGCTTCCCGGATCAGAGGCGCACCTAAACCTAAAAAGGGTATAAAAACCCAGCCCCGAAAAACAGGAATTTTTCGGGGCAGCTTAAAGGGTATCGAAAGCGGCTAACTCACTTTCAGCCCTTGCGCTTCAAGCAATCGAATGGCCTGTTTCACAGCCTTTTGAAGCTGCTGTTCTTTGAGATGTTCAGGCATATCTACTTTGAACAGGTCAACAGGGTTCCAGATTTCCCCAGTGGAGAGCATGGAATAAATAGCGGTCAAAATCATCCTAGCGATGGCGATGATGGCCCGTTTCTTGCCCCGGCGCTTGGCAATACGCTCATATTTCAGCGCGTAGTAGGGATTCAGCTTGTCCTTCACGGCTGCGTGGGCCACTTGCACCAGCGCAGGTTTGAGATAAACCCCCGCACGTGAAATGCGGACAGACTTTTTCTTGCCAGCAGATTCGTTATTGCCGGGGGTGAGTCCAGCCCAGCAGCAAAGGCGCTTAGAGGAGCCGAACTGGTTCATATCCACACCGATTTCAGAGATAACTGTGATTGCGGAGCTACGGTCAATGCCGGGAATCGTACAAAGGAGCGAAATAGTTCCATCATACTTTTCGACCATGGTGTTGATGCAGATGTCCACCCGCTCAATCAGCTTTTCAATGTAGTGGAGATGGTCGCGGACAATGCCGATGCGGTATTTCTGCTCTGGCGTGATCTCGTAACCCTCAATGGAGGCAAGAACATCGTCCGCCTTTTTCTTGAGAGAACGCTGCAAAAGGGAAACACAATGATGCGCGTCAAAATTCTCGTCGGATGTCAGGTAGTCCGTGATAGCGGTCGCGGATTTGCCGAACATATCAGACACAACGGAATCGAGCGCCACATTGCAAACCGTAAAAGCATTCTGGAAGCGGTTCTTTTCACTGCTTTTCATCGAGGTGAGCTTGTAGCGGTAACGGGTCAATTCCCGCAGAATACGAATATCCTTGACCGGAATAAAGCTGCTTTTCACCAGACCGATGCGGAACAAGTCTCCAATCCACTTGGAGTCCTTCGTGTCATCCTTGTTTCCCTTCACTGCCTTAACCCACTTGGGGTTGGCAATAACAACACAAATACCGCGCTTTTCCAGGATATTAAATACTGGGACCCAGTACTTCCCAGTAGACTCCATACAAATATCCAGGCAATCATTTAGATGCAGCCAATCTGCAAAGCGGCTCAAATCCGAGTTGAACGTAGAAAAACGCTTTTTCTGATAACTTGGCTGCAAACTGTCCTTTGGTGTTTTGATAATGGTTGCAACCAAAAATGACTTGTGAACATCCACCCCACAGCAGGTTGGAAATACAACTTTCAATCTACACCCTCCTCATAACGAAATGGTGAGGAGAAAGCAGTGACTGAACCGCCAAGCAATTAACAGGTGTTAATACAATCCTTAGTGTCCGGGCTCATAGCGCCACTTATTTGTGCTTGAAAAGGCGATCCTAACACTGATTAATATACTGTTTTGAACTCTGGAAGTAATCTACGACTTACCTCCCCGTGCGTTGTAGTGTGCTTCCCCTCAACTCAATTTTATAAGAAAGGCGACCGTTTGTCTGCACCCTTTCATCCCTATTTGTGCAGACCATGCAACGGTCGGCATGGTAATTAATATGAAGGTTTGGAAACGTCTGGGTACAATCGCGGCGGCCATGCTGGTGGTGATGGCGGCGATGGCTGGAACCGCCCTGGCCGCGGAGCCGGAAGCCCCCGCCATATCGGTCCAGCTGAATGGGAAAATGCTGGCCTTCAGCGATGCCGCGCCGGAAGCCTCCGGAGAGCGCACATTTGTGCCGCTCCGGGCGGTTATGGAGGCGATGGACGCCCAGGTTGACTACGACCGGGCCACCGATACCGTCACCATTCACCGGGGCGGCGTGGACCTGTCCATGGTGCCGGGAGAGAACAGGGCCACCGTGACAGAAGAGGGCGAGAGCCGGGTCCTGGAGATGGATGTGTCGCCCTATGTGAAGAACGATCGCACCTATGTGCCCGTCCGCTTTGTGGCCGAGTCCTTCGGCTGCGCGGTGGGCTGGGACCAGAGGGCCAAGACGGTCATCATCGTGGATGTGGACGCCCTCCTGGGGGATTCCACTTTTACGCTGATGGACAGCTTTTCCGCCTACTGCAGCAAGCAGGACCGGGCGGACAACATGACCCTCAGCGGAACGATGGACCTGGAGGCCAAGGACAAGACCGGGGCCTATCTGACCAAGCCCCTCAGCGCCCAGGGGAGCATCGACGGCGTTGTGGGGGACAAGGGCGTGCAGCTGGCCTGGAAGCTGAAGCTGTCTGGGCTGTCTGAGCTGCTGACGGAGACCGCCTCCCCCGTGGAGCAGGCGTTGATGCAGCAGATGATGGAGGCCCTGTCCGACCTGAAGGGGGATGTGCGGCTGGATCTGGAGAAAAATGTTGTTTACTGGTCCCTCCCCGCAGAGCTCACTGGCGTCAGCCGGGATGTGTGGTACTCCCTGGACTTCAGCGCCTATCAGGCCGAGCTCCTGGGCGCTCTGGACATGACCAAGCTGACCCAGCTGGAGGATGCGGGCATCCGGGAGGTGTTGTCGGCGATTTTCCAGAATATGCCGCTCAACGACAGCGAGACCAGCTATGCCGCCCTGGCGGAGATTATGGATATCTATAAGGCTCTGCTCAGCGACCAGGCCTTTACCCAGAAGGGGAATACCTACGTGGCTCAGATGAGGCAGGAGGATATGATGGATATGACGGTTACCCTCACCAAGCGGGGGAACGACATTGTGTCCGCCGACATTGAAATGAGCTGCGATGTGGCTGAGGGCAGCACCCGGGCGGTTATCACCATGACCGAGCATGCCGCGCCCGACAAGGTGACGGTAGACATGGGTATGTCTGTGGAGGATGAGGATATGGACGTGACGGTGAAGCTGAACCTGACCGGCGTACCTGCCGGCAAGGCCCCTGTCACCGCGCCCCCTGCCGGAGCGGAAATTATTCCCGTGTCTTGAGCGCCGGATTTGAGAATAGCGGCAGGCCCCTGACCTACCCGGTCAGGGGCCTGTTTTTCACGATTTTCCATTTACCACCGGACAGACAGGGTGGAACTGGTGGGCGCTCTCCTCGCCGCTGAGGATGCGCAGGGCGCCCAGGGCAAGGGCCTCCATCTCATTTTCGCCGGGAATGACCACCACCCGGCATAAATTGTGCAGGTAGTCGATGACCATGCCAGTGAGCTTTTGGGAGTTGGCCAGTCCGCCGGTGAGAATCACCGCATCGATCAGCCCGGTGAAGCAGGCCAGCATAGTGCCCACCCCCTTGGCGATCTGGAGGGCCTGGGCCTGATAGACCAGCGCGGCCCACTCGTCCCCCTGGGCGATGCGCCGCTCCACCTCCTGGCAGTCGTGGGTGCCCAGCAGGGCGGACATGCCCCCCTGGCCCCGCATTTTTTTCAGCATATCCGCCTTGGTGTATTTGCCGGAGTAGCACATGTCCAGCACATAGAGCATGTTCAGACTGCCGCCCCGGTCGGGGGAGAAGGGGCCGGCGTCGTCGGACACCGAGTCGATGATCCGCCCACGGCTGTGGGCGGAGATGGAGATGCCGCCCCCCAGGTGGGCCACGACCAGATTCATGTCCTCATACCGCCGCCCCATAGCCTGGGCGTACTTGTGGCCGGTGGCCCGGGCGTTGAGGACGTGGCAGAAGCTGGTGCGGGTGACCTCCTTGAAGCCGGTGACCCTGGCCTCGGGGAGGAGTTCGTCGCTGGTGACAGCGTCATAGATGTAGGCGGGGATGCTCAAGGGCAGGGCGAACTCCCGGGCCATCAGCCCCCCAGGTTGGAGGCGTGGTCGAAGACGGTGTGGTGGAGCAGGCAGTCGGCCAGGGCCTCGTCCACCAGGTAGCCCCCGGAGATGATATTGGGGATGATCCCCCCACGGCCCACCACGGCGGACAGCTGGGACAGGTCGTAGCTCTCCAGCGCCAGCCAGCTGCGCACCATGCCTACCCGGTAGTCAAGCTGGTCATTGAGAGCGGGGTAGGGGGCCAGGTCGGGGTTGGTGTGGACCATGCTCCGGGTCATCAGGGGCTGCTGATCCCGGTACACCGCCGCCTTGGTGCTGGTGGAGCCGGGGTTCAGGACCAAAATATCGTAGGACATAGTGACCTCCTAATTCATAGCCGCGCAGATCAGAATGGACCAGTACTTTTCCTCCGCTGTGGCCCCCCGGGAGTTGACGGTGATGGGCACCCTTGCCCCCAGCACCACTCCGGCCATCTCACCTCCGGCCAGACCGTAGAGGGACTTGCCCAGCAGGTTGCCCGCCGCGATGGAGGGGGCCAGCAGGATGTCGGCGTCTCCGGCCGCCGGGCTGCGGTAGCCCTTCACCTCAGCCGCTGCCCGGTCGGTGGCCAGGTCCAGGGCGATGGGGCCCTCCACCACGCAGGGGCCGAAGTCCCCCCGCTCCCCCTCCGCCTTCAGGACGGCGGCGTCCGCTGTTTCAGGCATGGCGGGATTTACCGTCTCCACGGCGCACAGGACGGCGGCCTTTGGGCAGTCATAGCCCAAAAAGCGGCAGAAGTCCAGAGCGTTTCTCAGAATGTGCCGCTTTTGCTCCAGGTCGGGGGCCACCACCATGCCGCCGTCGGTGACGTAGAGCAGCTTGTGGTAGCTGGGCACGTCCAGGATGGCCACGTGGGACATCACCTCGCCGGCCCGTATGCCTGCCTCCCGGCTGACAACGGCCTTCAGCAGTGTGCCGGTCTGGAGCATACCCTTAATCAGCATATCCCCCCTGCCGGAGCGGATGAGGGCCACCGACCGGGCGGCGCAGTCGGCGTCGCTGTCCGCGTCCACCACCTGCCCGGGCTCCAGCTCCTCCCCCAGAGCCCGGGCGATGGACAGAATTTCCTCCCTCCGGCCCACCAGGACGGGCTGGATGAGACCATCCCGCCGGGCGGCAAAGACGGCCTGTAAGGTGTGCTCGTCATGGGCCGCGGCCACTACCGCCGCCTTGGGCGGCAGCTCATGGAGGCGGGCCTTCAATTCCGGAAAGCTGGCGATGACCATGGGACATCCTCTTTTCTCTTGTTGATATGACTATAGTAGCATCAATGCCGTAAAAAGTATAGCGTAAAATTTCCGGCTGTCCCCCGGAGGGGAGGGAACACCTGCCCGGCCATGAGGCATATAATATAGTGGCCGGCGGCGTATGGCGGCTTCCGACACCGGAGCCGGCCGGTTTTACACGATCGAATATCCCAATTCCGCCTGCGGCAATTTGAGAGTTGCCGATAGGATTCCTCTGTCAGAGAGGGAAGGGCAAGACGCCGAAGGGCAGCTGCCGGTATTTTTGAATACTGCTGACAGCAGGAGAGAGGGAATCATTATGCGCCAGATTCAGTGGCAGGATAGATTCAGCATTGGTGTAGAGATGATAGATCAGGCGCACCACAGATTATTTACCATTGTTCAGAAGATTATGGAGCTCTATGTGGAACGGCACGAGGACAAGTTTGCGTGTGAAGAGGGAATCAAATATTTTAAGGCCTATGCCCTGAAACATTTCGCGGAGGAAGAGGCCTATATGCGGGAGATCGGGTATACCGGCTATCTGGACCACAAAAAGATCCATGACAGGATGCGGCGGGAGATCATCCCGGCGCTGGAGCGGGAGCTCTGTGATTCGGATTTTTCCACCGAGGCGGTGCAGCATTTTATCGGTGTGTGCATCGGGTGGCTGACCGGGCACATTATGATTGAGGACCAGGCCATCCTTGGGAAAAACACCGGTGAATTTCTGCCGCCCCATATAGATGACGGGCTGTCCGTTATTCATGCCATGGTCCTCCATCCCCTGCGGAAAATGTTCGGAATCGATGTACAGTATGTGGGCAGGTTCTCCACCATGGACACGATTGTGGACGCCCAGTATTATGAACTGGTCTACAGCGCGCCCCAGGGGGGCAGGCTGCGTTTTATCGTGATTATCGGGGAGGAGCTGATGCTCCGGGCGGCCGGGCTGATGTTTGATATAGAATTTTACTCCATGAACGAAATTGTCCGCTTTGCCATTCGGGAGATCGCCCAGAGCCTGATCCAGCGGGCCGCGGCCTGCTTTGGGGAGGGCGCGCACGCATACAGGCTGGAGGAGGACAGGTTTTTGGAGACTGGGGAATACGATGAAACATTCAGAGCCCAAACCCCGCAGTACAGTATGCTCTTCAATGTAAAACAGGAGTGCTTCGCCCTCTGCATTGACCGGATTTCTGAGATGGATTGAATGGATGAAAAAGCCCCCGGAAGGCGCTGCGGATCGCCTTTCGGGGGCCTTTTGGACTAGCGGGCCAGCAGAAACAGCTTGTCGTCGCTGGCAAAGTTGGAGAAGCTGTACAGGACGATAACAGTGTCGATGTCATGCTCCTCCACGTAGCTCTGGATGCTTGTCAGATTATAGCGCAGGTCAAACAGGTGTATTTTGGAAAACCGCTCGGTGAGGAAGGGGGCCAGGGAGTCCGTGTAGGAGTCCCGGACGACCAGCACGCTGGGGGCGTCGGTGTGCTCGGTTTCGATGACGCACAGGGCCTGGTTTCCCCCCAGGAAGTAGGAATATTTGTCCTTGACCTCCAGCTTGCTGTCCACATAGAGGCTGCCCTCCTCGGGGGCTCCGTTAAAGTAGGAGGTTACCTTGACCCCGTCGCCGGGGACGTAGGTGTCGATGGAGTCGGGGGGCAGCCAGCGCACCCCGGAGGTGGAGAAGCTGGTGCCGTAGAACTGGTCGGTTACGGTGGTCTTCTGGTAGCTGTCCAGCTCCAGCGGCTTCAGGCCCATGGCCTCCAGAATGGCATTGGCCCCGTAGAAGGCCCCCAGGCTGGTCCAGTGGTGGTCGGTGCGGTAGTAGAGGTCCTCGCCGCTGTGGGGCGCCAGAGCCCCATACAGGTCGATGACGGAGGCCCCGGTGGAGAAATAGAGCTTGTCGATGATGGCCTTCTCGTCGGCGGTGGGGGCGCCCTCCGGCAGGCGGTCCTTCCAGATCTCGGCGGCGGAGGGGATCAGGCCGAAGTACACCGGTACGGACATGTTGCCCACCAGGGTGTCCAAATAGCCCATGTCCTTGTCCAGCTTGGCCTGACTGGGGGTGTCCACCCGGTTGATGAGGGTGTCCTGGGCTCCGAAGTAGACCCCGTTGCTCTCCTTTTTGCCGGACAGCCGCTCGCTCCAGGCCTTGGCGGCTACCCAGAAGTCCCGGCCCACAATGTGGTCGGAGACATAGTCCTCCGCGTCCTCCATAAACTTTCCGCTGTTCAGGTTTTCCAGGGACAGCCTGGGCGGGTCCTGAAGGTAGCGGTTCTCCAGAGGGGAAAAATCCTTGTCAGGCAGCAGCAGGCTGATGACGGCCACCCCGCCGATGAAGGTGCAGAACAGGGCGGAGAGGAAGATACTGAATTTTTTCGACATCTCTGTGCCTCCTTAAAAGTTAAAGTACAGGAAGGGGTTGTAGGTGCCGGCCACCAGATAGGAGGTGCAGACCACCAGTCCCGCGGCCACCAGCAGCGCGCAGACCGCCTGCTGAACCCTTGTGCCCATGCTGCGGTAGGCGGCCCGGCCCAAGGGGGTGGAGGCCAGGGCGGCCAGACAGAGGACGGGCAGGAAGCTGGTCAGGAAGTAGACAAAGGCGCTGTCCGCCAGGGGAACGCCCCCCAGGCCGAACATGACCTTCAGGTAGCTGCCCAGATGGCCCAGGTCCTCAATGGCGAAGATGGCCCAGCTCACCATGACCAGAAATAGGGTATACACATGGCCCACAAGGGCGGGGGCCTTCTCCAGCGGCTTGAGCAGGACGAATTTCTCCAGCATCAGCAGGGCGAAGAAGTACAGCCCCCAGAACAGAAAGGTCCAGTTGGCCCCGTGCCAGATGCCGGTGGCGGCCCACACCACAAAGAGGTTGAGCATCTGCCGGCTCTTTCCCCGGCGGTTGCCGCCCAGGGGGATATAGAGGTACTCCCGGAACCAGGTGCTCAGGGAGATGTGCCACCGCCGCCAGAACTCGGTGATGCTTCTGGAGATATAGGGGTAGTTGAAGTTGGGCAGGAACTCGAAGCCCAGCATCCGGCCCAGGCCCACGGCCATGTCGGAGTAGCCCGAGAAGTCAAAGTAAATCTGGAAGGTGAAGGCCAGCACCCCCAGCCAGGCCCCGGCTACCGTCAGCTCAGAGGGGGCCATGGCCTTGTAGCTGTCCCAAAGCATACCCACGTTGTTGGCGATGAGCAGCTTTTTGGCCAGGCCGACCATGAAGATCTGCACGCCGGAGGCGAACTTCTCGCTGGAGCAGGTCCGCTGGTCAATCTGGTCCCCCAGGTCCTTGTATTTGATGATGGGTCCGGCAATCAGCTGGGGAAACAGGGTGACAAAGGTGCCGAAGTTGAGGATGTTCCGCTGGGCCCGTGCGTCTCCCCGATAGACGTCGATGGTGTAGCTCATGGTCTGGAAGGTGTAGAAGGAGATTCCGATGGGCAGATGGACTCCCAGCACAGGCATGAAGGTCACGCCGATGGACTGGAGGGAGCCGGCGATGAAATCCCAATATTTAAAGAAGCCCAGCAGCGCCAGATTGAAGATGACCGAGGAGGCCACCGCCATCCTGGCGCCCCTGTCGTTGTCCCTGGCCTTGCACCGCTCCACCAGCAGGCCGTGGGTGTAGTCGATGGCGGTGGACAGGAACATAATGGCCACATAGACCCGTTCCCCCCAGTAGTAGAACACCAGGGAGGAGAGGAGCAGCACCACATTGCGCCCCCTCCGGGGGACGACATAGTACGCCAGAAGGGTGAGTACCAGAAAATAAAACATGAAGATGGGGGTGGAAAAAACCATAGCGGACACCTCGTTCTCTGTGGACTGGATGCAGGGGCGGGTATTACCCGTCCGCTCTTATCAAATGTATCGTGTGATGATTCGGGCGGATAATATCCGCCCCTACAGCAAGCGGAAAGGGCCCGCCCAAAGGGGCGGGCCCCACAGGTGATTAGGATACCTTAAAACAGGGCATTAAATTCACTGACGATGTCGTCGCAGTTCTCGTGGACAATCATCATCACATAATTGCCATTGGTGACGATGCGGGAGTTGTTTTCCCACTGGTCCATAGCCATGGGGTACTGAGCGCCCCCAGGGCCGTTGCCGTCGCCCACCATATAGTCGATGCGGGCCTGGAAAATGGCCTTCACGGCGTCCACGTCCTTGCTGTCCTTTACCTGGATCAGGCCGAACTCGCCGTTGTTCATGGATATCATGCACACATAGACCAGCATCTGCTCAGCGCTGATGTCAGACATGCCAGCGTACATCATATCCAAAATATCTTTGTCCGCCAGCTCCAGATAGCCGAACTCATACTTGCCGACGGTGGTGTCATAGAAGGACTGGAGGTCCACCTTGGAGGCGGGGGCGCTGCTGGAGCCGCCGGAGCTGGAGGAACCAGAGGAGCTGGAGCCGCCATTGGAGGACTCCTCCCAGCGGCACCGGACGATGCAGGTGGCCTCGGCCAGCTCACTGCCAAGGGTGGCGGTGATGGTGGCGGTGCCGGGGCCCACGGCGGTGACAGTGCCCTTTCCGTCCACGGTGGCTACCTTCTCATCGCTGGAGCTGAAGAAGACCTCCACGCCGTCAGGCTGGGCGGTGTACCGCAGTTGGAAGGTGGCCCCGGCTTTCTTCAGGGTGGCGTCGGTTTTGTTCAGGGAGATGCTTGCCCCCTGAGAGGAGGACGAGCCGGGGTTGGAGGCGTCCGGCTGGGAGCCGTCCGGGTTGGAAGTATCCGGCGCGGAGGCGTCGGGCTGAGAGCCGTCGGGAGTGGAGCCGTCCGGCGCGGAGGCATCAGGGTTAGATGCGTCCGGGTTGGAGGCGTCCGGCTGGCTGGAGCTGATGCCATTAGAGCTGCCGCCGGGGTTGGAGGAGGAGGTTCCGCCGGGCTTTCCGCCGCAGGCGGCCAGGGACAGGACCAGGGCGGCCGCAAGGACCGCTGTGAAGATACGTCTTTTCATAGTAAGTAAACTCCTTTTCTGTTGGGGTTGAAATCAGACCCTTTTTGGGGTTCTGAGGGTTTTGACGTGGGAATGGGAAAAAGGTTCCCAACTGAAAAAATTTTTTGAAACGGAAATATTATACTGTCTTTCCTTGTCATTGACAAGAGGGGCCGTCTTTGGGGGCGGGTAAATTTTGAGGCAGCCCCTGGCTGCCCCAAATGTCAGAAAAAGAGTTGAGAATAAAAAGGCGCCCAAAATTTAAAAGCCTTGAATTTCCGCCCAGATATCCTGCGCCATGCGCTGCACCAGGTCGAAATCCACATGGGGGTTGTAGATGGCCTCCAGATCGTCGTGCATTGCCTTGGCCTGTGCCAGCGAGGTGACAGCCTCCTCCACCAGAGCGGCAGATACCTTTTTGGCAAAACGGAGCCGGGGACGGCAGCGCCGTATTATATCGCCGTCCGCCGCCGTGTCCAGCCGGATATGGCGGAAGGGCTTTCCGGGAAATTCCAGAGGCCCGGAGGTGGAGAGAAAGGCCAGCTTCAGCTGAGGGATCAGCAGATGAGCCAGCCGGTCGGGAGCCATTGGATCAGGGCAGGCAATTACATCAAAGCCGTTGGCCGCCGCCCCGGCCAGAAGATGAATCAGGAGCTCATGGGCCAGACCGCAGCTGTCCGACAGCACATAGACCCGGCAGTGCTGCGCCAGGGCAGTGTTGTACAGACAGACGGCCCCGCGGTGGGTGACCGCACCCAGAAAGCGCTGCTTGATCTGGCCCGGGGCGTCCGGCTTTTGCCGGGGAATTTCACGGGACAGGATGCCCCTGGCCCGCTTGGCCAGCTTCTGGGACAGCGCGTCGGTGAGCAGAACGGCCCTCTGGTCCTCCATGATCTCCGCCGCAGCGTCCAGACACCGGTAGGTCCGTTGGTAGCAGCCCTTGTAGCCCTTCATGCATGTCATGATCTCCTGCTTCAGCGGCCACAGGGCCTGCGTATCATAGCAGCTCCCCATGTTGATGTATCGCTCCACCGCTCCGGGATATTTGGGCTCCACCACGTGGGGCGCTGTGACTTAAGGATATTGGACAACATCTAATGGGCAAAGCGGGAATTTATGGGGGCTGCATCTAAAAAAGAAGGCACACCAGGGAGCAAATAAAAAGCTGAACATATTAAACAACAAGTGGGCACGAACGTATACGTTTGTGCCCACTTGTTGTTATACCGCAGTCTGATTTAACTCATAAACATTATCGGATGCTTTTACAAAGAAATAAGCCTTTTTCGCAAATTTTTTAACTTGTTTTTTTTGGGCACAAACGTATACCTATGTTCCCACTTTTCGGAAAGGAGTGGGGACGCGTGCCTGGGAGATCGAAGAAAACAGCGGGATCAAATGGTGAAGTGGTACAGTACACCACCCTCAAGGTCCGGCTCTGCCCCACCCCGGCCCAGGCGGAGCTGTTTGAGAAGACCTTTGGCTG
>Ga0209694_1000259_pt1 | contig 98900 bp, 88 predicted proteins | sample GluameincwithD2O_FD_187499 | JGI IMG/M metagenome (GOLD analysis project Ga0209694, IMG submission 187499) | Mouse cecum microbial communities from Vienna, Austria - Glucosamine amended microcosms incubated with D2O (SPAdes) (version 2) | ecosystem: Host-associated > Mammals > Digestive system >... | reverse complement strand
CACGAATATGGAGGAGGCCGTGGACACCGGCATCCGCAAGGACGTGGCGGACATGGTGCTGCCCCTGGGGGCCACCATGCACATGGACGGGTCCTGCTTCAGCTGCGTGCTGAAAATTGCCTTCGTCCTGGGCGTGTTCGGTCAGAAGCTGACCTTGGGTATGCTGATCCCCGTGGTGCTGGTGGCGGTGCTGAGCTCCGTGGGCATGAGCGGCGTCCCCGGCGGCGGGTACATCGGCGAGTACATCATCTGCTCCATCTTCTTCCCCGCCCAGATGGAGATCGCCTTCCCCATTCTGGTGGTCATCGGCAATCTGGTGGATCCCCCGGCAACTATGATTAACGCCGCCGGCGACTACGTGACCTGCTTCATCGTCTCCCGGTTTGTGGATGGGAGGGACTGGCTCCAAAAGCAGCTGAAAAAATAAATGCAAGACGCCCGCGCCTTTCGGCACGGGCGTCTTTTGCTGTCCGGTGTCCTGCGGCGGCACGGAAGGGTCATACGGACCTTCCCAGCTCCTCCGCCTGCCGGAGCTGGCTGGGCTGCTTATAAACCGCGCCGGCCTCCATGTTTCCTCCGGCGTAGACAATGCCCAGGTCCCGCCAGCCCATATGCCGGGTCAGCCCCTCATAGAGAGCCCGGACGGGGGCGAAATTCTCCTCGTCGCTTCCCTCCGCCGCCATCAGCAGAACACAGTCCTTTTTCGGATTGGCATACTCCGCGTCCAGCTCCGCCACGGCAAACAGGCGGTCAAAGGCGCATTTCAGCTGCCCGGTAATGTTCCAGTAATACATAGGGGAGGCCAGAACCACTATGTCCGCCGCCTGATAGGCGGGATAAATCTTCTCCATATCGTCCTTCTGCACGCAGGGGCTGGCCGGGTCCTTTCCTCCGCCGCAGCAGCCGAGACACCCATGGATGTTCATCTTTTGCAGGTCGAAGCGCTCCACATGGTGTCCGGCCCCCGCCGCGCCTTTTTCAAACGCCTCGATCAGCGCCTTGGTGTTCCCCTTGGCCCGGGGGCTGCCGTTGAGAATTAAAATGTGCTTGCTCATGGAAAAACCTCCAGATTTGTGATATACTCACTCTATCAGAAAACCTGTCAAAAGAAAAGTACGCACATAAAGGTTAGATACTATCCAAAAGGAGAGCGTCCCATGAACCAAAACTGCGCCGGAAGCGCCAACTTCCAGGACACCGGCTTTCACTACACTCTGTCCCTCATCAGCGGCAAATACAAAATGGTCATTCTCTACTGCCTGATGGAATTCGGGGTAGTCCGCTATAACGAGATGAAGCGCTATATCGGCTCCATCTCCCACAAAACCCTCAGCACCGCCCTGAAGGAATTGGAGCGGGACGGCCTCATCCTCCGAAAGGAATACCCGCAGATTCCGCCGAAGGTGGAGTACCGCCTCTCCGCCAAAGGACAATCCCTGATGCCGGTGCTGGACGGTCTGTGCGTCTGGGGGGAGAAGAACCGGGACCCGCAAAGCGGCGAATGAGGTTTTCGCCTGCCGGGAGCCGTTCCCCCGGCTCCCGGTCAGGCATCGCTGCGATGCTCCGCATAGAACGCGTCGTAATCCTTCAGCATCTCCACCAGCAGATTTGGCGTGTCCAGCCCGTAGGGGCAGCGGCTCTTGCAGGCATCGCAGCGGACGCAGCTTTCAATCCGGTGCATCTTCTGGTACCACTCGTCCGTCATATACTTCTGGTAGGGCGAGCGGCGCAGCAGGGCGGACATCCGGGCCGCCTGGGGAATGTCGATTCCGGCGGAGCAGGGCAGGCAATAGCCGCAGGAGCGGCAGAAGCTCCCCACCAGCTCCTTCCGGTCCGCCTCGATGACGGCCCGGAGCTCCGGTGTCATATGGGGGTCCTGCCGGGTGAGCTCCAACCACTGGTCCAGCTCCCACTCGTGCTGGACGCCCCAGATGGGCACCACATGGGGATACTCCCGCATGAAGGCATAGCAAGCTGCGGCGTTGTTCAAAAGCCCTCCGGAGAGGCCCTTCATGGCGATGAAGCCCATATCGGCCTGTCTGCAATCTTCCACCAGGCTCAGCTCCTTGTCGGTGGTCAGGTAGCAGAAGGGGAACTGGAGGGTCTCAAAGTCCCCGGAGGCGATGGCCTCCCGGGCCACGTGGAGGCGGTGGTTGGAAATGCCAATGTGGCGGATATAGCCCTTTTCCCTCATCTCCAGCGCGGCGGCAAAGGGGCCGTCGGGGTCCTGAATATCCGGCAGCTTCGCGGGATTGTGGAACTGGAAGAGGTCGATGTAATCCGTCCGCAAGGCGCGGAGGCTCTGCTCGATGTGGCGGAGGACGGTCTTTTTGTCCCCGCCGCCGCTCTTGGTGGAGATCACCACGCTCTGCCGGGGAACGCCCTCCAGGGCCTCGCCCAGTTTCTCCTCGCTGTCGGTATAGGAATTGGCGGTGTCAAAGTAGTTGATGCCGCCGTCCACGGCCCGCCGGATCAGCCGGACGGCCTCCGCCTTGGAAATCCGCTGAATGGGCAGGGCGCCGAAGGCCGTCTTCGTCACCCAAAGCTCCGTGCGTCCCAGTCTGACTTTTTCCATAGCTCCTCCTATTACAGGGCCAGGGACAAACTGCCCCCGGCCCCAAATCAAAGTATTAGAAGTGTAAGTATTTCATCTCAGCGATGCCGGCGCGCTTTGCCGCCGCCGCTCCGGTCGGGTCAATCACCAGACCTCTAGAGCGGAATGGAAGCACGGCTGCTTCCTTTTTTGAAAAGGAAGTCAGAAATCCGGGCCGCAGCTGTTGGTCAGGGCCTCCAGAATCTGGTAGCGGTCCATCTGGAACGACTTGGTCATGGCCAGGGCCTCCTCCATCTCGATGTCCGCCAGGCGGCCGTCCAGAATACCGATGATCTGGTTGCCCTGACCCTCAGCCAGAACCCGGACCGCCTCATAGCCCATGCGGCTGGCGGTTTCCCGGTCCCGGGCGCTGGGGGAGCCGCCCCGCTGGATGTGCCCCAGAACCGTGACCCGGGGGTCGATGCCCAGCTCCTTGTGGATGCGCTCGCTGATCTCTATGGCGTTGCCCGCGCCCTCGGCCACCACCACCATGTAATGGGTGGTGCCCGCCAGACGGGCTTTGCGGATCTTCTCCACAATGTCCCGCTCGAAGTCCGGCTCCCGCTCGGGAATCAGCACGGCGGTGGCGCCCACGGAGATGCCCACATACAGCGCCAGATACCCGGCGTGACGGCCCATGACCTCCACCACGGAGCAGCGCTCGTGGGACTGCATGGTGTCCCGGAGCTTATCGATGCATTCGATGGCGGTGTTGCAGGCGGAGTCAAAGCCGATCGTATAGTGGGAGCAGCCAATGTCGTTGTCAATGGTGGCGGGGATACCCACTACCCGAAGATTCATGCCGTCCTTGGCGGCCTGGCGGCTGATGGCCAGGGCTCCCCGGAAGGTCCCGTCGCCGCCGATGGCGACGATGCCGTCCAGCCCCAGAAGGCGGCAGGTGGCCAGGGCCTTGGCCCGGCCCTCCTCCTCCATAAACTCCAGACTCCGGGCGGTGTAGAGCATGGTGCCGCCCTTGTTGATGATGTGGCTGACACTGGAGGAGTTCAGCGGGACGAAATCGCTGTTGATCAGGCCGTTCCAGCCCCGGCGGATACCAATGCAGCCGATACCCCGGGCGATGGAGGCCCGGACCACGGCCCGGACAGCCGCGTTCATGCCGGGAGCGTCGCCGCCGCTGGTGAGAACACCGATTCTCTTTACCTTTTTCTCCATAAGATAACCCTCCTGACGAATTTCACCGGCCAAGCCGATTTTCTCCTGTATAGCATGATACCCCTGAGAAGGCGAGATGTCAAGGCGGGGTTTTCACGGTAAGGGAATCAGGCGGAGCGCCGGTCCATTCGCGCCATAAAGAAGGCCAGGGCGAATCCGGCGGCGCAGCACAGGGCGGAGAGCGCCATTTCCCCCGCCCCGGCGTACTGGGTGGGGACGATTACCAGGGTGGAGGCCGCCACAAACCCCAGGATTCCGTGAAAGGCCGCAGCGTAATGCCGGCGGAAGAGCCACGTCACCAGCCGGGCCAGCAGGGCGATGGTCAGTCCCATCCCCGGCAGGGCGGCGGAGAGTACCAGGAAGTCCAGCCGGGCCAATCCCTCCAGCACCGGCTGATACAGCCCCAGGGCCATCATGACGGAGGAGGAGGTCATCCCCGGAATCACCACGCCCATGCCCCACAGGGCTCCGCAAAAGTTGTACCACCAGAAATTGGGCTCCACCTCTACGTGGACCACCCGGCTCATATAGAACAGTCCCGCGAACACCGCCAAGGCGCAGAGGGCAAAACTCACCCAGGCGGAGGCGGAGCGGCCCTCTTTCCCCGCCTCCCGAAAGAGGGAGGGGGCCGTCCCCGCGATGAGGCCGATGAAGAGCCAATAGGTCACGGCGGGGGAGAGGGAAATGGCCGCAGCGATGCCACGGGCCACCCCCATAAAGCCCACGCACCATCCAATTCCCAGGGGGATCAGCATCCGCCAGTACCGGGGAACGGCCCTGCGGGGGTGGGTGAGCACTTCCATAAAGGGGCGGTAGATGTCGAACACCACCGCCAGAACGCCGCCGGAGACCCCGGGGAGTATGGCCCCCGCGCCGATCAAAATACCGCAGAGCAGATTGCGCAGCCAGCGGCTCCGCTGTTGTCTCCCTTCGTTCAACGCCGGTTTCCCCCTTTCTGAAAAGCGCGGAAAATTTTCGCAAAATATGATACCAGTTTTACCCGAGTCTTGCAATCTGATTCCGATTTTCCGGGCAAAAAAAAATCTCCCGTTCTTCTGTTTTTGTAGATTCTGCTGGTATTTTTTGGGGGGTGGACCCCGTTTTTCTGGGTGGATTGCCGTTGACAGAGCGGAGAAAACCGTGTAAACTACAAAGCAATTCAAACAACTTTATAACCGCAAAGACGATGAAGAGAAGAGTAAGCCGGACGATACGTCAAAGAGAGCCCCGATTGGTGAAAAGGGGTACGGAAGGGCCGGCCGAACATGGTCTTGGAGTTGCGCCGCCGACTGCCGCAGGGCATAGGCCGCGACGGGAGCGCCCGTGACAGCGCGGGAGTGTGTTGGCACTTCATGAGGCCGTCTTCGTGAGGAGACGCGCGAATCAAGGTGGTATCACGGCGCGGGTCCGCGCCCGTCCTTGAAGCGAAACGCTTCAAGGGCTTTTTGTTTTCCCGGGGAGGAACCAGACCCCGGCCGCCGGAAGCGGCGGATGCGCCTCCTCTTTTCAATTTCCCGTAAAGGAGCTGCTATCGTGAGCGAATCCATCATCCAAATCCAGCATCTGAGCAAGACCTTCGGCGGCGGCGAGGCGGAGGTCCACGCCCTGGAGGATATCAGCCTGGACATCCGCCAAGGGGGGATTTTCGGCATCATCGGCCTCTCCGGCGCGGGGAAATCCACCCTGGTGCGGTGCATGAACCTTTTGGAACGCCCCACCTCCGGGACGGTGATTGTGGACGGCAAGGACATGACCGCTCTTTCCGAGAAGGAGCTGCGCCTCCAGCGGCGGAAGATCACCATGATCTTCCAGAGCTTCAATCTGCTGATGCAGCGAACCTGTCTGAAAAACATCTGCTTCCCCATGGAGATCGCCGGGGTCCCCCGGGCCCGGGCGGAGCAGCGGGCCAGGGAGCTTTTGGAGCTGGTGGACCTGGGGGATAAGGCCGCCGCCTATCCCTCCCAGCTCTCCGGCGGGCAGAAGCAGCGGGTGGCCATCGCCCGGGCCCTGGCCACGGACCCCAAGGTCCTCCTCTGCGACGAGGCCACCTCCGCCCTGGACCCCACCACCACCGCCTCCATCCTGGGGCTTTTGAAGGACCTGAACGCCAAGCTGGGCGTTACGGTGGTGGTCATCACCCACCAGATGAGCGTCATTGAGGAAATCTGTTCCCGGGTGGCCATTCTGGACGGGGGCGTTGTGGCCGAGATGGGGGAGGTGCAGGATATTTTCTCCAACCCCTCCACCGACGCCGCCCGGCGTCTGGTATATCCCGGCGGTATCAGCGCCGCCCAGTATCCCCCCAACACCCGGGCCGTCCGGATTTCCTTCAACGGCGGCACCGCCTATCAGCCCCTCATCGCCTCCGTGGCCATTGACTGCGGCGTGAAGCTGAACATTCTGGGGGCGGACACCCGAAATGTGGGGGGCAAGGCCCTGGGGACCATGCTGCTGGGCCTGCCGGAGGACCCCAACGAGGCCGCCAAGGCCCTCAGCTACATCCGGGCCCAGCCCAACGTTTCCGTGGAAGAGGTGGAGTATCATGAGTGAAATTTTTACATCCGCCTTCTGGGGGGAGTACGGCGGTATCCTGGCGGAAGGCCTTCTGGACACCCTGATTATGGTGGCCGTATCCACCCTGTTTGCCTATCTGATCGGCCTGCCTATGGGGGTGATCTCCGTGCTGACCCAGCCCCACGGCATCCGGCCCCACAGAGCGGTTAACGCCATCCTGGGATGGATCATCAACATCGGCCGCTCCTTTCCCTTCGCCATTTTGATGGTGGCCCTCTTTCCCTTTACCAAGCTGGTCATGGGGACCCGGCTGGGTCTCCGGGGGGCCATACTGCCTCTGGTGGTGGCCTCCGCCCCCTTCGTGGCCCGGATGGTGGAAACCTCTCTCAGCGAGGTGGATGCAGGCGTCATCGAGGCGGCCCGGTCCATGGGGGCCTCCACCTTCCAGACCGTCTGGAAGGTCTACCTGCCCGAGGCCATGCCCTCTTTGATTCTGGGGGGGTCCATCACCCTGATTGCCATTGTGGGCTATACCGCCATTGCCGGCATGGTGGGCGCGGGAGGCCTGGGAGATCTGGCCATCCGCTATGGACACCAGCGCCACGTCCCCTCCGTCATGTGGGTAACGGTGGTCATTCTCATCATCCTGGTCCAAGTTGTTCAAAGCGTTTTCAGCCGCTTGTCGGTGCGCATCGACAAACGTTTGAAATAAAAAGGCTTCCCCTTCCGCCCCGGCCTCTCACGCGCGCAGAGAGAACGGAGGATGGAAGACGGAAACCGCCGAAGACCATTCGGAACAAGTCTGTTGGCTTTTAATTGGAGGAACACAACATGAAAAAGAAGATTTTCGCTCTTTCCCTGGCCCTGATTCTGGCCCTGTCCCTGGCCGCTTGCGGCGGCAAAAAAGCCGCCACCCTCAAGGTCGCCGCCTCTCCCACCCCACACGCCGAGATTCTGAGCCAGTGCGTGGATATTTTGAAGGAACAGGGCATTGAGCTGGTGGTCACGGAGTACTCCGACTATGTGGTGCCCAACACCGCCGTGGAAGACGGGGACGAGGACGCCAACTACTTCCAGCACGTCCCCTATCTGGACGACTTTAACGCCGAGCGGGGCACCCACCTGGTGAGCGTGGCGGGCGTCCACATTGAACCCATGGGCCTGTACGCGGGCAATTCCGCCTCTCTGGACGCCATCCCCGAGGGGGGCAAGATCGCCGTTCCCAACGACCCCACCAACGAGGGCCGGGCTCTGCTGCTGCTGGAGGCCCAGGGGCTTATTAAACTCCAGGACAGCTCCAACCTGTCCGCCACTCCCAAGGACATCGCCGAGAACCCCAAGAATCTGGAGTTCGTGGAGCTGGAGGCCGCTCAGGTTCCCGCTGCTCTGGACGAGGTGGACATTGCCGCCATCAACTCCAACTACGCGCTGGGCGCGGGATTGAACCCTGTGGAGGACGCCCTGGTCATCGAATCCGCTGACTCCCCCTATGTGAACGTGCTGGTGGTGAAAGAGGGCAATGAAAACAGCGAGGCCGTCCAGGCCCTGGTGAAGGCCCTCCAGTCCGACACGGTGAAAGACTATATCAACAACACCTATGGCGGCGCTGTGATCCCCGCGTTCTAAGTACTTTTTTCGAGAAAAAGTACCAAAAAGCGTTTGCGTGCTCTGCCGGTCCGGCAATTGTTTTGGCCGGCGCGGCGGCAACGGACACGATGTTTTGCGCAAAAAGAGGTCCGGGATTTTTCCCGGGCCTCTCCTTTTTCACCTTTTTTATCTTCCCAGCCATTTCCGGACCGTCAGCGCGGCGCACATGCACAAAAGCAGCGTCAGCGCCCCCTGTCCCCAGAGGAGATTATAGCTGACGGCCTCTTTGTCCCGCCGCCGCGCCGCCGCCACGGAGGCAAACACGTACAGCGACACCGCCACAAAAACCAGCGACAGAATCTCCGCCGTCCCTTCCCAACCCAGGGCCGCCGCGCCCAGGTACAAAAGGAAGCCCGCTCCGGAAACCATGGCCCCCCAATTCAGCCGCTTTGCGCCGCGCAGCAGCAGGGAGTTCCGACCTCTCATTTATATACCCTCCGTTGATTATCATCATTTTATTTACGGTCTGTATCTATTTTGTATAGCCGTTCACCATGACGTCCAGCACCCTGGCGGCGACGCTGCCCGCCGCGCTACTGCCTCCGCCGCCGTTTTCCACCAGGGCCACGAAGGCGTAGGGCGCATCCTCGTTTTGGAGAAAGCCGGAGAACCAGGCGTGCGGGGCCCGGCCCTCGCCCACCTCGGCGGTGCCGGACTTGGCGCACAGGTCCATGTTGGGGAAGCGGCTTTTGCCATAGGTCTTTTCCACATTTCCCGCCATCAGCTCCGCCAGCTTCTCCGCTGTGGACCGGGAGACCAGCTCTTCGGTCCTGCGGGTCCAGCGGGGCAGGGAGGGGAGACCCAGGGCGCTTTGGGTCTTTAAGATCAAGTAAGGCTCCGCCGCCCTGCCGCCGTTGGCAATGGCCCCCATGTACACCATCAGGGCGCAGGGGTTCACCAGGTCCTTGTCCTGACCCACCCCCGCCCAGCCCAGACGGCCCTGGGTGAGGTCCCAGTCAAAGGAGCCCTTGGCGGAAGGGATGCCGTCCAAACGATAGCTGGCGGTGAGGCCCGCCTTCTCCGTATAGCGCCGGAGCACGTCCGTCCCCAGCTCCGCGGCGATCCCGGCAAAGGCGGCGTTGCAGCTGTTGGCAAAGGCGGCGGCGACATCCTGTTCCCCATGGACGCCGGAGCAGACAATCGTCTCCTCTCCCACCTGAACGGAACCGGCACAGCTCCAGGTCCGGCTCTCGATATCCGGCAGATTCTCCAGCGCCGCCGCCAGGGTCACGGTCTTGTAAACGGAGCCCGGCGTGAAGACAGAGGAGAGGAAGCGGTTCAAATAAGCTCCCTTCCAGCGGTCGTTGGTCTCGATATCCTCCGGGACCCGAAGGGGGTCGTAGCTGGGCGCGGAGACCATGCAAAGCACCTCGCCGGTCTTGTAATTGTACACCGCCACGGTTCCGGACCGTCCGTTCAGAGCCTGATAAGCCTCATAATTGTACCGGGCGTCAATGGTCAGCGTCAGCTCTCCGCCCCGGTCCGCGCCGAAAGCGCCGTTGACCAGATTCCACCCGGTCAGCCGGTCCGCGAAAGCGTTCAGCGCCCCGGTTCCAATGTTTCCCTGAAGATCCCCCACAGCGTGAAGGGTAGCCTTGCGGACCGTATCACTGTCATAATACGTCCGGACTCCATTCTCCACAGAGGACAGCACATCCCCATCCCGGTCCAATACGGTTCCGGCGATCAGCTGGCCCTGGGAGTTATAGAGGTGGCGGTTAAAAGCGGCAGAAGCCCAGTTCCCTCCCTGTACAACCACACGGAAGAGAAAGAATCCCATTCCCACCGCCAGCAGCAAAGCCAGCACAAGGCAAACGAACGCCCGATTCTCGATTTTCTTCATTAAGCCTCCTCCCAAAACATCCCCCGTCTCCCGTCCCCCGCAGGGGTGGGGGTTGCTCAAGGGGGAGCCTGCTCCCCCTTGAAGGAGGCGGAGGAAACGGAGCGGAACGGATGCCCGGCTTTCAGCCGGGCGGAGTGGAGCGCAGTTTTTGACGCCGGATGGCGAAGCTGGCATTCTCCCGGGTATCCGTGGCCTTCAAAAATGCCAGCAGACCCCAGGCGGACAGCATGGCGGATCCGCCGTTAGAGACAAAGGGGAAGGTCACCCCCGTCAGAGGCAGGATATCCACAGACCCGAATACATTCAAACAGGTCTGAAACACCAGCAGCGAGCCGGCGGCGCAGGCGGCCAGACAGTAAAAGCTGCTCCGCCCCATCCGGCAGGCCCGGACGGTGAAAAAGGCCAGGGCCACAATGGCCCCCACGGCAAAATAGGCCACCAGCAGTCCCCACTCCTCACACAGCATTCCAAACACCAGATCGGTGTCCGCCGCCGGAACCCGGTGGAGCCAGCCCTCCCCCGCGCCCATGCCGAAAAGGCCCCCGGAGGCCGCGGCGGACATGGTGCGGGTCTGCTGATAGCCCTGCCCCGACGCGTCGGCCCAGGCGCGGCCCCAGGAGGCAAAGCGGCTGAGAATATAGGGCTTGAACTTCACAATAATTCCCGCGCCGAACACCGCCCCTCCGCAGATGAGGGACAGCGTGGCAAAGTCCCCGGAGCGGAGGTAGGCAATCACCAGGAAGGTCACAAAGAAAATGGACGCCGTTCCAAAGTCGCTCATCAGACCCAGAAGGCCGATACACACGCCGGTAAGGAGGATGAAGAGAGTCAGATTCCGCCGGTGGAACAGCCGGTCCAGGGTGGCGGACCCGGCGAAGATATAGCAGATCTTGGCAATCTCCGAGGGCTGGAAGGACAGGGGACCCAGGGAAATCCAGTTCACCGCGCCGTACTTCCGGTTCCCCAGCACCAGCGTCACGGCCAGAAGAGCAATGGACGCCGCCGCCATCAGCCAGCGGTTCCGCTGGACCCGGCCCAGGTCCCGGAGAAAAATCCCCAGGGTCAAAAACAGAATCAGCCCCAGAATCACAGCCAGAAGCTGCTTATAAAGGCTTCCCGGCGCGCTGGAGGCGGTGACCGCCAGGGACAGCGTGGAGAGGAAAAAGGCGATGGTCTCCATCTCAAAACCCACGCAGCGGCTGAGCCGGAGCGCTATGGCATAGAGCCACATCACCGCCGTCAGCCCCAGAAAGGCCAGGGGAATGGCGGGGGAGGCCCCCTCTCCCGCAGAGACCATCAGCTGCGTGCAGGCCAGCAGCTGGAACACTGTCAGCCACAGGAAGGAGGGCCACATGGCCGCGGGGCGCTCCGCCCGGCGCTTCTCCTCCAGCTCCTCCCGCTCCGCCGCGGTCTGGGGCAGGAAGAGCAGGGGCACACCCCCCAGCTGGATGGAATCTCCCAGGCGGATGGGGGCGGAACCCTCCACCTTCTCGCCGTTGAGCAGTACGCCGCCCTTGGAGTTCAAATCATAGAGGGTCCACTGGTCCTCCTCATTCCGGCAGAGGGCCGCGTGCTGGCGGGAGACGCTGGGGTAGTTCAGCCGCACGTCGGCGCTCCGCCCCCGGCCCAGAATATTCTCCCAATGGGTAAGGGGAACGGGAACGCCGTTGGGCAGGCTCAGCTGTCCCCAGGTCTCCGGCGTGTGGGGAATCCGGAGGAGGGACCGGACGGCCCGCCAGAGAATGGCCCCCGCCAGCACAGGGAAAAGCAGGCGCGCAAGGGCGGTATACCACAGTCCCACGGCGGGATACGCCGCCAGCAGCTCCGTCAGATTCACAGACACGCCTCCTTTCCTCCTCTGGACGGGAGAGTACTTTTTCTTAGCATACCATGCTTTTGTGAAAAAATCTACCGCTTTCCAGCGCCGCCGGATATTTTCCGTTCCGCCCAAAATTTTCCGGCGGCGCTTCTTCACTTTTTCCACGTACTGCCGATATAATGTATATATAGAATATTCCATCGGGAGGGACCGCCATGGGCATTACACAGCTAACCAGTCGTTCTGCCTCCTGGCAGACCCAAATCCATGCGCAAACCACTTCCTACACCAGCGCCCAAACCGCCCAGGCCGGGGAAAAGAAAGACGATTCCACCGATCTCTATGAGATGATGCGGGATGCCCGGGAGAAGGCGGATGCCGTGCGGGAGAAATTCAACAGTCTCAAGCCCAAACCCCGGTACGGCGACGCTCCCATCGAGGCTTACGCCCGCCTGGCCAGAGCCCGGCGGCCCGCCGAGGTCACCGCCGCCGCAGGATACGCCCGGCGGCAGATCACGCGGCTGAAAGCCGCTAAGCACCAGGACCCGGACAACGCCAAGCGCATTCAGGCCGCCATCAACCAGCTCCAAAAGGCCGTCACCCGGGCGGGGAAAAAAAGCCGGGAGCTGAACCGGGAAAAGGCGGATCAGGCCCGGCAGGCCAAGCTGGCCCAGGAGAAAAAAACCCGGGAGGCCCAGCGCCAGCGGCAGGAGCTCCGCCGCAGGCAGGCCGCCCGCATGATTCGGGAGTCCGGTTATATCCGGGAGGCGGAGATTGACAACCGGATGCAGGCGCAGCTTTCCGCAACCCGTATGGAGCTTCAGAAGCAGGCACAGGACCTGTCGGCCTCCTTCCAGCCCTCTGCCGGGGCCGTGGCCCAGCAGTACGCCGCTGCCGCCGCTCCGGAGGCCGCCGCTGGAGGAGAGCTGAATCTCCAGGCATGAGAAAAACGAGGATGGGCAGCTGCCTACCCTCGTTTTTTGCGCATGCGTCAGCCGAAGGTAAATACCGGGTGGTAGCCGTACATAGGTTTCCACACCGGCAGTCAAAAAAGTGCAAAAAGAGAAGAACGGGGATTCCCCGCTCCTCTCCAAAAGCGCTGTTCTTAATTGCGGCTTATTCCTTCTCAAACACGTCCTTGCCCATCTCGCAGATGGGGCAGACCCAGCTCTCAGGGACCTGGTCCCAGGGAGTGCCGGGGGCGACGCCGTTGTCAGGGTCGCCTACCGCGGGGTCATAGACGTAACCGCAGGGGCAGACGTACTTATCCATAAGTAGATCCTCCGAATCGGAAAATTATTTGAAGTACCGCTCCAGCAGGCCCTTGAAGGCCTTGCCGTGGCGGGCCTCGTCGCGAGCCATCTCATGGACGGTGTCGTGGATGGCGTCCAGGTTGTACTGCTTGGCCAGCTTCGCCAGGGCGAACTTGCCGGCGGTGGCTCCATTTTCGGCCTCGACCCGCATTTCCAGGTTCTTCTTGGTGCTGGTGGTCACCACGTCGCCCAGGAGCTCCGCAAACTTCGCGGCATGCTCGGCCTCCTCATAGGCGGCCTTCTCCCAGTACAGGCCAATCTCGGGATAGCCCTCGCGGAAGGCCACGCGGGCCATGGCCAGGTACATGCCGACCTCGGTGCACTCGCCGGAGAAGTTGGCGTTCAGACCGTCAATGATCTCCTTCTGCGCCTCGGCGGGAACGTCCGCGCCAAAGGTCTTGCCAACGCCCACCACATGCTCGGCGGCCCAGGTCATATCAGCGCCCTGCTCCTTGAACTTCGCGCCGGGAACGCCGCACTGAGGGCACTTCTCGGGGGGAACGTCACCCTCGTGAACATAACCGCAAACCGGGCAAACCCACTTTTTCATAATTGTATCCTCCTTAGAATCAATTTTTTATCAGGCAGTGATATGAGTATAACAGGTTCCCAGAAAGACTTCTAGTTGCAAATGTCACAAAATCAAAATTTGATGGAAATTAACTCTTTATTTAAATTTGCAGGGAGGCGCTCTTTACAAACAGGCTGTCCTCCGAAAGGTTCCGGCGTTCGGCGGGCTTTTAAAAATGCACCGCCTCTCTCATCAACCCTGAAAAGAGCCCCGTTCCGGCTGGAGCGGGGCCCTTTTTGGTCTTTGATGCGGTAAATCAGCCCTCCGCCATGGCCTTCGCTTCGGCGATGGCCTTCTCCTGGGCGGCAGGGGGGCAGTCCTGATAGCGGATGAAGTGGAAGGTGAAGCTGCCCCGGCTCTGGGTCATGGCCCGCAGGTCAATGGCATAGGTGCCCATTTCGGCCATGGGAACCTCGGCGGTGATGACCTGGGTGCCGTCGCCGGTGGGGTCCATACCCATGGGGGTGCCCCGGCGCTTGGAGATGTCGCCCATAACGTCGCCGGTGTAGTTCTCGGGCACGGTGACCTTCAGCTCACCGATGGGCTCCAGCAGGACGGGGTTGGCCTCGGGCATGGCGGCCTTATAGGCCAGCTGCGCCGCGGTCTTGAAGGCGATTTCGGAGGAGTCCACCGGGTGATAGGACCCGTCGTACAAAACGGCCTTCAGATTCACCAGGGGATAGCCCGCCAAAGGACCGTGGGCGCAGGCCTCCCGGAGGCCCTTTTCCACCGCCGGGAAGAAGTTCCGGGGCACGGAGCCGCCGAAGACCTCCTCGGCGAAGACCATCTCCTCCTCCTCGGGGTTGTACTCAAAGCGGACCCACACGTCGCCGAACTGGCCGCTGCCGCCGGTCTGCTTCTTGTGGCGGCCCTGCTTCTGGACGGTCTTGCGGATCTTCTCCCGGTAGGGAACCCGGGTGGGCTTCAGCTCCGCCTCCACATTGAAGCGGCTTTTCAGCTTGCTCACCAGTACGTCCATCTGCATGTCGCCCGCGCCGGAGACCACCATCTGCCGGGTCTCGGCATTGTTCACCACGGAGAAGGTGGGGTCCTCCTCATTCAGGCGGGTAAGGCCCTGGGCGATCTTATCCTCCTGCCCCCGGGTCTTGGGCACGATGGCCACGGAGTAGCAGGGCTCGGCGAAGGGAATGTTCTTCAGGCTGACCACCTTCCGCTCGTCGCAGAGCGTGTCGCCGGTCTTGATGTCCATCTTGGCAATGGCGCCGATGTCGCCGCAGGCCAGCTCCTTGACCTCGGCGTTCTTCTTGCCCCGAATGGTATAGAGCCGGCCCAGCTTCACCTTTTCGCCGGTGCGGGCGTTCACCATGGGCATATCCGGCGTGATGCTGCCGGAGAGAACCTTTACGAAGGAGTACTTGCCGTACTGATCGGAGATTGTCTTAAATACAAAGGCCGTGGGCACGCCGCCGGGAGAGACCACGAACTCCTCGGTCTCGCCGTCGGACTTGGTGGCTTTGTGATAGTTGCCCTCCACCGGGTTGGGCAGCAGGTCCACAATGTTGTCCATCAGCATCAGGGACCCCAGGCAGCCCACGGCGGAACCGCAGAGAACGGGGAACAGGCTCAGGTCCCGGACGCCCTGGCGCAGGCCCTGAATCATCTCGGCATAGGTGAAATCCTCGCCGTCGAAGAACTTGTTCATCAGCTCCTCGCTGGTCTCGGCCACGGACTCTTTCAGCGCGTCGTTGAACTCGGCGATGACGTCGCCCTTGTCGGCGGGAACCTCGATCTCCACCCGCTTGAGGTTCTGCATCTCATAGGCCCGCTTGTTCAGCACGTCGATGATGCCGGTGACCTTGTGTCCGCCGTCCCAGATGGGGACCACCACCGGGGCGATCTTGTTGCCGAAGCGGGAGCGCAGCGCCTCGAAGGTGGCGTTATAGTCGCTGTTGTCCTCGTCGGTTTTGGAGATGTAGATGAAGCGGGGCATATTCCGCTCCTCGCAGTATTTCCAGGCCTTCTCCAGACCCACGGACACGCCGTCCTTGGCGGAGCAGACAATGATGGCGGCGTCGGCGGCCCGGAGGGCGGCCATAACCTCGCCGGCAAAGTCGAAGGCGCCGGGAGTATCCAGAAGGTTGATGCGGCAGCCCTTATAGTCCAGAGGAGCCACGGAGGTGGACAGGGAAATCTGCCGCTTGGTCTCTTCGGGATCATAGTCGCACACAGTGTTTCCATCGGCGGCCCTTCCCATTCTATCAATGACGCCGGTCATGTAGAGCAGGCTCTCGGCCAGGGCGGTTTTGCCGCTGCCGCTGTGCCCCAGCAGACAGACGTTGCGGATGTTCTGTACGGAATAGCTCATGATTCGTTTCACTCCTTATTTTTGCTGTCCATGCGGCCGGGGCCGCAAGCGTCCAATATATGAATTATACAACACTCTACCGGCGATTACAACAAAAATTTTGGTCAAAATCACATTTATGCTTCACTGCCAAATTGATGGTTCATATTTCGTCAATTTATCTATGTCCAGCGAAAAAGGGCCTGCCGTATTTTTCCGGCAGGCCCCTCGGTTTACAGTTTTTCCAAAATATGACGCGTTATGACGCGTTTGTTATTTCTGGAGGGAGGCTACCCAGGCGCCGTACTTGTCCAGGTTCGCCTGAGCGTCGGCGGCGTCCTTGCCCTGGGTGAGGATGTAAACTTTGATCTTGGGCTCCGTGCCGGAGGGACGGACGATGACAGAGGTGCCGTCCGCCATCTCGAAGCGCAGCACGTTGGACCCGGAGAGCTCCATGCCGCTGGTTTCGCCGGTGGCGCAGTTCAGCACGGACCCGTCGCTGTAGTCCTTGCGCACCGCGACCTTCACGCCGGAAATCTCCGCCGGGGGATTCTCCCGCAGGCCCTTCATCAGGTTGGCCATGTCCCGCAAACCGTCCAGACCCGGCATAACCAGGTTGTAGGTATGTTCCGCGTAATAGCCGTACTTCTCATACAGCGCCGCCAGAGCGTCCGCCAGCGTCATTCCCTGGGCGGCGTACCACGCGGCCATTTCCGTCAGCAGCAGGGCGGCGGTGACGGCGTCCTTGTCCCGGACGTAGTCGCCCAGCATGTAGCCATAGCTCTCCTCATAGGAGAAAATGACCTTGCCCTCGCCAGCGGCCTCCAACTTGTCCTTCTTCTCCGCCAGGAACTTGAAGCCGGTGAAGGTGTCGAAGCACTGAAGGCCGTTGACCTCCGCCACCTTTCGGGCCATCTCCGTGGTGACGATGGTCTTCAGGGCCACGGGCTTCTCGGGCATGCTGCCCGCCCGGTTTTTCGCGCCAATCAGATAGTCCAGCAGCAGTACGCCGGTCTGGTTGCCGGTGATGACCTTGAACTCGCCGTCCTTGTCCCGGATCATGATGCCCACCCGATCCGCGTCGGGGTCGGAGCCCAGAATAAAGTCCGCGCCCTCCTTCTTGGCCAGGTCCACCGCCAGGTAGAAGCCCTCGGGATTCTCCGGGTTGGGGGAGACCACGGTGGGGAAATTCCCGTCGATGACCATCTGCTCCGGCACGCAGAGCAGGTTCTTCACGCCCAGGCGGCCCAGCACCTCGGGAATCAGCTTGTGGCCGGTGCCGTGGAAGGGGGTGTAGACCATCTTGAAGCTGTCCGCCACCTTGGCCACGGTCTCCTTGTCGTTGACCAGGGCCGTGACGTTATCCAGGAAACGCTTGTCCGTCTCCGCGCCCAGCACCTCGATAAGGCCCGCCTTTACGGCCTCGTCATAGTCCATGCGCTTGATATCGTTGAAGATGTCAATCTCGCCCAGGCGCTTGGCAATGGCGTCGGCGTGATGGGGGGGCAGCTGGGCGCCGTCCTGCCAGTAGACCTTATAGCCGTTGTACTCCTTGGGGTTGTGGCTGGCGGTGACGTTAATGCCCGCCTGGCAGTGATACTCCCGGACGGCGAAGCTCAGCTCGGGAGTGGGGCGGAGGGACTCAAAAATCCGGACGTGGATGCCGTTGGCGGCGCAGACCTCGGCAGCGGCCCGGGCGAACTCGGCGGAGTGGTTCCGGCAGTCCATGCAGATGGCCACGCCCCGCTTCTTGCCCTCCTCGCCCTCGGCGCAGATCACGTCGGCAAAGCCCTGGGTGGCCCAGCGGATCACGTGGATGTTCATGTTGTGCAGACCGGTATACATGGTTCCCCGGAGGCCGGCGGTGCCAAACTCCAGAGGTCCGTAAAACCGGGACTCGATTTCCTTGGGATCGTTCTTGATAGCCTCCAGCTCAGCCCGCTCCTCTCCGCTCAGGGCGGGGCTGGCAAGCCATTTCTCGTACTCTTTCATAAAGTCCATAGCAATGCTCCTCCTTTTATGAACGCCGCCCCACTCTTTTGAGGGTTTTTGACAACGTTCGTTTCCTGTCAGGCGGCAAAACTATTCATGCCGCACAAAAACATTATAAAAGAATCTCCCTGTGATGTCAAGATTTGGTTCACCAGCGCTGACTGAAGGAAAAAAACAGCAAAATCCGCCATCCGTTTGGCTGCGGAAGGTTTAAAAACGAATTCTTATTATTAGAATAAGTATTGCCTTTATTTCACTTCTCTGGTATAATAAATAAATGTTTTCAAACACGACTACAGAAAGAGAGGTGTTTCCTTTTTGAATTCCGTCACCGACATTTGGGAGAATGTTCTGCACCAACTCCGGGGGACGCTCTCCGAAACCACCATTTCCACCTGGTTTGACGAGCTTCAGATTGTGGACATCCGGGGCAGCACCTGTTTTCTCCACTGCGCCAGCGACTTTAAGCGGGGGTATCTGGAATCTCTGTTCCTGGGCAACATCAAGGCCGCCCTTCAAGACATCTTTTCCATGGAGTTTGAGGTGAAGATTCTGGACGACGCCGGCCTTCTGGAGTTCCGGGGCGGCGCCGCGCCCAAGCGGCAGTCCGAGCGGTTCACCTACGCCGAATTCACCTTTGAGACCTTCGTGGTAGGCCCCTCCAACAAGCTGGCCCACGCCGCCTCCATGGCCGTGGCGGAACACCCCGCCCAGAACTACAACCCTCTTTTGATCTATGGGGACTCCGGCCTGGGGAAGACACACCTGCTCTACGCCATCGCCAACGTCATCCGGCGCAACGACCCCAACTCCAAAATCGTTTACATCAAGGGCGACGACTTCATCAACGAATTCGTGGAGCTCATCCGGGCGAACCGGGGCAGCGAGTTTCGGGCCAAGTACCGGGAGGCGGACCTTCTCCTGGTGGACGACGTGCAGTTCGTGGCGGGAAAGGAGCAGGTGCAGAACGAGTTCTTCCACACCTTCAACACCCTCTATGAATCCGGGCGGCAGATCGTGCTGACCTCCGACCGTCCTCCCTCCGAGATGACCCTGCTGGACGACCGGCTCCGCACCCGGTTCGAGTGGGGCCTGCTGGCGGATGTGACGCCGCCGGACTTCGAGACCCGTCTTGCCATCGTGAAAAACAAGGCGGCCCTTCTGGGCATGGACCTGCCGGATAAAATCGCCGTTCTGATCGCCCAGAACGTCACCGCCAACGTCCGCCAGCTGGAGGGCACCGTCAATAAGGTCCTGGCCTATAAGGACCTTCTGGACAAGGAGACCGACGAGGACACCGTCAACCGGGCCATGCAGGACATTCTGAAGGGCAGCAACGAGTATATACCCACGCCGGAGGCCATTCTCTCCTACGTCAGCCGGTACTATCATCTGGACGAGTCCGTGGTCCGGGGGCAGCAGCGGGTCCGGGACGCCGTGGCCGCCCGGCAGATCGCCATGTTCCTCATCCGCAGCATGACGAACCTCTCCCAGGACAACATCGGCCAGCTCTTCGGCAACCGGGATCACTCCACCGTCATCCACTCCATCCGCCAGGTGGAGCAGAAGATGAAAAAAGACCCGGCCTTTGCCGAGATGGTCAAGGAGCTTAAATCCAATATCACATCCAGACACTGACCGAAAACAGGCCTGTTTTTTCATACCCTTTTTTTCCACATTTCCTGTTGAAAAGGAAAACCTTTCTGTGGAAATCCCGGGGGATGTTGGGAGGCGTGGAGAACCGTCTTTTTCTTCAACAACGGCTGTGGAAGCGCAAAGTCCCGCCGTTTCTATGGTTTTCCCCTTTTTCCACATTTTTTTCTCCTACTGCCACTTCCCCTAAATTATTTACTTTTTTTCTCTAAAAGAACGGCCTTCGCCTCCCATTTGACCGAGGGCCCCGGCGCTCAGGCGCCGTCATTACCGCGCCCACCGGCGCAAGGAGGTTTCACCATGAAATTCAGCTGTGAAAAAGCCCTGCTGCAAAACGCCATCTCCGTCACCAGCCGGGCGGTGGCCCAAAAAAGCTCCATTCCCGCCCTGGAGGGACTACTGCTCCACGCCGGAGGGGAGGAACTGACCGTCTCCGGCTACAACATGCAAACCGGCATCCGGGCCAAGGTCTCCGCCGGCGTATCGGACCCTGGAGACATCGTTCTGAACGCCCGGCTCTTCGGCGACATCATCCGCCGTATGCCGGACGACATGGTGGTTTTCACGGTGGACGAGAAGCTTCAAGTCCATCTCTCCTGCGCCGACGCGGACTTCGATATCCCCGGCCTCTCCGCCGCGGATTATCCCGACCTTCCGGAGGTAGAGGACGAGTACGCCGTGTACATGCAGCGCAAGGTCCTTCGGGCCATGATCGAGGAGGTGGCCTTCGCCGTCTCCACCAACGAGAGCCGCCCGGTCCATACCGGGGCCCTGTTTGAAATCGGGGAGGGCGGGCTGACCATGGCCGCCGTGGACGGGTTCCGTCTGGCGGTGCGGAAGGAGCCCCTGGAAAAAATCGAGGGGGGCGCCTTTTCCTTCGTGGCCCCCGGTCCGGCGCTGAACGAGGTGAAGAGCATCTGCGGCGACGTGGAGGACCTGGCGCAGATTACCCTTGGCAAACGGCATATCCTCTTCACCGTGGGCAGCGTGGAGCTGATCTGCCGCCGCCTGGAGGGGGAGTTCCTGGATTACCGCACCGCCATTCCCCGGAAGAACCCCATCGCGGTAACGGTGGAATCCAAGGCCCTGATTGAGAGCATCGACCGGGTGTCCGTGGTGATCTCCGACAAGCTGAAAAGCCCGGTGCGCTGCCGTTTTGAGGAGGGGAAGGTCCTCCTCTCCGCCAAGACCGGAAACGGCGACGCCAAAGACGTGTGCCGCCTGGAGGGCGACGGCGACGGGCTGGAAATCGGATTCAACAACCGTTATCTGATGGAGGCCCTGCGCTACGCTCCGGCGGACAAGGTGCGCATCGAGCTGAATACCGGCGTGTCTCCGGCCATCATTGTGCCCACCGACGGGAAGGATCATTTCTTATATATGGTACTTCCGGTGCGGCTGAAAAATTCGGATTGAGGCGGCGCGGCATGAGAGAGATTGTTATCACCACAGAGTTTATCAAGCTCCAGGACCTGCTGAAATTTGCGGGACTGGTGGAGACCGGGGGAGAGGCTAAGGAGCGCGTCCAGGCCGGAGAGGTCCGGGTGGGCGGCGAGGTCTGCCTCCAGAGGGGAAAGAAAATCCGCCCGGGAGACGAGGTTCTCTTCTGCGGGGAACGGCTCACCGTTCGCTATGCGGATTGACCGCCTGGAGCTGGAGGGCTTCCGGAACTATGACCGGGAGGCGGCGGACTTCGACCCCCGGTGCAACGTGATCTGCGGCGAGAATGCCCAGGGAAAGACGAATCTTCTGGAGGCTGTCGTCTATCTCTCCCGGGGGAGGTCCCCCCGGGCCCGGACAGACCGGGAGATGATCGGCTTTTTGAAGGAGGACGCCCGGCTCCTGGCCCGGGTCCGCTCCCGGGACCGGGAGTTCAAGGTTCAGGCGGACCTGTTCCGGGGCCGGCGGCGGAAAATCACCGTCAATCAGGTTCCGGCGAAGACCAACGCCGCCCTGGCGGACGTGTATCACACCGTTCTCTTTCAGCCGGAGGACCTGTATCTTATCCGGGAGGGCGCCGCCGCCCGGCGTCGCTTTATGGATACCGCCCTTTGCCAGCTCCGGCCCCGGTACGCCGCCGCCCTGGCGGGCTATGAGCGGGCCAGAGAGCAGAAAACCCGGATTCTGCGGGACTGCGGGCAGAGGCCAGACCTGCTGGCCGCCCTGCCGGAGTTCAACGAGCAGATGGTGCGCTTCGGCGCGGCGCTGATTCAGTACCGGCATCCCTTCTGCCTCCGCCTGGGGGAATACGCGGCCCTTCACCACCGGGAGTGCTCCGGCGGGCGGGAGGAGCTGACCCTCCGGTATCAGACGGTTTCCTCCGTGGAGGACCCGGGGGCGGACGGGGATACGATCCGAAATTGCCTCCGGCGGCATATGGAGCGCCATCATGAGGCGGAGCTGGCCTCCCGGCTGTGCCTCTCGGGACCGCATAAGGACGATCTTCTGGTTTCCATCGACGGACGGGAGGCGAAGACCTATTCCTCCCAGGGGCAGACGCGGACGGCGGCCCTGGCTCTGAAGCTGGCGGAAAGGGAGATCTATAAAAACGCGGCAGGGGAGTATCCGGTGCTTTTGCTGGACGACGTGCTCAGCGAGCTGGACCCCCGGCGGCAGGAATTTGTATTGAACCGCATCGCGGGAGGGCAGGTGTTCATCACCTGCTGCGAGGAGGACCGATTGCCGGACCTTCTGGGCGGCCGGGTGTTTCACGTGGAACAGGGGAGAATTCGATTCTGAACCAAGGAGGGCGGACCATGTACTTGCACCTGGGACAAAACGAGATCATCCCCCAGCGCCGGATCATCGGCATCTTTGATCTGGACAAATGCAGCTATGAAAAGCGGACCCGGGATTATCTGGCGTCGGCGGAGCGGGAGGGGGTGGTTCTGGACGTGTCCGGGGACCTGCCGAGGTCCTTCGTGGTCTGCGACCACCCGTATCATGAGCAGATCGTCTATTTGACGCCTCTCAGCCCCTCCGCTCTGCGGAAGCGGGCGGAGAGCGGGAAGCTGGAGTGAAAGTGAAGAGGAAGACCGGATAACGTATCTGTTCTGAATCAGATATCGCTTCCAAGACAGGGCGGACCGTTGATGGGACATCCTATGCGGCCAAACGGCTGTATATTCCAAAAGCGTGCATAGAGAGCGGAGGAAGGCAGGCCGAATGACCCGGCCCTTCGGCCCGGCTTTTTCCGCTCTCAAACCGCAATTCCCGGTTGCCGTGCGGCAGGCTGGCGGAAGCGACGCACCGAAGAGCGAGATAAAAATTCTTTTTGGTTCTTTTTCTTATAAGAAAAAGAGCAGCAAAGGAGAACATTTATGGCAGACAATGAAATCTTAAATTCCACCGCCGTGGACGCGGGCAACGAGTACGACGCCTCGGAAATCCAGGTTCTGGAGGGTCTGGAGGCCGTTCGAAAGCGGCCCGGCATGTATATCGGTTCCACGTCGTCCTCCGGCCTTCATCATCTGGTATACGAGATTGTGGACAACGCCATCGACGAGGCCCTTGCGGGCTTCTGCACGGAAATTCTGGTCCAGATCAACGAGGGGGACACCATCACCGTCGTGGACAACGGCCGGGGCATCCCCGTGGACATTCAGGCCCAGACCGGCAAGCCCGCCCTGGAAGTGGTCTATACCATCCTCCACGCCGGCGGCAAGTTCGGCGGAGGGGGCTATAAAGTCTCCGGCGGCCTCCACGGCGTGGGCGCGTCGGTGGTCAACGCCCTTTCCGAGTGGCTGACGGTTCAGGTCCACAAAAACGGCGAGATTTACGAGATGAAATTCTCCCGGGGACAGATCACCCAGGAGATGACCGTGGTGGGCAAAACGGACCGTACCGGCACCACCGTTATCTTCAAGCCGGACCCGGAGATGTTCGAGGATACGGTTTACAGCTATGACATTCTCCACACCCGCATGCGGGAGGAGGCCTTCCTGAACGCCGGACTCCGGATTAAGACCGTGGACCTCCGCCCCGGCAGGGAGCAGGAGGACTCCATGTGCTACGAGGGGGGCATCCGGGAGTTTGTCACCTGGCTGAACAAGAGCAAGGACGCCCTCCATCCCGGCGTGATCTATATGTCCGGCCAGCGGGAGGACTCCGTGGCCGAGGTGGCCCTCCAGTATAACGACGGTTACAGCGAGACGATTTTGTCCTTTGCCAACAACGTCCATACCCCCGAGGGCGGCATGCACGAGGAGGGCTTCAAGCGGGCCCTGACTACCGTGCTGAACAGCTACGGCAGGAAAATCAAAATGCTGAAGGACGACGAGAAGGTCTCCGGCGAGGACTGCCGGGAGGGTCTGACCTGCGTCATCTCCGTAAAGCTCACCGACGCCCAGTTTGAGGGGCAGACCAAGGCCAAGCTGGGCAACAGCGAAATCCGCACCCTGGTGAACAACATCGTGGCGGAGAAGCTGGACACCTTCCTGGAGGAGAATCCCCAGGTGGGGCGGATGATTCTGGATAAGGCCCTCACCGCCTCCCGGGCCCGGGAGGCCGCCAAGAAGGCCCGGGAATCCATCCGCCGGAAGACCGCCCTCAGCGGCGCGGCCATGCCCGACAAGCTCCGGGACTGCAACGAGAACAATCCCGAGCTGACGGAAATCTATATCGTCGAGGGCGACTCCGCCGGAGGCTCCGCCACCCAGGGCCGGGATTCCCGGTTCCAGGCCATCCTGCCTCTCTGGGGCAAGATGCTGAACGTGGAGAAGGCCCGGGCGGACAAGGTGTATGGCAACGACAAGCTCCAGCCGGTGATTACCGCTCTGGGCGCGGGCATCGGGGAAGAGTTCGACGCCAATAAGCTCCGGTATCATAAAGTCATTATCATGGCGGATGCCGACGTGGACGGGTCCCACATCCGGACGCTGCTTCTGACCTTCTTCTTCCGCTTCATGCGGCCTCTCATTGAGCAGGGCTACGTCTATTCCGCCGTGCCGCCCCTGTTCAAGCTGACCCGGGGCAAGACGACGAAGGTCGCCTATGACGAGATAGAGCGGGACCGCATCTCCGCCGAGCTTCGGGCGGGGAACCCAAACGCCAAGGTGGAGATCAACCGCTTCAAGGGTCTTGGTGAGATGAACCCCCAGGAACTGTGGGAGACCACCATGGACCCGGAGACGAGAACCCTCCGGCGCATCACTCTGGACGACGCCGTGAAGGCGGACGAGACCTTCACCATCCTGATGGGGGAGAAGGTGGAACCCCGGAAGGAGTTCATTGAGAGAAACGCCCAGTATGTGGTGAACCTGGACTATTGAGGGTACGGAAATGAGACGGATCATAAGCGCACTTTTGCTCCTGGCCCTGCTGCTGTCCGGCTGCGGCGGCGTTTCAAAAGAGGAATACGACGCGGTGGTCCGGGAGCGGGACGCCCTGCGGGAGGAGCTTCAGAAACAGCAGGAGAAGTCCCCCGGCACGGTGACGGTCAAGGTAACGGGCGAATTTACGGCCACGGTGCGGTCCCTGATTCCCGACTATGAGACGGACGATGAAACGCCGTACATGGCGGTGGCCACCCTGTTCCAGAGCACGCCCTTTACGATTTATACCGGAGAGCTTACGAAACATTTGGAAGAAGGGGAGACCTACGTCTTTGAGGTCGAAATGTCCCGTTACGATATCATCACCAGGCAGGAATACGAATCCGGTACGCTTCTCAATCCCGAGGTGGCGTTTTCCATGTATCCCTTCCTCTATATATCCAACTTCCGCCCGGCGGAGGAAAGCGACTGCGGACTGGATTCCGTCCACCTGGCGTACGAAGCGTGTGAAACCTGATTTAAGGAAAGGCTGGGTAACAGCAGATGAGTAAAAAACCCCAATACGACCCCGAGGAAATCCGATTCCCGGACCAGAAAATCGTCGAGTCCCCCCTGGTCCCGGAGATGGAAAAATCCTATATCGATTACGCCATGAGCGTCATCGTGGGCCGGGCCCTGCCGGACGCGCGGGACGGCTTGAAGCCCGTCCACCGCCGCATCCTCTACGCCATGTATGAGGACAACCTGACCTACGACAAGCCCTTCCGCAAGTGCGCCACCGCCGTGGGCGACGTGCTGGGCCGCTATCACCCCCACGGCGACCAGTCAGTGTACGACGCTCTGGTCCGCCTGGCCCAGGACTTCTCCATGCGCTATATGCTCATCGACGGCCACGGCAACTTTGGTTCCGTGGACGGAGATCCCCCGGCGGCTTACCGGTACACGGAGGCAAGGCTTGCCAAAATCTCCGAGGAGATGCTCCGGGAGATCGAGAAGGAGACCGTGGACTGGGACCCCAACTTCGACGAAACCCGAAAAGAGCCCAAGGTCCTGCCCTCCCGGTTTCCCAACCTCCTGGTGAACGGGTCCAGCGGCATCGCCGTGGGCATGGCCACCAACATCCCGCCCCACAACCTCCGGGAGGTCATCGGCGCGGTCATCTGCGTGCTGGAGGACCCCAACGCCACGCTGACGGATTTGATGCAGCACATGGAGGGGCCGGATTTCCCCACGAAGGGCATCATTATGGGCCGCAGCGGCATCCGGGCGGCCTACGCTACCGGCCGGGGCCGGGTGACCATCCGCGCCCGGCACGAGTTTGAGGAGTTCGGCCAGAACCGGACCCGCATCATCATTACGGAAATTCCCTACCAGGTCAACAAGCGGATGCTGATTAAAAACATGGCGGACCAGGTGGAGGACAAGCGACTGGAGGGCATTTCCAACATTCAGGACGAGTCCGACCGCAACGGCATGCGCATTGTCATCGAGCTGAAGCGGGACGCCAACCCCCAGGTGGTGCTGAACCGCCTCTTTGCCCAGACCCAGCTTCAGACCACCTTCGCCATCAATATGCTGGCCCTGGTGGAGGTCAACGGCAAGCTCCAGCCCAAGATTTTGTCCCTGCGGCACATCCTGGACGAGTACATCGCCCACCAGGAACAGGTCATCATCCGCCGCACCCGGTTCGACCTGAAGAAGGCCCAGGAGCGGGCCCATTTGCTGGAGGGCCTGCTAATTGCCCAGGACCACATCGACGAGGTCATCAAGGTCATCCGCAGCAGCTATGACAACGCGAAAGAAAACCTCATGGCCCGCTTCGGCCTGGACGACGTGCAGGCCCAGGCGATTTGCGACATGCGGATGATCTCCCTCCAGGGCCTGAACCGGGAGAAGCTGGAGAACGAGTACAAGGAGCTGGAGGAGCGCATCGCCTATTTCCAGCAGGTCCTGTCCGACGAGAGTCTGGTCCGCCGGATTCTCAAGGAGGAGCTCACCGCCATCGCCGGGAAGTACGGCGACGAACGGGTGACGGAGATTCAGGACGTGGAGGATGAGATCGACATTGAGGACCTGATTGAGGAGGAGCAGTGCGTCTTCACCCTGACCCAGGCGGGCTATATCAAGCGGACTCCCGTCAGCGAATATGCGGCCCAGTCCAAGGGCGGCATGGGGAAAAAGGGCATCACCACCCGGGAGGAGGACGCGGTGGAGGACGTCTTCACCGCCTCCACCCACGACTATATTCTCTTCTTCACCGATACCGGAAAGGTCTACCGCAAGAAGGGCTATCAAATTCCCGTCTCTGGGAAGACGGCCAAGGGGACCAACATTGTCAACATCCTCCAGGTGGAGCAGGGGGAGAAGGTCCAGGCCATGGTCCACACCCGCTCCCTGGAGGACGGCGGGCGCTACCTGGTCATGGTCACCCGGAACGGCACGGTGAAGCGCCTCCCGGCGGACAGCCTGAAAAACCTCCGGAACATGGGCCTCCGGGCCCTGACCCTGGAGGAGGGGGACAAGCTGATCTCCGTCCGGGAGACCGACGGGGAGAAAAACATCCTCATTGCCACCCACGACGGCCAGGCCGTCTGCTTCGACGAGCAGGACGTCCGCCCCACCGGGCGGACCTCCATGGGCGTCCGGGGCATCCGGCTCCGTCCGGGGGACTACGTGGTGGGCGCTGCCCGGGCCATTCCCGGGAAGGCTGTGCTGTCCATCACGGAGAAGGGCTTCGGCAAGCGCACGGCGGTGGAGGAGTACCGGATCACCAACCGGGGAGGCCTCGGCATCAAGAACTACATGGTCACGGAGAAGACCGGGAAGGTAGTGGGCATCAAGGTGGTGGACGGGTCCGAGGACCTGCTGCTGGTCACCCAGGCGGGCATTCTGATCCGCACGCCGGTAGAGGCCATCAAGCAGTGCGGCCGGTCCACCCAGGGCGTCATTGTCATGCGCTTCAAGGAAGAGGGAGATCAGGTGATCTCCATGGCCCTGGCGGAGCGGGAGGAGACCTCCGTTCCCGAGGAAACGGTGTGAGGTCCCTATGAAAACGGTTACCATTTATACCGACGGAGCCTGCTCCGGAAATCCCGGACCGGGAGGGTGGGGAGCCATCTTGCTCTACGGGGAGCACAAAAAGGAGCTCTCCGGCGGCGAGGTCCAGACCACCAACAACCGCATGGAGCTCACCGCCGTCATCCGGGCCCTCTCCTGTTTGAAGGAGCCCTGTATTGTGGAGCTCTGGTCTGACTCCAAGTATATCATTGACGCCCTGGAAAAGGGCTGGGCCGTGGGATGGCGGAAACGCGGCTGGGTAAAGGCGGACAAAAAACCCGCCCTGAACCCCGACCTCTGGGAACAGCTCCTGGACCTGCTGGAGGTTCATGAGCTGCACTGCCACTGGGTCAAGGGACACGCGGAAAACGCCTTCAACAACCGCTGTGACGAAATGGCCGTGGCAGAGAGCCGGAAGGTGAAGGGGACGTAAGGCGAGTAAGCCGCAAACTGCGGACAGGGTAAATCACCGCCTGTTTTGGAAGCGGCAGGATTCATAAACTGTTTACAAGAAACTCATAATTTTGAAAAAATTATTGGGTATAGTAAGAATCAGCAAAGGGTACTCCCAGCCCGATGCGTTTTCTCCCTCCTAAAATAAACACACACGAAAAACGGACCGCCTGGCGGTCCGTTTTTCGTTTCTCCCGGAAATGCGGAGGGTCTCTTATCAAGTGCCGGACTTTGTCGATATAACCTTTGTAAAGGAATACCAATTTGAAAAGCAAGGGAGTGCGAATGCAAAAAGGAGAATCAGGCATGGACAGCGGAATAAACTACATCGTCAACAACACCGGAATTCCTGAGTCAATGTGGGGGAAGTACAAACCGGCGGGGGTGAACCCGGGCGGACCTTCGGTAGACTTTTCGGACCTCCTGTCCGGCAAAAACCAGGAGATCACCGGGAAGCTCACCGACGGGGCGAAGAAAACCTTACAGCGGCTGAAGGCCAATCCGAACGCCGTTTCCAAGGTGGAGTGGATGGACCTCATGCACGAGCTGAACGCCATGGGTGCCATCAGCGACTTGGATTACGGCTGGACAAGGATGGACCTCCGCCTGGTACCCCTGGGAGATATGGATAACCCCTTTGTGACTTCGGCGGATATGCGGGACACTCTGGACCGCATCAATCAGTGGCCGGGGAATCCCCTGGACTACCTGGACCAGTGGGCCTTCTCCCTGAAAAAGTGGGGAGCGGAGTTGTCCTGGGAGCGGAATTCCGATGGAACGCCCAAGTATAAGGACGTCTCGCCGGTCTACGATCAGGCGGCGGCCTGCGGCCGGGTGTCCAGCCTGATAATGGGCCTGCTGTCGGCAGATTTGTCCGCCTTGAAGTGAGAGGGTTTGCTTTCAATAGATCACCAGCGGGACGGCAAAAGGCCGTCCCGCTTTTCCTGTCCCCGCCCCTTGATAAACGGGGCCAAACAGTATACAATGAACCTGTCAAAAATTCCATGGGGGAGGTTCGAAAACATGAAGGATGGATTTATCTCCGTGGCCTGCGGCGCGCCGAAGCTGCGGCTGGCGGACTGCGCCTATAACGCCGAGCAGACCTTTCAGATGATGCGCTCTGCCGAGAAGGCGGGGGTCAAGGTTCTGGTCCTGCCGGAACTGGGGCTGACGGGCTACACCTGCGGCGACCTCTTTTACCAGGAGGTGCTGCTCCGGGGCGCGGAGGAGGCCCTTGATACGGTTTTGGAGGCCACGCGGAACCTGGAGGTAGTCACCGCCCTGGGAATGCCTCTGCGGGTTCATGACAAATTGTATAACTGTGCCGTGGTAATACAAAGCGGAAAGGTTTTGGGAGTGGTTCCCAAGACCCACCTGCCCAACTACGGCGAGTTTTACGAGAAGCGCTGGTTTGCCCCGGCGCCGCCGGAGACGGAGCGCCTTCCCCTGCTGGGGCAGGAGTGCGTGACCTTCGGGGCGGGGCAGGTCTTCCGGTGTGAGAATCTTCCGGAGCTGGCGCTGGGCTTTGAGGTCTGCGAGGACCTCTGGTCTCCGGATTCCCCCTCGATCCGGATGGCGAAGGACGGGGCCCTGCTCATTGGAAACCTCTCCGCCAGCAACGACGTGGTGGGGAAGGATGCCTACCGCCGCCAGCTGGTGACGATGCAGAGCGCCAAGCTCCTCTGCGGCTATGTCTACTCCAGCGCCGGGGCGGGGGAATCCACCTCCGATCTGGTCTTTGGGGCCCATCAGCTTGTGGCGGAGAACGGCTGCCTTTTGGCGGAACGCCGGTTTGACGGCGGACTGCTGATCTCGGAGATCGACGTGCAGCGCCTTGCCTATGAGCGCCGCCGGACCCAGGCGCTGGGGGAGGGAGCGGGAACCGGCGGCTGTGCGGAGACCTTCCTCCTCACCGTCTCCCCCACGAAGCTGACCCGCTATGTGTCGCCCATGCCCTTCGTCCCTGAGGGGAAGGAGGACCGGGACGCCCGGTGCCGGGAAATTCTGCTTATTGCCTCCCTGGGGCTGAAACAGCGGCTGGAGCACACCGGAGCCAAGACGGCGGTGGTGGGCCTCTCCGGCGGACTGGACTCCACCTTAGCGGTGCTGATTACCGGCCTTGCCATGAAGATGATGGACCGGCCGCTGTCGGATATCATCGCCGTCACCATGCCCTGCTTTGGCACCACGGACCGGACGAGGAACAACGCCGTGATTCTGGCGGAGCGGATGGGGGCCACGCTGCGGACGGTGGATATCACCCAGTCCGTCCGCAGTCACTTCCGGGACATCGGGCACGATCCGGAGGACCACTCCGTCACCTATGAAAACGCCCAGGCCCGGGAGCGCACCCAGGTGCTGATGGACATTGCCAACGGCAGCGGCGGCCTGGTCATCGGCACCGGGGACCTCAGCGAGCTGGCTTTGGGCTGGTGCACCTACAACGGGGACCACATGAGCATGTACGGCGTCAACGCCTCCATCCCCAAGACGCTGGTGCGTCATCTGGTGGGCTATCTTTCCCGGGACGGGGAGGAGCCGGAGCTTCACGACGTGCTGGAGGACATTTTGGACACGCCGGTATCCCCGGAGCTGCTGCCCGCCGTTCAGGGGGAGATCAGCCAGAGGACGGAGGACCTGGTGGGCCCCTATGAACTGCATGACTTCTTCTTGTACTATGTAATTCGCTGGGGCTTCGGGCCGGGAAAGGTCTTCCGGCTGGCGCAGTATGCCCTGGGGCGGAAGTATGGCCGGGAGATCATTTTGAAGTGGCTGAAATCCTTCTACCGCCGTTTCTTCAACCAGCAGTTTAAACGGAACTGCCTGCCCGACGGTCCGAAGATCGGCACCGTGGCTCTGTCCCCCCGAGGCGATTGGCGGATGCCGTCGGATGCGCAGGCCGCGTTGTGGATTGCAGAAGCGGAGGCGCTGAGATGAGAGGAAATGAGAAGCCAATCGGCCTTTCGGGGCCCCCGCTCGAACCCAGCGAAGCGGATCGAGTGGGGAAAGGAGGAAGGAATGGAGCGTGTGGAGTTTTCGGCGGAAGCCGGAAACGGAACGGAGCGGAATTTCTTCCGACGCGGCGGAGGCGCTGAGGTGAGATGAGAAAAATTCTGTCTGCGGCGCTGCTTCTGATTCTGCTCCTCACCGCCTGCGGCGGGAAGATGGTGCCCCCTCCGCCGGAAGCGCCGGACAATGCTCCAGCGGAAATGCCGGAGATTCCGCCGGAGGAGCCTGCGGAGCCGGAGGAGGTTAAGAACCCGCTGGAGGCCGCCTTGCGGAAAAATCTGGAGGAGATGAGCCTGGAGCAAAAAGTGGGTCAGCTCTTCTTTGTCCGGGTCCCCGGGGAGAACGCCGTGGAGGACGTGATGACCTACCACCTGGGCGGCTACATTCTCTTTGGCCGGGATACCCAGGACAAGACGGCCAACGAGCTGATTCAGAACATTGCTTCCTGGCAGCGGGCGGCGGCTTATTACGACACCGGCATTCCTCTGCTGATCGGCGTGGACGAGGAGGGCGGCACGGTGGTCCGTGTCAGCTCCAACCCCAAGATTCGAAGCAGGAAATTCTCCAGCCCCCGGAAGCTCTGGCTGGAGGGAGCGGGGGGAGAGGGCGGCCCCCTGGGCGTGGAGGAGGAGACCCGGGAGAAATCTTTGCTCCTCAAGGCTCTGGGATTCAATGTGAATCTGAATCCGGTGGCGGACATTTCCACAAACCCCGGGGATTTCATCTATGACCGGACCACCGGCGGAAACGAGATCGAGGCTGGAGCGTATGTGGCCCGGGTGGTGGAGGTTCAGTCCCGGTATGGCCTGGGCAGCGTCCTGAAACACTTCCCCGGCTACGGGAACAACCGGGACACTCACACCGGAATCGCCGTGGACGAACGGCCCTGGGAGACCTTCCAGGAACAGGATTTCCTGCCCTTCCAGGAGGGCATCGCCGCGGGTGAGGCGTTCCCCCCTATGCCCGCCGTGCTGGTGAGCCATAACATTGTGAACTGCATGGACGCGGTCCTTCCCGCGTCGCTGTCCCCGGAGGTCCACCGGATTCTCCGGGAGGACCTGGGTTTTGACGGCGTGGTGATGACGGACGATCTGGCCATGGAGGCCGTATCCAAATACGCGGAGAACGGAGCGGTGGCGGTACTGTCCCTTCAGGCGGGAAACGATTTGATTGTCACCACGGATTACCGGACCCAGATTCCCCGGGTCATCGAGGCCGTGAAAGCCGGAAGCCTGGATGAGGCGGCGGTGGACGCGGCCTGTTGCCGGGTTCTCCGCTGGAAGGTGGAGCTGGGGCTTTTGGAGCTGTCGGAGATCGGGACCCTGGTGCCAACGGTTCTGCCCCAGGGCTGAAAGGAGAACATAAAATGACACAAAAGCTCTACTACCAGGACTCCTTTCTTCGGGAGTTCTCCGCCTCGGTCCTCCGCTGCGAGACCGCCGGGGACGTTTGGAAGGTGACTCTGGACCGGACGGCCTTCTATCCCGAGGGGGGAGGCCAGCCGGCGGATCATGGCGTACTGAAGACCGCCGCCGGGGAGATTGCCGTGACGGACGTCCACGAGAAGGACGGCGAGGTTATCCACACCTGCGCTGCCCCTGTGGAAACCGGAGCCGCCGTTTCCGGCGCCGTGGACTGGAACCGGCGCTTTGACCATATGCAGCAGCACTCCGGCGAGCACATCATCAGCGGCATTCTCTGCCGCCTGTACCATTGTGATAACGTGGGCTTTCACCTGGGGGCGGAGACCGTCACCATCGACTACAACGCAGAAATCACCTGGGAACAGGCCCTGGAGGCGGAGCGTCTGGCCAACGAGGCGGTCTGGGCGGACCGGGAGACCGAGATCACCTATCCCCCGCCGGAGGCCCTGGCGGCCCTGGAGTACCGGAGCAAGAAGGAGCTCACCGGACAGGTCCGCATTGTGGAATTTCCGGGGGCGGACCGCTGCGCCTGCTGCGGCACCCACGTGGTCCGGGCGGGGCAGGTGGGCCTTATCAAGGTGCTCTCCTGCCAGAAGTTCCGGGAGGGGGTCCGCATGGAGATTCTCTGCGGAGCCCGGGCGCTGCGCTATCTTGGCGGGGTTTACGACCAGACCCGGGCTCTGGGCCAGCGCCTCAGCGTGAAGCCTTTGGAGACCCTGGCGGCGGCAGAGCGCCTGACGGCGGAGCTGAGCGCCGCCAAGGAGCGGATCGCCTCCCTGGAGCAGACCGCCTTTGCCGCTCTGGCGGCGGAGCAGGCGGGAAAGGGAGACGTGCTGCTGTTCCAGCCCCCCATGCGGCCGGACAGCCTCCGCCGTTTGGCGGACGCCGTGGGAAAATCCTGCGGAGGTCTGGCGGCGGTGTTCTCCGGAGAGGGGGAGAAGTGGGGGTACGCCCTGGTTCGTTCCGATGGGGCGGACATCTCCCCCCTGGTGAAGGAGCTGAACCAGTCTCTCCGGGGACGGGGCGGAGGCCGGAGCGGCTTTGCCCAGGGAAGCGTCCAGGCGGGAAGTGAGGCGATCACGGCGTTCTTCGGGAGGTGAGCGAGGTTTGAAATACGTATTGGCGGAGTGGGACCACGAACTGGACGACGAGCCTTATCAGATATATTCCGAGCTGGATGGAGCGCGCCGGGAGATTCGCCGGGTGGAATTCTACCGGAACGGAGTCACCTTTTCCTACGGCGGAGAGCGGGGAAACGAGGGCGCTCTCGCGCCGGAACCCTTTCCGGAGGACCTGCGGGACCTTCAAATGGAGGAGGGGGATTTTACTGCCCGGGAGATTTCCCCGTCCTTGTTTTACGAGATATGGAATCAGGCCCAGGAGCGGCCCGACGGGTTTATGGGGATGTTCTTTTAAACGAAAAAACGGGCGGCTGCCAGCCGCCCGCTTTCTTTGCATGGTTACGTTCCCGGAGAAACGTTCATCTGCTCCGTGATATACCGTTTCCCATACACGGCGTCGTACACCACCGCGTCCCGGAGCTCCAGCAGCTCCAGGGCCTCGGGACTCAGCCCCGCCTCTTCCCGGGTGAAGCTGGGAGTTCCCTGGCCATCCACAAAATAGAGATCCGTCTGGGTCAGGCATACCTGGCTGACCTTCTCCAGCAGCGCCCAATACCGGGACATGGGCTCCCCCGTCAGCTCCAGCAGCTGGGGACCCAGGGCGGTGATGCTGCTTTCCCGCCGGGTTCCTGCCCGGCCCTGGAGCAGGGCAGCGTCGTTGGCCCAGATGAGATAGTCCGTAGAGTAAAGGTCGTTGATCTGGTCCGGCGTCCAGTTGGTGGTGTCGTTCTCCGGGCAGAGACCCAGGAGCGTATACACCGTGTCCCCGCCGGGCATGAAGAGGTTGGGCCGGTGGTCCCCGAAGAAGACCACGATGGTGGGTTCCTCACTTTCCCGCAGGGCCTCCGTCAGTTCCCCCAGGGCCTGGTCCGCCCGGGTGATGCCCTCCAGCATGACCCGAATGATGTCCCGCTGGGCGGGGGTGAAGTCGGGGGCGTTCAGGGGAATCTGACAGGCGTAGTTGAATTTCTGGGGCTCAAAGGGCTGGTGGTTCTCCATGGTGATGCCGAAGAGAAACGCCCGCTTCCCCGTTTCATTCACCGCCTGCATCCGCTCCAGCATCCCCTGGAAAAAGTAGCCGTCCCGCATGTAGAACCCGCCGTAGGCCCCGTCCTCCCGTTCAATTCCCATTTGTTGAATATCGTCGGAAAAATACAATCGGTTGAACCCGAGCAGGGGATAGTTCTCGACGCGGTTATACAATGTGTTGTCATAGGCGTGGAGCATTTCGGCGGTGTAATCACCGGATTTCGTGTATTGTTCCGCCAGGGCGTCAAAGCGCTGGTAGACCGCCGGGTCCTGGAAACAGATGTTGGTCCCCGGAGGCAGGTCCAGACTGTTGAGGCCGTAGAGCAGGGGAATTTCCAGATAGCCGGTGCCATAGCCCAGGTAGTGGCTGTGGAAGGTTCCGCTGACGCTTTCCGCCTCCAGGGCGTGGAAATTGGCCAGGGGGTCCCCGCCGTACTGGAGTACCGGCAGACGGCCAAGGTCGAAGAAGGACTCGGAGAGGATGAAGAGGATGTTGGGCCGGACTTCTGGTCCCTCTTCGGTCTGAGGTCCCAGAAGCTGGTCGATGCGGTTCAGCACCTCCAGCATGTAGTCCTGGTCATAGCCCTTCGGAGGCGTTTTCGGCTGGGGGAAGGCGTCCCTCCAAAGGCTGAGGGTGAGACCGTGGAGGCTGTGGTTTTCGGCGGGGGGCATCCGGGTGTAGAAGTCCACTCCCAGCCAGCCGCCTATGCCTCGGGCACCCGCGCCGGTGAGAAGGATTCCCGCCAGCGTCAGGCAGAAGAGGCAGGACCGGCCCCGGACGGTTCCCTCCAGCGCGGTGAGCCGCCGGGTGAGAAACAGCATGACCACACAGAGCAGCAGCGCCAGACTTGCGAGATAGAAATCCTCCGGCGGCGTCAGGTCCCCGGCCAGCCCCGCCACGTTTCCCGCCTGCTTGGCGAGGCCAAAGTCCGCCAGCTCCAGGGGCGTTCCGTTGATGGCGTTTTTAAAGTAGTCCACCAGGGCCAGAATCAGCCCCGCCGCCCCCACGGGGAGCGCGGCGATCCAGAGCCGCCCCACCGCCGTTCCCAGAATATACACCGGCACGGTCCAGAGCAGGGCGGTCATCAGCAGATGGGCAGGATAGTCCCGGGCCCACTCCAAAATGCCGGGCAGGGTCCCGATGGCAATCCACTGTATGGCGGCGGTGATAGCCAGCCCCATGCACGCCGAGGCGGCGGTGAAGAGGCACCACCGGAGCCAGACGGGACCAATGGGTGGTTTTTTGATGTTCAATCGAGACTGTTTTTTCATTGCTTTAAAACTCCAGGGCCGTGGGGATTCCCACGGCCCCGCGAACCGTTTCCAGAGGGATCAGTAGGCCAGCTTCTCAGTGAGATAGGCCTTCAGCTGGTCAATGGAAATCCGGACCTGCGCCATGGAGTCCCGCTCCCGGACGGTGACGCAGTTGTCCCCGGCCTTGTCCGCGTCGCCCACGGTGTCAAAGTCCACGGTGACGCAGTAGGGGGTGCCGATCTCGTCCTCCCGGCGGTAGCGCTTGCCGATGGACCCGGTTTCGTCAAAGTCCACCATCCAGTCCTTGGAGAGCAGCTGCTGAATCTCCTGGGCCTTGGCGCTGAGCTTCTTGGAAAGGGGCAGGACGGCAACCTTGAAGGGGGCGATGGCGGGATGGAAGCGCATGACGGTGCGGACGTCGTTCTTGGCCTCGTCCACCACTTCCTCGTCATAGGCCTCCACCAGCAGGGCCAGGGTCATCCGGTCCGCGCCCAGAGAGGGTTCGATGACATAGGGGACGTAATGCTCGTTCTTCTCCTGGTCGAAGTAGGTCAGATCCTGGCCGGAGTGCTTCTGGTGCTGGCTCAGGTCATAGTCCGTGCGGTCCGCCACGCCCCAGAGCTCGCCCCAGCCGAAGGGGAAGAGATACTCGAAGTCCGTGGTGGCCTTGGAGTAGAAGGCCAGCTCCTCGGGCTCGTGGTCCCGGAGGCGGAGGTTCTCCTCCTTGATATTCAGGCCAATCAGCCAGTCGTGGCAATAGGTCCGCCAGTACTGGAACCACTCCAGGTCCGTGTCGGGCTTGCAGAAGAACTCCAGCTCCATCTGCTCAAACTCCCGGATGCGGAAGATGAAGTTGCCCGGGGTAATCTCATTGCGGAAGCTCTTGCCCACCTGGCAGACGCCGAAGGGGAGTTTCCTTCTGGTGGTCCGCTGGATGGCGGGGAAGTTGACGAAAATGCCCTGGGCGGTCTCGGGCCGGAGATAGACCTCGTTGGCGGTGTCCTCGGTGACGCCCTGATGGGTTTTGAACATCAGGTTGAACTTCCGAATGTCGGTAAAGTCGTTTTTGCCGCAGCCGGGGCAGGGGACGTTCTTCTCCCGGATGAAGGCCACCAGGTCCTCCTGGGTCATGGCCTCCACGTTGACGTCCAGACCGTTCTCCTGGACGAAACCCTCCACCAGCTTGTCGGCCCGGTGCCGCATTTTGCAGGCCTTGCAGTCAATAAGGGGATCGTTGAAAGTGGAGACGTGGCCGGAGGCCACCCAGACCTGGGGATTCATGAGGATGGCGGCGTCCAGTCCCACGTTATAGGGGTTCTCCTGGACGAACTTTTTCCACCAGGCCCGCTTCACGTTATTCTTGAGCTCCACGCCTAAGGGGCCGTAGTCCCAGCTGTTGGCGAGGCCGCCGTAGATTTCGCTGCCGGGGAAGACGAAGCCCCGGCCCTTGCAGAGGGCGACGATTTTCTCCATGGTCTTCTGCTTGTTGTCCATACTGATTCTCTCCTTAAAAATAAAATGCCCCGAGCCGAAGCTCAGGGCGAACATTGACCAGTCCGCGGTTCCACCTGAATTCCCCCCAAGGCGGGGGACACTCTGCCCGGTAACGGCGGGAGACCGGCGGGGCATTGCCTCCCCGCGGCGTAAAAAGGGGCGCCAAGCGGTCTCCCTCCCGGAAGGGCTTGCACCGTCCGCCCTCTCTCTTTGCCGGGATGGGGGAGGCTTCTCCCCTTTGTGGCCTTTGATATGAATGTCACTGTATCATGTTTTCTATGGGATGTCAAGGGGGATACGGTTTTCCACGTTAAAAATCCCCTTGCCAACAGGGAACCACCTGTGTTACCATAGAAAATGTCCATAAAAAATGACCCGAGAGGATGACCGGAAATGAACGGAATCCGAAAAAAGAGGGCCGTAGCCACGGCATGGAAACTCTGTCTGGAGGTGATGAACGGATAATATAAGGAGGTTTTTATGAACAACATCCCCAGCCCGGACGCGGTATTCCCCAACGAGTACGGCACGTCCTGCTTTTTGAAAAATGTAATCACCGCCTCCAATATCACCGTGGGGGATTACACCTATTATGACGATCCTGTGGACCCCACGGCCTTTGAGCGGAACAACGTCCTCTTTAACTGGCCGGAGTTTGGGGACCATTTGGTCATTGGAAAATTCTGCTCCATTGCCAGCGGTGTGAGGTTCATTATGGGCAGCGCCAACCACCGCCTTTCCAGCGTCAGCACCTATCCCTTCAACGTCTTCGGCGGCCTCTGGACGGAGCGCACGCCGCCCCATCTCTCCCAGCTTCCCTTTAAGGGGGACACGGCGGTGGGAAACGACGTGTGGCTGGGCCGGGAGTGCGTGGTGATGCCCGGCGTGACCATCGGGGACGGGGCCATTGTGGCCGCTTACTCCGTGGTTGCCAGGGATGTGGAGCCCTACGCCGTCGTGGGGGGGAACCCCGCCCGGTTTATTAAAAAGCGTTTTTCTCAGGAGCTGATTGATCTGCTCCTCCGGCTTCGCTGGTGGGACTTTCCCCCGGAGAAGCTGGCGGATTTTCTGCCGGCGCTTTGCAATGAGAATTTGGAGGAGGTCCAGGATATCATCCGGAGGATGCTGGACGCGTAAAACAGGCGAGGAGGGCCTTGGCCCTCCTCGCTTTCCGTTTATTTCTCCGGTTTCACCAGGGTAATGTGCAGCTCGTCCAGCTGCGCCTGGGTCACCTCGCTGGGGGCGCTCATCATCACGTCTTGAGCATTTTTGTTCATGGGGAAGGGGATGATCTCCCGAATGGAGTCCTCGCCCGCCAGCAGCATGACCATCCGGTCGATGCCCGGGGCAATGCCCGCGTGAGGCGGCGCGCCGTAGGTGAAGGCGTTGTACATGGCGGGGAACTTGGACTTCACGTCCTCCTCGCCCAGGCCCACCATCCAGAAAGCCTTGACCATGATCTCCGGGTCGTGGTTCCGCACCGCGCCGGAGGAGAGCTCCACGCCGTTGCACACCAGGTCGTATTGGTCGGCGGTGATGCTCAGGGGGTCGATCTCTCCGTTTATGGCCTTTTCCACCGTCTCCAGCCCGCCGGAGGGCATGGAGAAGGGATTGTGGCAGAATTCCAGCTCGCCGCTCTCCTCCCCAATTTCGTACATGGGGAAGTCTACGATCCAGCAGAAGGCGTACTGCTCCTTCTTGAAATGATTGGGGCAGAAAGCTCCCAGGGTCTTCACCAATACGCCCGCCGTTTTCTGGGCGGCGCCCTTGGTCCCGGCGGACAGGGCCACAAGGCAGCCGGGAGTCAGCCCCAGCGCCGGGAGAACCTGGTCTTTGATGGGCTGGATAAACTTGGCGATGCCGCCCACGATCTCTCCGCTTTCGTCGTACCGGAACCAATAGGCCTTGCTGCCGGACTGCACCTCCACGTCGGCGCACAGCTTGTCGATTTGCTTCCGGGTGCCTTCGAAGCCGGAGACCACCACTGCTTTCACCGTTTGGTTCTCGAAGGGGCCGAAGCCGCAGCCGGACAGCAGCTCTGTGGCGTCGGTCACCGTCAGATCAATGCGCAGGTCGGGCTTGTCGGTGCCGTAGGTCTCCATGGCCTCCAGATAGGGAATGCGTTTGAAGGGGGCGGAGGAGGCGGCGCTGTACTTGCCGTACCGGGCGAAGATGGGGGGCAGCACGTCTTCAATGACGGCAAACACGTCCTCCTGAGAGGCGAAGGCCATCTCCATATCCAGCTGATAGAACTCGCCGGGGGAGCGGTCCGCCCGGGCGTCCTCGTCCCGGAAGCAGGGGGCGATCTGGAAATACTTATCGAAGCCGGAGGTCATCAGCAGCTGCTTGAACTGCTGGGGGGCCTGGGGCAGGGCGTAGAATTTGCCGGGGTGGTTCCGGGCGGGAACCAGATAGTCCCGGGCTCCCTCCGGGGAGGAGGCCGTCAGAATCGGGGTGGTGATTTCCAAAAAGCCGTGGTCCGTCATGGCCTTGCGGATGGCGGAGACCACCTGACACCGCAGGACGATGTTGTTCTTTACCGCCGGGTTCCGCAGGTCCAGATAGCGGTACTTGAGCCGCTGGGCCTCGTCGGCTTCCCGGCTGCGGTTGATCTGGAAGGGGAGCTCATTGTGCTGGCAGCGGCCCAAAACCTCCACCTGGGAGGGGACGACCTCCACATCGCCGGTGGGGAGCTTGGGATTTTTGCTGGCCCGCTCCCGGACAAGGCCCTCCACAGAGATGGTGGATTCTTTATTGATGGCCTTGAACTGGGCCACCATCTCCGGCGTCTCGGCGACGATCTGCGTGGCGCCGTAGAAGTCCCGGAGAACAACAAAGGCCAGCTCGGAACCCACTTCCCGGATATTCTCCATCCAGCCGGAGAGCTTAACTTCTTTTCCCGCGTCGGAGGCCCGGAGTTCGCCGCAGGTGTGGGTGCGGTTCTGTGTCATAAAACATCCTCTTTTCTGATACAAATTGTATTTTACACTCTGTATAATACAGATTGAAATTCAATCGAGGGTCCGCAAAACTATCCCAAGATGACGGACCCGCCGTTTCGGGCGTCCAGTCCCGCCTTGATGCGGTAGATTGTGGCCTTGGGGTCCAGCTTAGTCTGTTCGCCGGTGGTCATGTCCTTGCAGGCCACCACTCCGGCGCTGATCTCATCCTCCCCCAGAAAAATCACATAGGGGATGCCCAGCTTGTCCGCGTAGGAAATCTTCTGCTTGAACTTCTTCTCCTCACAGTGGAGCTGGGCCCGGACGCCGTTTTCCCGCAGCTGCGTCGCCAGGGCCACGGCGGGGGCCAGGTCCTCCGTCATGGGAAGAATCAGCACATCCGCCGGAGCGGTGAGCAGGTCCGGATTCAGCATGCCCTGTTCTCCCAAAACGTAGAACAGCCGGGTCAGGCCAATGGAAATGCCCACGCCGGGGAGTTGTTTATCCGTGTAATATTCCGCCAGGTTATCATACCGGCCGCCGGAGCAGACGGAACCAATCTCCGGATGGTCCAGCAGGATGGTTTCATAGACCGTGCCGGTGTAGTAATCCAGCCCCCGGGCAATGATCAGGTCCACGGCGAAGTTCTCCGCCGGGACGCCGAAGCCCCCCAGATACTTCACCACCGTTTTCAGCTCTTCCAGGCCCTGGTCGAAGGTCTCGCTCCGGCCCCGCCACTGCTCCAGCGCAGAGAGGACGGCCTGCGTCTCCCCGTTGATGGAGATGAAGGACAGAATCTCCAAAGCCTGCGCCTGGGAGACGCCCAGGTCGCCTGTGAGAATGGCCTCCACCTTCTCAGGGCCGATCTTGTCCAGCTTGTCCACCGTGCGCATGATGTCTTGGGACCGCTCCGCCAGGTTCAGCATTGCGTAAAAGCCGTTCAAAATCTTCCGGTTGTTCACCCGGATGAGAAAGCGCTTCAGTCCCAGGGCGGAGAAGGTCCTGTAGATAATCGCGGGAATTTCCGCCTCGTTGAGGACGGACAATTTCCCGTCGCCGATGATGTCGATGTCCGCCTGATAAAACTCCCGGAAGCGGCCACGCTGGGCCCGCTCGCCCCGGTAAACCTTGCCGATCTGGAAGCGGCGGAAGGGGAAGGTCAGGTCGTTGTAATGCAGGGCCACGTATTTCGCCAGGGGGACCGTCAGGTCGAAGCGGAGGGAGAGGTCCGCGTCTCCCTTCTGGAAACGGTAAATCTGCTTCTCCGTCTCGCCGCCGCCCTTGGCCAGCAGCACCTCGCTGGACTCGATGACCGGGGTGTCCAGAGGGGTGAAGCCATAGAGGGCGTAGGTCTTCCGGAGTATTTCCATGATCCGCTCCATCTGCTGCTGGGGCGCGGGGAGAAGCTCCATAAAACCGGAGAGGGTGCGGGGAGTCTGCTTTGCCATAGTACTGCTCCTTTTTCTATGTTCTATAAACGTTCTGGCCGGTAGGGGCGGGCTGGGCGGACCGCCAAAAAAGAGCGCCGTCCTCCCAAACGGAGTTTGGGACGATAGCGCTCATCACTTGCCCAAATATCCATCATTTGGGAATCTCATTTTTGGGCGCAATAATACACGGAAGGATGGGACGCGTCAAAACCCTCAGGCCAGGGGCCGGGAGGTGGAGGGGTTGACGATGAGCCGCCAGTCCAAATCGCCTCGGGAGAGGCCCAGGACCAGCATTTCCGCCGTGGCGATGTTGCTGGCAAAGGGAACCCGGTTCTGGTCGCAGAGGCGGGAGATGTAAGAGATGTCACCGGCGCGCTCTTCGTTGGAGGGGTCATTGAAAAAGAGCACCATATCAAACTCGTTGTAAGAGATGCGGGCGCCGATCTGCTGGCTGCCGCCGTGGGCATAGGTCAGGAAGCAGTGAACGTCCAGGCCGGTAGTATCGGCAATCATATGGCCGGTGGTGTTGGTGGAGTAAAGCTGGTGCTGTGCCAGAATGCCGGCGTAGGCGGTGCAGAACTGCACCATCAGTTCCTTCTTGTTGTCGTGGGCCATGAGAGCGATGTTCATGTCGTACTCCTTTCTGGAAAAACTGTGGGAGCATGGATAAGCCGCCGTGTGTCTGCGGCCCTTTACCGGATTCGCAGCAGGGGGACCTTTTGCCCCTCCAGGCGTTTTGCAATGTTTCGATAGGCTGCCGCCGCGCCCTGGCGGCGGGAGAGCAGCAGGGGCACGCCCTTGTTCAGCTGAAGGGGCAGGGCGTCGTCCTCCGGAATGACGCCGATGAGGGGTAGGCCCGCCCGGTCGATGGCGTCGTCTATGGTGGCGTGCATGTTGCGGAGCATTTTCCGCCGGACCCGGTTGACCGCCAGATGCAGCCGCCCGGAGGGGAAGCGGTGAAGCTCCATCACCGTATGCTGGGCGTCCCGCAGGGAGGAGGCGTCCGCCGTGGCCACCACCACCGCCCGGTCCGCCCCGCAGACCGCCAGCCGGAACCCCCCTCCCAGGCCCGCCGGCGCGTCCAGAAAGCAATAGTCAAAGCGCTGCCGGACCTGATCCAGCAGGGCCGTCATCTCCTCCTCCGTCACCGGGCGGCCCCGGCTGCGGGTGGGGGCGGTGAGAAGGAAAAGGTGGGGAATATCCGGATGCTCCACCGCCGCCGTCTCCAGGGGACAGCGGCCCTGGGCCACGTCGGTAAAGTCCATAATGGCCCGGTCCGTCAGACCCAGGGCCAAGTCCAGATTTCGCAGGGCGACGTCGCAGTCGACGCAGAGTACCCGCCGGCCGGATTGGGCCAGGGCGGAGCCCACGCCGGCGGTGAAAGAGGTTTTTCCCGTGCCTCCCTTGCCGGAGACCACGGCAATGCATTGGCCCGGCATGGAATGCGCCTCCCTTCCAAAAATGAAAATGGTGTCTTCTATTATAACGGATTCTTTTTGATTTTTGCAAATGTTCTGGGATATTTTTTTGGAGTTTCCTTTATTTTTGTGAGAATGACCAGACGATGGATGACATTCGTCCCAGGAATACGGTAATCGACAGGTTTTTCTATCCGCCCGCCCAACATCTGCACCGCCCGTCCGGCGGCGTCCAGCTCTTCGCCGCAGTCCACAGACTTCATGGCCAGAAATACGCCTCCGGGTTTTACCAGGGGCAGGCACAGCTCCGCCAGCACCGGCAGGGCCGCCACCGCCCGGCTCACCGCAATGTCAAAGGATTCCCGGCGCTCCTGGGCGAATTCCTCCGCCCGGCTGTGGATCGTCTCCACGTCTTCCAGCTTCAGGTCCCCGCAGACCTCCCGGAGGAAGTCCACCCGCTTGCGCTGGGCGTCCAGCAGCGTCAGGCGGAGAGAGGGCTCCAGTATCCGCAGGGGCAGGCCGGGGAAGCCCGCGCCGGTGCCCACGTCGACGGCGGCCTTTCCCCGAAAGTCCGCCAGGGTCAGCAGGGCGGCGCTGTCCAGGAAGTGGAGCCGGGCCACTTCGTCTGGGTCCGTGATGGCGGTGAGGTTCATCACCCGGTTTTTCTCCGCCAGCAGGTCCGCGTAGCGCGCCAGCGCCGGAACGCCGTCACAGGGAAGGGCGAGAGCCGTCAGCCCCTCCCGGAGGATGGAGTCCATCATCTGTTTTTCAGCAGGTCCCGAATCTCCGTTAGCAGCTGCTCCTCAGCGGAGGGGGCCGGCGGAGGCGGGGGGGCGGCTTCCTTCTTCTTGTGGAAGCGGTTCAGAGCCTTGACCATGCAGAAGACCACGAAGGCCATGATGAGGAAGTTCAGTATGGCCTGAATGAAGTTGCCGTACATGACGGTGGCGCTGCCGATGGATACGGAGAGGTCCGCGAAGGAGATGCTGCCGGTGAGAATGCCCAGCAGGGGCATGACAATATCGTTTACAAGGGAGGTGGTGATGCTGGAGAAGGCTCCGCCGATGATGACGCCCACCGCCAGGTCCATCACGTTGCCCCGGGCGATGAAGGTCTTAAATTCCAAAAAGAAGCCGGAGGTCTTTTCTGCCATAATTTGATTCCCTTTCGTATAAAGTAAGATATTCCATACGGACTGGAATGGACCGTCAGCCCGTCCTGACCCGCAGAGAGGGTTCCAGCACCCTTGCCAGCATCATGGCGGCCTGGGCCCGGGTCAGCTGGCCCGAACCGTGGAAGGTCCCGGCTTGGTCTATGCCGGTGAGAATGCCCGCCTGGTAGAGCTGGAGTATGGCTTCCGCATCCTGGGTTTCATCGGGGTTTACGTCGGGGATGCGTACTGTCTCATTCAGCACCGGCAGTTCCCCGGCGGTGAGGTTCACCAGCCACGTGAAAAGGGAGCGGGAGGCGTTGTCGCTGGAGAAGCGGGTCAGAGGGTCGTATCCGCTGCCGTTATTTCCGCCGCTGACCCGGTAGACCAGTTCGCCGTCGAAGCTCACGACGCCCTCGCTGCCAAGATAAAAGACCGCGGGGAACCACCAGGCCTCCTCCAGATGCAGAGGGAGGGGGATGAATTTTGTGAAGGAGGCCGCGTCCGGGTCCGAGAAGCGGTAACCCGTTCCGGTGAGGCCATGGCTCATGGCGCCGGGAATGCCCTCGTGGGATTCCCTCACGCCCTGGAAGGTTTTGACGTGGTTATAACCTGCATAGCCGATTTCCAGTTTGCAGCTTTCCGGCAGTTCGGAGCCGTCTGTTTCGTTGGTGGCGCCGATGTACACGCTTTCTCCGACGGCGTTGTAGGAGGGGATTTCCTCCATGGTGAAGAAAATAATTTTATTGCCGCTCTCGTCGTAAAACCGGAGGTAGGGCTGGCCATAGTCCGGAGGGTCCGGGATTGTCCCGTCGCCGCCGTTCTGCAAATCATACAGCCGCGCCGCCAGCACCACCAGCTGGGCCACGTTCAGTTTTCCCTGGGGATCAAAGCTGGTTTCGGATGTGCCGTTCATCAATCCCCGCTCATAGCAGAGCTTGATGGCCTCATAGGACGCGCTTCCCTCCGCCACGTCGGAAAAGCCGGGATAGGTGCGCCCTGTATCCGTTGCGGCGCAATGGATTGAGAGCACAGACAGGAATACAGCCGTTAAAATCAGACTGAGAATATGTTTCATCGTTTTCCTTTCTTCTATTGGCTGGAGAGCGGTTTAACAAATAGCAATAAATCTGGCAGTTTAATACGTTTTGGAATCAAGCTCCATGAAGGCGGGTTCGCACGGCGTGGAATGGCTTTGCTGCTTGGCGATGGGCATTCTTCTTTTGCGGAGGCCGCCCCCGGTCTGTTTTTCAATGGCCTGGAAGCTGCGGCCCTGCGTTTATTTCTGGGGAACCAGCTTTTCCGTTCCGCCCATGTAGGGACGGAGAACTTCGGGGATGACCACGGTGCCGTCGGACTGCAAATTGTTCTCCAGAAAGGCGATCAGCATCCGGGGCGGGGCCACGCAGGTGTTGTTCAATGTATGGCAGAGCTGGGTCTTGCCGGACTCGTCCTTATAACGGATGCGGAGGCGGCGGGCCTGGGCGTCTCCCAGGTTGGAGCAGGAACAGACCTCGAAGTATTTCTGCTGCCGGGGGGACCACGCCTCAATGTCGCAGCTCTTGACCTTCAGGTCCGCCAGATCGCCGGAGCAGCACTCCAGCTGCCGCACGGGGATGTCCAGAGAGCGGAACAGCTCCACGGAATACTGCCACAGCTTCTCGTACCAGTCCTTGGACTCCTCGGGCTTGCAGACCACGATCATCTCCTGTTTTTCAAACTGGTGGATGCGGTACACGCCCCGCTCCTCGATGCCGTGGGCGCCCTTTTCCTTGCGGAAGCAGGGGGAGTAGGAGGTCAGAGTCTGGGGCAGCTTTTCGGCGGGGAGAATCTGGTCAATGAACCGGCCGATCATGGAGTGCTCGCTGGTACCGATGAGGTACAGGTCCTCGCCCTCGACTTTGTACATCATGCCATCCATGTCCGTTTGGCTCATGACGCCCTCCACTACGTTGCCGTGAATCATGAAGGGGGGAATGCAGTAGGTGAAGCCCTTGGAGATCATAAAGTCCCGGCCATAGGCCAGCACCGCTTCGTGGAGCCGGGCGATGTCCCCCAGGAGGTAATAGAACCCGTTGCCGGAGACCCGTCCTGCGGCGTCCAGGTCGATACCGCCGAAGGACTCCATGATCTCCGTGTGGTAGGGAATGGGGAAGTCCGGAGTCTTGGCCTCGCCGAAGCGCTGGACCTCCACGTTCTCGCTGTCGTCCTTTCCGATGGGGACGGAGGGGTCAATGATCTGGGGAATCAGCAGCATCCGCTTGTGGAGTTCCGCCTCCAGTTCGTTCTCCTGCTTCTCCAGCTCCGCCAGCCGGTCCGCCTGCTCCTTCACCTGGGCCTTGACGGCCTCGGCCTCCTGGAGCTTGGAGGGGTCCTTTTTGCTCTGGCCCATCAGCACGCCGATCTGCTTGGAGAGAGTGTTCCGGTTGGAGCGAAGCTGGTCCGCCTCGGCAATGGCGGCCCGGCGTCTGGCGTCCAGGTCAATGACCTCGTCCACCAGGGGGAGTTTGGCGTCCTGGAACTTCTTCCGGATGTTCTCCTTGACCGCCTCGGGATTCTCCCGGATGAAACGGATGTCAAGCATGATGATTTCCTTCTTTCCTAAAATATATAAGTAGCATCGCAATTTTGTTTCACGTGAAACAGCTTTCAGACTCGTCCAGCAGAGGCCGCAGAGTCTCCGCCAGGGCGTCCCCGGTCTGCTTGGAGTCCTTCACCCAGAGGGTGAGATTCCGAGAGGAGAGGGGAGACGAGAAATACATCCACTCGTCAATGAAAAACTGCATCTGCATATGGCCGCCGCCCACCTTGTACATGGAAAACAGGATGTGGTGGTCCCCCTCGTGGGTGACGCGCCCGGTGATCGTGTGTTTAGGCACAAATTGAAGCACCGGATTCCAGGGCGGGCGGCGAAAGCGCAGAGCCTCCACGGCTTCCAGCGCCGTATTCCACTCCGGGTCCCCCTGGGAGAGGGTTTTCATGGGGTAATCCGCGCCGTTCTCCCCCAGCTCCCGCAGGGTGAAGTCCATGGAATCGGCTTCTCTTATTCCGGGAACAACGGTGTAGATGTCCACGGGCCGGGTGTACCACGCCGTCCACAACACCAGGGCCAGTGCGGCGGCCAGCGGCTTCCAATGAGCTTTCAGCCAAGTCATAGGCATTTCTCCTGTAGGGAAAAGACTTTGTCCTCTCCCATTCCTTTAAAACAACCAGACCCCTGTCAGGCGGTTTGCCGGCCTCCCGGCACTCCAATGAAAGCCGTTATCCGGCCTCTGCCTCCGCCTCCCGGGTCTCCACGGCTTCTTTCAGCTGCCGGTAGCGGTCCTCCGGACGGGTCACGCTTCCGTCAGACAGACGGGGCAGCTGTTCCGCGTAACCGGCGGCCTCGAAATCGTCTATGATTTGGCGGCAGGCGCCATAATCTCCGGCGGAATATTGCTGCTGGAGCATATAGAGCCGCTGCATGGCCTCATTTTGCAGTTCCAGACTCTCCACCGCGTCCTGCCGGGCGGAGGACTCCTCCTCCAGTTCCTTTACCCGCTTTTCCGCCTCCGCCAGCTCCTTCTGGAGGGCGATCACCTGATCTTGGAGGTCCTGAACCTCCTGCAAGGCGCTGACGGAGGTCTGAAGGCGGCCCAAAACCTCCGTGTTGTTTTTCTGGTGGGAGGCGAAGGACCAGGCCATCAGCAGAAAGGCCGCAATGAACAGGACCATAATATAGACCACAACGGGCTTCTTGCCTCTGGGTGCGGCCTCCTCCGCCGGCTCCACAGGGCCGCCGCTGCTTCGTTTTTCCAGCTTCATGCCTCCGGTCCTTTCCGATTGGTCCGCAGGAGGGCCAGGGCCTCCAGTAAGTCGTTCAGATCGTCCAATCCGTAGTACTCCAGCTCAATCCGGCCCTTTTTCCGGCCGGTGACGATTTTCACGCCCCGTCCCAGCCGGGTGGACAGGGACCGCTGGGCCTCGGCGGCGTAGTCCACCTCCTTGGGGGGCGGCAGCTCCTCCGGTTCCTCCTGGGGCTCTGCCATCAGCCGCTTGGCCAGGGCCTCCGTCTGCCGGACGGAGAGCTGGTCCTTTTGTACGGCACCGGCGGCCTTCTCCTGGAGAGGGGGGGAGAGGGGCAGAAGCGCCCGGGCATGTCCGGCGGAGAGAGTTCCCTCCTCCACCAGCTTCCGCACACCGGGCGAAAGACTCAGCAGGCGCATGGCGTTGGCCACGGCGCTGCGGGATTTGCCCACACGCCGTGCGGCCTCCTCCTGGGTCATGTGATAGGTCTGAATCAGGGACTGGTAACCGGCGGCCTCCTCCATGGGATTCAGGTCCTCCCGCTGGAGGTTCTCCACCAGGGCCAGCTCCGCCGCCTTCTGGTCGTCCGCTTCTATGACCACGGCGGGAATTTCCGTAAGGCCCGCCATCCGGGCGGCCCGCCAGCGGCGCTCCCCGGCAATGATCTGATAATAACCGGAGGAGAGCTTCCGCACCGTCAGAGGCTGAATGACTCCGTGCTCCCGGATGGAATCCGACAGCTCTGCCAGAGCCGCCTCGTCAAAGAGCTTCCGGGGCTGGGCGGAGCAGCTTTCCACTTGGGAAATCGGCAAATACAGATTTCCCGCGGCTTCTGGTTTTAATACATCGTCGCCAAGCAGCGCGCCCAATCCCCGGCCAAGGCCGGAGGGTTTTTTTCCTGCCATAAGCATACGCTCCTTTCAAGAGAATCTATTTCAGGAACTCGGAGGCAAAGGCGGTGTAGGCGTCAGCCCCCCGGGAGGTCCGGTCATAAGCCGTAATGGGCTTTCCGTGGCTGGGAGCCTCGGAGAGGCGGATGTTTCGGGGAATCACCGCGCCATAGACCTTGCCGGGGAAGTAGTGCTTCACCTCGTCCGCCACTTGCAGGGCCAGGTTTGTCCGCCCGTCGAACATGGTCAGCAGCACGCCTTCCAGCTCCAGGGAGGGATTCAGGGACCGCCGGACCAGCCGGACGGTGTTCATCAGGTCGCTGAGCCCCTCCAAAGCGAAGTACTCGCACTGCACCGGCACCAGAATGGAGTCGGCGGCGCAGAGGGCGTTCAGGGTCAGAAGCTCCAGGGAGGGCGGGCAGTCAATGAGAATGAAGTCATAACTCTCCCGCAGGGGGGTCAGCGCGTCTTTTAAAAGAAACTCCCGGCGCTCCATGCCGATCAGCTCTACTCCGGCTCCCGCCAAAGCCTTGTTGGAGGGGAGAACATCCCCGTAGCGGGTGTGGGCCACCACTTCGGCGGCGGGAAGCTCCTCAATCAGCGCGGAATAGACCCCCTTGGAGACGGTCTTGTCCACCCCCATGCCGGAGGTGGCGTTGGCCTGGGGATCGAAGTCGCAGAGAAGAACCCGCTTGCCCGCCTCCGTCAGGGCGGCGGACAGATTGACACAGGTTGTAGTTTTTCCCACACCGCCTTTTTGATTCACAATTGCTATGATTTTTGCCACAAAAGCACCTGCTTTTCCGATTTTTCAGCCGCCTGCGGAAAAGGTTCCCACCAAAGCCGCGCAGGGGCCGTACATAACAGCCATTATAACAAGGGCGCTTCCCGCTTGCAAGGTCCATTGGAGAAATTTTAGAAAAAATATGCAATTTTTATGGAAAACGCCGCCGGGAAGGGAAAAAAATAGGAAGACCAGCGTTTCAGACCAGTCTTCCTGTTTCACGTGAAACAATTCCATTTCGATTCCGGCAAAGTACCGCCGCCGGATGGGGTTCTCCATGAGGGGCGTTTCAGCCCCGGCCCAGCAGGCGGACGCTGTGAGGCGGCACGGAGTATGCTCCGCCGGGAACGGTTTCCCCGGTGATGAGGTCCTGATAGTCCCTGTCCGGCAGAAAAAAACACTGGGGGTCCCCGCTGGTATTGACCAGGGTGCAGGTCAGCTCTCCCGGAACCTCCCGGACATAGGCCAACCGGGGACCCTGGGCCTCCACCCAGCGGATGCTCCCCCGGCGGAGGGAGGACCGGCTTTTCCGGAGCTGGCCCAGACGGGTAAACCAATCCAGCAAAGCGGCGTCCTCATGGCCCCAGGGGTAGGTTCCCCGGTTAAAGGGGTCCGCCGCCCCCTCCATGCCGGCCTCGTCGCCGTAGTAGATCATGGGAGAGCCGGGAAAGGTGAAGAGCACTGCCGCTGCCAGCCGGAGACGGTTGAGAGAGGTCTCCCGCTCCTGGGGGCTGAGGCGGAAACAGGACTGGGCCTCCCGGTTTTCCGGAAGGGGGCGGCCGCTCAGAACGGTCAGGATGCGGGGGGTATCGTGGGTGCCCAGGAAATTCAGGGCGGAGTAAAAGGCGGCGGGGGGATAGTTCTCCCGCAGGGTCTCCATGGCCTCCTGGAAATCCTCCGCGCCTCCGCCCAGGAGATAGACGATCAGGGCGTTTCGGAAGGGATAGTTCATGACGCCGTGAAGCTCCCGCCCCAGCAGGTATTTCCGGCGCTGGGAGTAGGAAATTTTGTTGCTGGCGTCCTCCCAGACCTCGCCCAGGACCAGGGCGTCCGGGTCCGTCTCTTCCACGGCGGCCCGGAGCTTTTCGATGAAGCTGTCCGGCAGCTCGTCCGCCACGTCCAGCCGCCAGCCCGAGGCCCCGGCCCGCAGCCAGCGTTTGACCACGGAGTTCTCATTCTCAATGATGTAGTCCAGGTAGCTCTCGCAATCCTCCCGCACGTTGGGCAGAGTGCTGATGCCCCACCAGGACTCATAGGCCCAGGGCCACTCGCTGAAATGGAACCAGCTGTAATAGGGGCTCTCCTTGCTCTGGGCCGCCCCCAGAGTGGGATAGAAGCCGTCGGCGTTGAAATAGATGCTCTGGGAGCCGGTATGGTTGAAGACCCCGTCCAGAATCACCCGGATGCCCTTGGCCTTCGCCTGGGCGCAGAGGTCCCGGAAGTCCTGTTCCCTTCCCAGCATAGGGTCGATCTTGGTATAGTCCGCCGTGTTGTAGCGGTGGTTGGAGGCGGACTCGAAAATGGGGCAGAAATACAGGCTGGTGACCCCCAGGGCCGCCAGATCGTCCAGGTGGGCGGCGACGCCCGCCAGGGACCCGCCGAAGAAATCCCGGTTTTTCACCTCGCCGTTCTCCGGACGCCAGGCGGGAGCGTCGTTCCAGTCCTCGTGAACCCAGCGGTTTCCCGGCATGCCCTCCGGATTGGGGAGGGAGAGGCGGCAGTACCGGTCCGGGAAAATCTGATAGGTTACGCCTTCGCCGAACCAGGCCGGGGTATGACTCTTTTGATAGACCGTCAGCTGCCAGGGATGGGGTTCGCCCTCGCTTCGGTAGCCGCTCTTATCCAAAAAGCAGCCGGTTCCGTCGTCCCGCCAGAAGCGAAAGAAATACCAGACCAGCTCCGGCTCCTGAAAGGGGAGGAGAGCAGCGGAAAAGCAGGCCCGATCCTCCCAGAAGCCGGAGAAGGGCATTTCCACCTCCAGCCGGTGACCGGCGAACTCCCGCTGAATAATGACGGAACAATGAGTGAAGCCCTCGCTGGCGAGGGGACGGCAGGTGAGACGGAACTCCTCTCCGCAGATCAGCGCCCCGAAGGGGCTTTTGCAGAGAGCATCTCGAGAGTCAAAAACGGCAGGTACATTCATGCAGAATACTCCTTGTTGATTGGTATGGGAGATGTTTCACGTGAAACAAAACATTCCGTTTTCAAAGGACAAAGGCGGAGGGACAGGGCGTCCCCGCCGGTCAGGGCAGAAGCTGATTCTCCCCGGTGATGGTGGAGCTGTCCTCGTCAGGGGTAAAGTAGGCGTTTAGAATGTTGACGGCGGTGGAGGCCAGGGCCGCGCCGGCGTCCGCCCGCTCGATGGCGATGGCCACGGCAATCTCCGGATCATCATAGGGGGCGAAGCAGATGAAGACGCCGTCGTTTTTCTTGTCCGAGTGAATCTGGGAAGTGCCGGTCTTCGCGCCGGCAGAGACGATACAGTTCCGGAAGTAAGGAGAGAGGGTGCCCTCCACCAGGCCCTTCATGCCCTTCTTAATGGCTTGCAGATAGTCGTCGCTGATGTCCACTGTGTTGACGGGGGTGGAATCACCCACAGCAATGACTCCGGAGTTGTCGTAGGTTTTAGCGGTTTTCAGCAGATGGGCCTTACAGTGCTTGCCGCCGGAAACCAAGGTCGCCACGTAATTGGCCAATTGCAAGGGGGTGTAGAGCTGGGTGGACTGGCCCCAGGCCGCCCAGGGGGCCTGGTCCTCGCCCCGGGGGTTTTCCGGGAGCCTTCCGGCGGACTCCGGAATCTCAATGCCGGTTTTCTCCCCCAGGCCGAATTGGACCAGATATTCCCGCAGGCCGTCCATGTGCATACGAAAGCCCATTTCGCCAAAGTAGTAGTTGCAGGAGTTGGTGATGGCCTGGGTGACGTTTTGGTATCCGTGGCCGGAGCGCTTCCAGCAGTTGAAGCCCACGCCGCCCTCGTCGCCGGGATAGGACCAGTGGCCGGTGTCCCGGATTTTCTCCGTCAGTGTGGTGACGCCGCTGAGGAGGGCGGCAGCAGCAGTGAAGGGTTTCAGCGTGGAACCCGGGGGATAGCCGTTCTGGGTGGCGCGGTTGTACATGGGGTTGTGTGGGTCTGCGTTTAAGGCGGCGAAGTCCTCCCGCCAGGTGGAGAGGTCATAGGAGGGATAGGAGGCCAGGGCCAGCACCTCGCCGGTGCCCACCTGAACCACCGCAGCCCCGGCGCCCCGGCGCTCGTCGCCGTCGGCGTCCAGACGGGTGACGGTCTCCGCCAGAAAGTTTTCCACCTGGGCCTGGAAGTCCAGGTCGATGGTCAGCTCCACAAGGTTGCCGGGCTCGGGTTCCGTAAAGTAGTATTCCCCGGTGATTTTTCCGTCGCTGTTGGTGGCGACGATGCGGCGGCCGTCCTTGCCCTTGAGATAATCCTCAAAGGCAAGCTCCGCGCCCTCCTTGCCGGTCCAGTCGTCGTAGTCATAGCCCTTTTCCTTCAGAACACTGAACTCCTCCGGGCTGTTGATCTTGCCCACATAGCCCAGAATGTGGGCGGCATAGGTGGTCTCATACTCCCGGACGGAGGAGAGCGTCACCTTCGCCCCGGCATAGTTCCCGTCGCTGAGGAGGGAGATGAAGGCGGTGTCAATGTCCTGGGCCAGGACATAGGCCTCATAGTTGTCCAGCTTCCGGACGGATAATTCATACTGCACGCCCAGCACCATTCGGGACTGGGCGAGGGTATAGTCCTGAGGGACGCCCAGAGCCCTGCGCATTTCGTCCATCAGCTTGGCGGGGGTAACGCCGGAATCCACCAGGAGCTCCGCCGTCAGATCGTCGGCAGTGAGCCGATCCAGAAGGTCCGCCGCCCGCTCCTCCACAGTGCGCTCCGCGGCGGGAAGGGCGTCCTCTTCCGCCTCCGGCTCCGGCTCCGGGGTGGAGAGAATCTCCGGGTGGCGGAAGAGGTATTGCCCCAAAGCCTCGCCGCAGGGTTTGAGGCTCTTGACATAGACCAGGAAGCGCCGCTTCTGCTGGGAATCCATCTGGTCCACGGTATAGCGGTAAGGGGCCTGCCGGGAGATGGGGAGATTGTCGCTCCAGGCGACACCCTCCCCCTGGCAGAGCTGAACCAGGCGCAGAATGGCCTCGTTGCTGTCGTCCTCCGGGGAGAGGAGGGTGGCGTCAAAGGTCAAATCGTAGGTAGAGCGGTTGTTGACCAGGGGTTTGCCGTTGCGGTCCGTGATGATGCCCCGGGAGGCCTCCACCTTTTCCTCCCGCACAATGGAGCGGATAGCTTGGGCGGCGTACTTCTCGTAGTGGATGACCTGCACGTCGTAAAGCACGGACAGATAGGTTATCAGCACCAGCACCAGAAAGGCCGCCAGGAGATAGAGCCTGGTATTTTGCATTTCTTTGCGATCCATAGAGTGCCTTTCCATTGTCAATCAGTCGTCCAGGTGGGTCCTTTGGAAGACGGCGCGGAAGAGCGCCGTCACCGGGACGGCCAGCGGGGCGGTGACGCAGAACTCTCGCAGGGCCAAAAAGGCCCCGGCCTCCCAAGCGGCCTTGCCCACCATCCAAAGAAGGAGGCAGTGAAAGCTCCCGGAGAGCAGGAAGGCGATGGTGGAGCCCACCAGGGAGCAGAAAAACCCGGCGGGCAGCCAGTTCTGGGCAATCAGCCCGGCGCAGAGGCCCGCGAGGGGAAAAATCAAGGTGTGAAAACAGGGGATAGGCCCCGGCAGAATCAGGTCGCAGACCAGCCCCACCGCCAGGGAGAAGATGGTGCCCGCCAGGGGACCCTCATAGGTGGCGGGGATGGCCGCCAGCAAGGGGTAGACAAAGGGAATCACGCCCCAGAACTCCAGGCGCTGCAAAATGCTGCTTTGAATAAAGAAGCAGAGGGCCGCGGCGCCGGCATATAAGAGCCATTTGAAGATGGTTTCGTTTCTCGCGATCATAAAGGCGCCTCCCAGCCGTCAGGTGACGATCTCAAAGGACTTGATGACGAAGACCTCCGTCAAAGCGTCCAGGTTTGCAGAGGGGGCGATGATGGCGTAAGAGGCCGCGCCGGAGTCGTCCATCTGGACCTCTTCCACGGAGCCGATCACCAGACCGGAGGGGTAGTAACCGTTCAAACCGGAGGTGACCACCAGGTCCCCGGCCAGGAGCTTGCAGTCCGCCGAGAGATAGTCCAGCCGGAGAAGATTTTCCTGCATCAGGGAGAAATCCCCCTGGGCGACGCCCAGGTCCTTCGTCCGGAACACCTGCGCGCCCAGGGACGTGTCCGTGTCCACCAAAGTCAGCACGGTGGACCAGTTGGTTCCCGCCTGATGGACCACGCCCACCAAAAAGCCCTGGGCGTCAATCACGCAGTCTCCCACCCCGATGCCCAGGGAGGTGCCCTTGTTCAGCGTCAGGGAGGAGGTCCAGTTGGTCACCTCATGTTCTGTGACCATGGCGGCCTCAAAGTCGGAAAGGTCCCGGCGCTTCTCCGTCAGTTCCAGCAGCTGGTGGAGCAGCTTGTTCTCCTCCACGGCGGCCTCCGCCTCGCGGATGGTCTCCTCGTTCCGGGCGATCTGCTGGCGCAGAGCGGCGTTTTCCGCCAGGAGGTCCGTGGTGTCCTTATAGTAATTCTGCATATCGTTGAACCAGTCGGCCACCGCCGTGTAAGCCGCCCGGAAAGGCGACGCGACGAAGCCCGCCAGATTCACCAGGGGAGAGGAATCGGCGCTGAGCACAGACATCGCCGCCAGGGCCACGGACAGGACGGCGGCGGCGAAGAGGACCCAAAGGCCGTTTTGCTTCAGGAAATTTTTCAAACCAATCACCTAAGAGGTTGAATATAAAAAGGTAGGGAAGGGGCTCAGAGAAGTGAGACGCCAAAGCGCGCCAGCATCCGGGACAGGCGGAGAACCGGAAGACCCATGACATTAAAGAAGTCCCCCTCCAGCCGCTCCACCAGCAGGGCCCCCCGGCCCTGAACGCCGTAAGCGCCCGCCTTGTCCATGGGCTCGCCGGTGGCGATATAGTTTCGCAGCTCCGCCTCGCCGGCGGGGCGGAAGAAGACATCTGTGGACTCCGTCTCCGTGCAGGAGCGGTCCCCCTGCCGGACGGTGACGCCGGTGCAGACGGTGTGCTTCCGCCCCTGGAGGGCGGCGAGCATTTCCAGGGCGTGGGCCTCGTCCCGGGGCTTGCCCAGGCGGGCCTGATCCAGGAATACCATGGTGTCGGCGGTGATGACGATGTCCTCCGGCCCGCAGAGGGCGGCGGCGGCCTCCGCCTTCTCCCGGGAGATATAGGCCACCACCTCCGGCGGCGTCAGTCCCTCGGGGACGTACTCCTCCACCTCCGGGACCCGGACCAAAAACTCCGTCACGCCGATGCGCTCCAGCAGCTCCCGCCGGCGGGGAGAACCGGAGGCCAAAACGATCTGTGCCATAGACCCTCCTTATCGCCCCGTGGAGCCGAAGCCCCCCCGGTCCGGGGCTCCCAGCCGCTCCACTCTGGTAAAGACCAGCGGGGGCTGGTTCTCCACAATGCGGAACTGGCAGAGCCGGGTATTCTTCGGGATGGACACGTCCCGGGTGGCATAGGCGGGCCAGCGCCACTGGTCCCCGTCTCCCCGGTAGGAGCCGTCCACCACGCCCATGGAGTTGGCCTGCAATAAGCCGTAATTTTTAAACGTGGAACTTCGGGGAACCACGTGGGCCTCATAGCCCTCCGGCAGGGCGATGGCCACCCCCAGCGGGATGAGCCGGAACTCCCCGGCCTTCATTACCACGTCCCCGGCGGCTCGGAGGTCCACCCAGTCGGAGCCGGGGACGCAGCAAAGCTCCTCCAGTCCCTCGGCAAGATATTTTACTTTCAGTTCTCTCGTTTCTCTCATGATAACGCTCCAATAGAATCACATATTGTATAATACCGTCGAAGCAAAACGCTCCGTATTGAAAAATTGCCCGAGGCGGGCTCACTCCACTCCCCGGAGATAGAGCCCCCGGGTAAATTCCCCCTCCGGCGCGGCGTGCTGGCGGTAAGCACGGAAAACCCGGACGCACTCCTCCGGAGTTTCCGTGGTGAAGCGGAGCCGGGCGAAGGCCAGTCCCAGCCGGCGGTAATCCGGCCGGTCCGCCAGATAGAGGGGGCGGCAGTTCTCCACCTCCGTCCGGTGGCCGAAGGCCGGTAGGAGGGGAAAGGCCGCGCCGGTGCGGTCGTTGAGAACATTGGGCCGGTCGCAGCGGCAGCCCACGCTGTTTTGGATGAGGCAGTTCTCTGTAATCATCAGCGGCAGGCGGCCGTAGACAATGGCCTCCGCTGGGAGGAGCTTCCGCATGTCCCGAATCTGGGAAAAGCGCAGCTCAAAGGAGAGGCAGGCGGAGGAAAGCCCCTTTTCCCCCAGATAGGCCAGGGAGCGGCTGTTGAAGACATTGAGCCCATAGTCCCCATAGAGCCTCCACCCGCCCTCCCGGACCAGGGGGAAGTGCCCCAGATTGCCCAGAAGCAGGCCGGTGACGCCCAGGTCCCGGACCTTCTCCAGCCAGCGGCGGAGCAGGTCCTCGTCCCGGTCCCGCCAGACCCGGGGCAGTACGGCGCACCACTCCGTGTCCGCCTGGGGCAGGGAGGGGAAGTTCGCCGCCAGCTCCAGGGGCACATAGACCCGGGCGGGGCGGAAGTCCAGCAGTCCTCCCGTCAGCTGGGCGGCGGTGGTGACGGAGACGGTGAAAGCGGGCTCGTCTGCGGCGCAGTCCGCCTCCGGCAGGGGCGGCGGGTCCAGCTCCCGGCGCTTGGGCGGGGCGGCCCGGGCGGCGCTGAGGGCCTCCAGCGCGTCCCGCCGCAGGGCGTTGACGGCGGAGGCGGAGAGGGACAGCCCCGGCTCCACCACGGCCTCCGCCCGGCGGCAGAGGTAGGGCGTTCCGCCGGTCTTTCCCAGGCGGGCGATTAGGTCCTCCTCCGTCAAGGGACGGGTCCGGGCCGCCTCCGGCACAGGGCCGGAGACTGTGACGGCGCGGCCGTCCTCATCCTCCGCCGTCAAGGCGCAGGGAAGTTCCGCCTTCACCCGGCAGCGGAAGCGGACGGGCACGCGGCCCTTCTCCCGCCGGGGGGATGCCGGAGCGGCGGGGGCGGCGGCGTTTTCCGGGCGGAAGCCCAGCATCTCCGGGCCCTTCCGGCCCCGCCAATAGGCGTCGGTAAAGCCGGAGCGGGAGAAAGCCCGCTCCAGGGTGTCCTGTTCCTCCGCCGTGGGGCCCCGGTTCTCCCGGAGGAGGCGGGCGTAAATCTCCGTGACGGCGGCCACATAAGAGGGGCGGCGCATCCGTCCCTCGATTTTCAGGCAGGCGGTTCCGGCCTCCGCCATCTCGGAGAGGCAGGAGGCCAGGCAGCTGTCCTTCAAGCTCAGGGGCCGCTGGTTTTTGGCCGCCTCGTTGACCCCGTAGGGCAGGCGGCAGGGCTGGGCGCAGCGGCCCCGGTTGCCGGAGCGCCCCCCCACCAGGGCGCTGAAAGCGCACTGGCCGGAGTAGCACATGCACAGGGCCCCGTGGACAAAGGTTTCGATCTCGGCGGGGCAGTTCCGGCAGATGTCCGCCGTCTCCTCCCGGGAGCACTCCCGGGCGAGGACCACCCGCCGGCACCCGTCCCCGGCGATTTCGCTGGCCCCGCCGGAGGTAAAGAGGCTCATCTGGGTGCTGGCGTGAAGGGGGAGGTCCGGCAGAGCGGCCCGCAGCAGGGCGAAGAGGCCCCAGTCCTGGACCAGCACCGCGTCCACCCCCAGGCGGGAGGCGGTGCGGGCAGTCTCCAGGGCGGCGGGAAGCTCCCGGTCGGACAGGAGAATGTTCAGGGTGAGAAAGACCCGGACGCCCCGGATGCGGCAGTAGGCCAGGGATTGGGCGAACTCCTCCTCGGAGAAGTTCTGGGCTCCCCGGCGGGCGTTGAAGGCGCCCCAGCCCAGATAGACGGCGTCCGCCCCGCTCTCCACGGCGGCCCGCAGGGCTTCGGGGGAGCCGGCGGGGGCCAGCAGTTCCGGAGTCATTTGCCGCCCCGGCTGTCCAGCCGCTGCTGGAGGCGGACGATCTCCCGCTTCAGCTCGCTGACCTGGCTCTGGGCCTTTCCGGCCTCGTCCAGATAGCCCTTGATCTGGCGGCGGAGCTGCTCGGCGGCGGCCTGGGCCTTGAAGAGCTCATCGGCGATGTTGACGGCGGTAAGCACGGCGGCGTCCGTCCGGCCCACCCGGGTGCTGGTCAGAACCTCGCTCATCTTGTCTCCCACATAAGCGCCCACCTTCTGCATATAGGAGGCGGATTCGTCCGCCACAAAGGTGTACTCCTCTCCGCAGATGGTGACGATGATGCGGTTAGCCATAAAGAAACCCTCCCTCGTCCGCGGGGCATGTTCCCCCGGGCGGAACTGTGAAATCAAGCCAGCGAAGCGGAAACCGGCGGCGTCCGGTTTCGAAAATCCGCCGCCCCGCAGGGGCACTTCCGTTCGCTGTCCGTAGAACAGCGTATAGTATACCATACCAGTGCAGGGGACGCCAGAAGAAATTAAAAAATTTACAAACTTTTGTGGGCTTGGAAAGCCCCGGAAGAGCATAAAAGAAAAGCGCCGCGTATTGGCGGCGCCTTTCCAAGGGAAAATTATCAGTATCCAATAATCAGACCCTTCTCCATGGCGTAAAAGCTGGTCAGTCCCCGGCAGGCGAACAGCTCCACGCTCTTCACCGGCAGGTCCTTCAAAATCTGCTCCTTGAGCTTCAGGGCCCCGGGCAGATTCTCGCAGTGGCAGAGAATCACCTCCGCCCCGGTGCAGTCCTTGCTGTCGCCCATCAGGGCGGTAATGCACTGATACGTCTTGGCCTCCCCCCGGGCCTTCCCGGCCACATGAATGGTTCCCTGGGGGGTGGCGTCGGCGATGACGTGGATGCCCAGGGAGTGGAGCAGGGTTCCCACCAGGGGGCGCATCCGCCCGTTTTTAATCAGGTTATCAAAGTTTTCCAGGGTGAAGCAGGTCCGCAGGGCCGCCTGGTACAGCCGCAGCTGGGCGCAGATGTCCGAAAAATCCCCGCCGGCCTCCATCAGCGCCTTGGCCCGGCGGATCAGCAGAATCATGGCCCCGGCGGTGGCCTTGGAGTCGATAACGCAGATCTCCTTCTCCGGATACTCCTCCAGCACCATGTCCCGGCCCAGAAGGGCGGCGTTATAGGTGCCGGAGAGGTTGGCGGAGATGGTAAAGCAGACGGTCTTGTCCCCCTTCTCAAAGGCCCTGGCGAAGGCCGCCGGGGAGGGGCAGGCGGTGGAGGCGGCGGTCTTCTCCTGGGCCATGGCCCCCAGAAGCTGGGGGACCTGCAGCTCGTCGTTGTCGATGAATTCCCGCTCGCCCACCTGAAGACGGAGGGGCACCGTCTCAAACAAAATATCTCCGCCGTCAAATTCGCTCATGCGCAGATCGCAGCTGCTGTCGCTCACAATACTCCAAGTCATATAAAACACCCCATAATATGGTTTTAAAAACTATGTCTTCTGTTATCATACAGCATTCCCCGCCATTTGTCAACGGTCTGGGGGAAAATCCTTTTGGAAATTTTTCACCGGAAGGGAGGCGTATTTTTTTGAGAGATCGGTGGTTGACATAACGGTGTTGATAACTCTGTGGATAATGTGTAAAACTCTGCTTTTGGAAGGACTTCCCCAGGTAACGGAAGGGTTATGAGAAAAAGACAAGAGTAACATTTTTTCGAAAAACCGGAGAGGGGGGCGGGAAAAGACGGGAAAAGCCCCTCCGTCCAGGGAGGACTTGAACCGCAAACATTCTTATGATATAATCAGACCGCTTCAAAATCCTGGGCATAAGGGGGATTTATCCCGCAATATCTTGTGTCCCGGTGGGAATATACGGGATTTCCGGCGGCTTCCGCCGGATTTGGAGGAACTATGGCGAAGAAACAGGATTACGGTAACGACAGCATTTCCGCCCTGAAGGGCGCGGACCGGGTGCGGAAACGGCCCGGTGTGATCTTCGGCTCCGACGGGCTGGACGGCTGCGAGCACGCGGTCTTTGAGATTTTATCCAACTCCATTGACGAGGCCCGGGAGGGCCACGGCACGTCCATCACCGTCACACGCTTTCTGGACCGCAGCGTGGAGGTGGAGGACGCGGGGCGGGGCTGCCCCGTGGACTGGAATGAGAAGGAGGGGCGCTTTAACTGGGAACTGGTCTTCTGCGAGCTGTACGCCGGAGGAAAATACGACAACGAGTCCGGGGAGAATTACGAGTACTCCTTAGGGCTCAACGGTCTGGGCTCCTGCGCCACGCAGTACGCCTCCCGCTATATGGACGTCACCGTCTGGCGGGACGGGTTTGAGTACCGCCTCCGCTTTGAGCGGGGGGAGATCGTGGGGGGGCTGCAAAAGACGCCCCTGCCCAAATCCCAGGCAAAAAAAACCGGCACCCGGACCCGGTGGCTTCCGGACCTGGATGTGTTTACGGACATCGCGATTCCGGCGGAGTACTTCACCGACGTGTGCCGGAGGCAGGCGGTGGTCAACGCCGGGCTCACCTTCCATTTCCGCAATGAGACGGAGGCGGGCGTCTTCGAGGAGACGGAGTTCCTCTATGAAAACGGCATCGCCGACTATGTGGCGGAGCTGGCGGGGGAGGGGAGCCTGACCTCCCCCGCCTTCTGGCAGGCGGAGAAGCGGGGCCGGGACCGGGCGGACAAGCCGGAATACAAGGTGAAGCTCTCTGCGGCCTTCTGTTTTTCCAACAAGGTCAACGTGGTGGAGCACTATCACAACTCCAGCTGGCTGGAGCACGGCGGAAGCCCGGAGAAGGCCAGCCGCTCCGCCTTTGTCTCCGCCATTGACAAGTATCTCCGGGACCAGGGGAAGTACCAGAAAAACGAGAGCAAGGTCACCTGGGCGGACGTGGAGGACTGTCTGGTTCTGGTCACCAGCAACTTCTCCACCCAGACCAGCTATGAAAACCAGACGAAGAAGGCCATCACCAACAAGTTCGTGCAGGAGGCCATGACGGACTTCCTTCGGAGCAATCTGGAGATTTACCTGATTGAAAACCACTTTGACGCGGAGAAGATCGCGGAGCAGGTTCTTTTGAACAAGCGCAGCCGGGAGAAGGCCGAGGAGGCCAGGCTGAATATCAAGAAAAAGCTCTCCGGCAGCGTGGACATCGCCAACCGGGTGCAGAAGTTTGTGGACTGCCGGACAAAGGACCCGGCCCGCCGGGAGATTTATATTGTGGAGGGCGACAGCGCTCTTGGCAGCGTGAAGCTGGCCCGGGACTCGGAATATCAGGGGATTATGCCCATCCGGGGAAAGATTCTGAACTGCCTGAAGGCGGACTACGCCCGGATATTCAAAAGCGAGATCATCACGGACCTCATCAAGGTCCTGGGCTGCGGCGTGGAGGTTGCGAACAAGCACGCCAAGGACGTCTCCTCCTTCGACCTGGGGAATCTCCGCTGGAACAAGGTGGTGATCTGCACCGACGGCGACGTGGACGGCTTCCAGATTCGGACCCTGGTGCTGACCATGCTCTACCGCCTGACGCCTACGCTGATCCGGGAGGGGTACGTGTATATCGCGGAGACGCCCCTCTTTGAGATCAACTGCGGGGAGAAGACCTGGTTCGCCTATTCCGACAAGGAGAAGAACGACATCGTCAAGGAGCTGGAGGGGAAGAAATATAAGATCGACCGCTCCAAGGGCCTGGGCGAGAACGACCCGGACATGATGTGGCTGACGACGATGAACCCGGAGACCCGGCGGCTGATCCGGGTGATGCCGGAGGACGTGGAGCGGACGGCGGCGGTGTTCGACCTCCTCCTGGGGGACAACCTCCAGGGCCGGAAGGACCATATCGCGGAGAATGGGTATAAGTATCTGGAGATGGCGGACATCTCATGAACGATTGGGCGCAGAGAAAGCCCCTTCGATTGCGGGGATATGATTACGGCGGGGCGGGATATTATTTCGTGACGATTTGCACGGCTGTGCGCGGACAGGACATTTTGTCGGCCATTCGTGTAGGGGGCGGGCTCTGTCCCGCCCCGTCTGACGGAACTGCCGATTCTTCCCCTGTTATTGTCCTGACGCCTATCGGGCAGGTAGTGGATGAATCCATCCGTAGGATTCCACAGCGATATGCAGGGGTGGAGATTGACATGTATTGTATCATGCCGGATCATGTTCATTTAATTTTGTCCATAGCAGAAGGTGCGGAAGGTGCGGATAAAACCTGTGAGACGGGGCGGGACAGAGCCCGCCCCCTACCAGATATCATTGGAGCCATGAAGTCCTATACAGACCGGCAATATCGGATTTTAGGAATGCCCGCGGAAACAAAATTGTGGCAGACCAGCTATTACGACCACATCATCCGCAACCGGCAGGACCTGGAGGCCACCCGCCAATACATCCTCGACAACCCCCGGAAATGGGTATTAAGCAAAGAATCATCACCGCGCAGCTCCGGAAACCCCAGCGCCCGATTCTAATTTACCTACAGGAGGCCCTGAAATGAAAAACGCGCTTTACGTTCTGGCGGCGTCCATTCTGGGCTCCGCCCTGGCCCTGTGCTGGGCCGTCAAAACCGCCGCCCCTGCCGCGGCCGCCGTCCCGGAGGACCCGCGGGCGGAGATTCGCGCCCAGATTCGGGACATGGTGCTGGCCCGGGAGGTCATCCCCGCCGACTACCTCCGTTATCTGGATGAGGACCTGGCCGCCCAGGCGGAGGAATACAACGCCGAGACCGCCAACCTGAAAAGTCAGTACACCGTCTACGCCAAGGAACAGATTCACAGCCTGTTCCAGTATTACCGGGAAAACGAGCCGGAGCGGCTGAACTACTTCGCCAGCGAGGAACTGATCTGCGAGGCGGCGGCCCATATGGCCCGCTGCGCTCTCTACCGGAACGCCCAATCGCTCTTTTACGAGGACCCCGCCATGGCTTACGCCCTCTCCGGCGAGGAGGGCGGCTCCGGCGCCCTGTGGGCCGCCGCCATCCACCAGGGCTTCCAGGTGGGGGGAAATCTCGCCGCAACCGTTGAGACCTACCTGGACCAGGTGGACGCGTTTATAGATGCCCTGGATGGGGCCGCGCAGTAAGGGGACGAGCGTCCCCCCTCCTAGACTGAACCAGACTGAATTTTCAAGTAATTTCAAGTAAGGAACAAACCATCATGCCAAAGAAGAAAACACCCGGCTCCGGCAAGCCCAAATCCGGCAACCCCAACGTCCTGGGCCTCCAGCCCGCGGTGGTGGAGCAGCCCATCACCGACACCCTGGAGAGTAATTACATGCCCTACGCCATGAGCGTCATCGTCTCCCGGGCCATTCCGGAGATCGACGGCTTCAAGCCCTCCCACCGCAAGCTCCTCTACACCATGTACAAGATGGGCCTTCTCACCGGGGCCCGGACCAAGTCCGCCAACATCGTGGGCCAGACCATGCGCTTAAACCCCCATGGCGACGCGGCCATTTACGACACCATGGTCCGCCTCTCCCGGGGCTACGGGGCGCTGCTGACCCCCTTTGTGGACTCCAAGGGCAACTTCGGCAAGCACTACTCCCGGGACATGTCCTGCGCCGCCCCCCGGTACACCGAGGCCAAACTCACCCCCATCTGCCAGGAGCTCTTCCGGGACATCGACAGCGACACCGTGGACTTCGTGGACAACTATGACAACACCATGAAGGAGCCCGCCCTGCTGCCCACCACCTTTCCCAACATCCTGGTCTCCGCCAATATGGGCATCGCCGTGGGCATGGCCTCCCAGTTCTGCGGGTTCAACCTGCGGGAGGTCTGTGAGACCACGGCGGCCTACCTCAAAAACCCGGACTGCGACCTGCTGGAGACCCTGCCCGCCCCGGATTTCCCCACCGGCGGAGAGCTGATCTGCGACCGGGACGCCCTCCGGGACATCTACGCCACCGGCCGGGGCGGCGTGAAGGTCCGGGGCAAGTGGCGCTATGTGAAGGAAGAGAACCTCATTGAGATCACGGAGATTCCTTACTCCACCTCCACCGAGGCCATTCTGGACAAGGTGGCGGAGCTCATCAAGGCCGGGAAGGCCAAGGAAATCGCCGACATGCGGGACGAGACGGACCTCTCCGGCCTCAAGCTCACCATTGACCTCAAGCGGGGGGCGGACCCGGAGAAGCTCATGGCCCGCCTCTTCAGGCAGACGCCCCTGGAGGATTCCTTCTCCTGCAACTTCAATGTGCTTATCGGCGGAATGCCGAAGGTGCTGGGGGTCCGGCAGATTCTGGAGGAGTGGACCGCCTGGCGCACCGAGTCCGTCCGGCGGCGGGTCTTCTTCGTCCTGGGGAAGCGGAAGGAAAAGCTCCACCTCCTCAAGGGCCTCAAGCGCATCCTGCTGGACATTGACAAGGCCATCCGAATCATCCGGGAGACGGAGGAGGAGGCCGAGGTCATCCCCAACCTGATGATCGGCTTTGGCATCGACCAGGTTCAGGCGGAGTACGTGGCGGAAATCCGCCTGCGCAACATCAACAAGGAATACATCCTGAAGCGGGTGCGGGAGACCGAGGCCCTTCAGGACGAGATCGACGATCTGGAGGACATCCTCCAGGACCCCCGGCGGGTGAAAAAGATCATTCTGGAGGAGCTCCGGGAGGCGGCGAAGAAATACGGCGAGCCCCGCCGCACCGCCATTGTGTACGCCCACGAGCTCCCCGACCCGGGAGAGGACGAGGGCCCGGAGGAGTATCCCGTCCACGTCTTCCTCTCCAGAGAGGGGTACTTCAAGAAGATCACCCCCCAAAGCCTCCGGATGAGCGGGGGCCAGAAGTTCAAGGAGGGGGACGGTCTCCGCCAGACCTTTGAGACCACCAGCTGCGCCGAGGTCATGTTCTTCACCGACCGCTGTCAGGTCTACAAGACCCGCCTCAGCGAGTTTGAGGACACCAAGGCCAGCGTCCTGGGGGATTACCTGCCGGCGAAGCTTGGCATGGACGCCGGGGAGAGCGTTGTCTTCATGGTTCTGCCCGGGGACTACTCCGGCGGGCTGCTGTTCTTCTTTGAAAACGGAAAGGCCGCCCGGGTGGAGATCAAGGCGTACCAGACCTCCTCCAACCGCCGGAAGCTCACCGGGGCGTACTCGGACAAGTCGCCTCTGCGGGCCATTCTCCGGGTGGACCAGGAGCGGGAGCTGGCGGTCTACTCCACGGAGCCCCGGTGCCTGATCTTCCACACGGCGCTGCTGGCCCCCAAGACCACCCGCTCCACCCAGGGCGTGGCGGTGATGACGCTGAAGCCCAAGTACAAGCTGGACACCGTCCTGCCCCTGGAGGAGACCCCGGTGACCAACCAGAGCCGCTACCGGGTCCGGGCGGTGCCGGCCGCCGGAGCGCTGCTGCGGCAGGAGGACACGGAGGAGACCCAGCTGGGACTGCTGGATGAACAGAGTTGAGAGGAGGCTGCTGCGATGAATTTCGATACCGTGAAACAGAACCTGGAGGAGCGGGGCTATACGGTCCGTGTGTTCTCCGCCGGGAAAGAGGCGGCGGACTACCTGGACGCCGCCATCGACGGCAGGTCCGTGGGCTTCGGCGGCTCCGCCACCCTGGAGGCCCTGGGGCTTTATGAGAGACTGAGCGGGCACAACCAGGTGGTCTGGCACTGGAAGCAGGAGGCCGGTCCGGCGCGGAAGGCCGCCATGACCACCGGCGTCTACCTGACCTCCGTCAACGCCCTGGCGGAGACGGGAGAGCTGGTGAACATCGACGGCACGGGCAACCGGGCGGCGGCCACGCTGTTCGGCCACGAGAAGGTGTATTTTCTCATCGGGCGGAACAAGCTGGTTCCCACCTATGACCAGGCCGTCTGGAGGGCCCGGAACATCGCCGCCCCCCAGCGGGCCCGGCAGCTGGGGATGCGGACGCCCTGCGCCACCCACTGCGACCGCTGCTATGACTGCCGGAGCCCGGAGCGAATCTGCCGGGGACTGGTGACGCTGTGGGAGCCCATGATGGGTATGAAGGCGGAAGTTCTGCTGATCGACGAGGACCTGGGCCTGTAACCGGGTTCCCCGAGGGGGGAGAGGAGGTTCGTTCCGTGAGGGAGAGAGTTTGGGCCTGGGCGCTGGCGCTGTGCCTTCTGACGGGCTGCGCGCCGCTGTTGGAGCGGACCTACGCCACCGCCGAGCCCCACAGCAGCAAATTCTGGGAGAGCGAGGCCGCCGGAACCCTGCGGGCCGAGACGCATCAGGATGTGGTGAACGATCTGCTGCTGCTGGTGGGCCAGCACCGGGAGACGGCTACGCTGCGCCTTTATAACTTTGATAGCGAGGTCACCGTGGCGGACACGGTGAGCCGGGCCACCACCGAGGTGAAGCAGGAGACCCCCATGGGGGCCTATGCCGTGGAGTACATCACCGCCTCCAGCCACGCCCAGCGGGGCTATTACGAGGTGTCGGTCCGCATCAGCTACCAGCGGACGCTGGAGCAGATTCAGGCGGTGGTCAACGCCACCAGCCCCGAGGCGCTGTACAGCCTTCTCTCCGCTGCCCTGGACGAGGGAAGAACGGAGCTGGCGGTGCGCCTGGGCTATTGGGGGACGGACGGCCAGACCCGGGTGGAGGAGGCCATGGCCCAGCTTCGGGAGGAGCGGGAGCTGACGGAGACCACGCCCTGGGTGGTGAACTACTACCCCGGCCAGGAGAACCCCGGCATGGTGGAGTTCCTTCTGGACCCGCCGGAGCCCCCGGAGGCTGGGAAAGATGCGGAAGGCGAAGTTCCGGAGACCAAGGAAGCGGACGGCCAGGCGCCGGAGTCCGAAACCGCCGGCGGCGAGGAGCCGGTTCCCTCCGGCGAGGGGGAGACCGGCGGAGAAGCGGCCCCGGAAGAGGGCGGGGAACCGCGGGAAAAATTTTTTGAACAAAGGGCTTGACAAATGGAGGAAACCTTGCTAAAATACTCCTTGTCCTCGCGGGCATAGCTCATCTGGTAGAGCGCCACCTTGCCAAGGTGGAGGTAGCGAGTTCGAGCCTCGTTGCCCGCTCCAGCTCAGAAAAAACCCCTAAGGCGATGAAAAAAGCCTTAGGGGTTTTTTCATGCGCCGGACGGTTTTTTCTCCGTCTCCCCACCGCAAACGCTTCGCTGGTTTGCGGCGGGGGCCCCGATAAGGGGGACGGCTGGGCGCTCCGCCCGTTTGGGGGGAGGGCTGCTCTTTGCGGGGGCCTGGAATGGTTTGTTGGGCTGCATGTGGGGGCAGCGGGCTTTCTGGATGAATAGAGAAATACGCAAATAAAAACCTCCGGCCTGGCCGGAGGTTTTCGTTGTTTTAGAGGTCTGCCAGGAGCTTCAGGCCTTCCAGATAGCCTTTGACGCCATGGCCCCGGATACTGGCAACGCACGCTTCCCGAATATAGGACACGTGGCGGAATTCCTCCCGCTTCTCCGGGTCGGAGATGTGGACCTCCACCGTGGGAATGCCCACGGATTTCACCGCGTCCAGAAGGGCGATGCTGGTGTGGGTGTAGGCTCCGGGGTTGATGAGGATGCCGTTCACCTTGTCGAAGTAGGCCTGCTGGATGGCGTCCACCAGGTCCCCCTCGTGGTTGGACTGGAAGAAGGAGACCGTGACTTCCAGGCGCTCCGCCTCGGCGGAGATCATGTTCTCCAGGTCCACGTAGTCCGTGTTGCCGTAAATCTCCGGCTGGCGGATGCCAAGCAGGTTCATGTTGGGGCCGTTGATCACCAGGATGTTCTTCTTTTTACTGCTCACAAAAATCCCTCCATATTTGCCCGGCGGTTTCCTCCGGGCTGATTTGATTCCAAATGTCCGCGTCTGCCGTCGCCGCGTACAGCGGCCCCCGGAGCTGTGCCATCTCCTCCAGCTTTCCCGCCTGGGACAGGGGCCGGCCCTCGGTGGGCAGGTCCGCCAGAGGCCGCCGGAGCTGGTACACCCGTCCGGTCCGGCGCATGGCCGCCCGGTTCTCGGACCAGAGGACCGCCCCGCCGCCGGTGGCGATGATCTGGCCGCTTCCGGCGCAGAACTCCGCCAGCACTTCGTGCTCCAGAGCCCGGAAGGCCTCCTCGCCCTGGGCGGCGAAGAGCTCGGGGATGGACGTTCCGGCTTTCCGGACGATCTCCTCGTCCAGGTCCACGAAGGGTTTGCCGGAGAGCTTTGCCAGCTCCCGGCCCACGGTGGTCTTGCCGCTGCCGGGCATGCCGACGAGGACGAGGTTTGTCTGCTCCCGCCAGAGCTGGGCGGTGATGGTCTCCGTCTCTTCGTCGGGGATGGTCTTGCCAAAAAACAGCTCCTCCGCCCGCTTGGCCTGGTGGACCAGCATGGAAAGGCCCCCGGTATGGCGGATGTGGCGGATGGGCTCCGGCTCCACGCCCAGGCGGAGAAGCGCGTCCCGGTATGGCGCGGCGCGGTTCAGCTCCTCCGCCTGCAAAAGCAGATTCGTCCGGCCGGGGTTGTAGATTACGTCCGCCGCCGCCGTGACCTTGGGCAGCCAGCGGAGGTCCACGCTCCGCTCCTCCAGCCGGGGCCACATGCCCACCGGCGTGGTGTTTATGAGGACTTCGGCGTCCCCGTGGCGCCGGGCCAGATTTTCGTAATTGTCCGGCCCGGAGCGGGAGACCACCACAATCTCCCCGGCGCCCTCCCGCCGGGCCGCCGCCTGGGCGGTGAGGGAGGCCCCGCCGCTGCCCAGGATGAGCACCTTTTTCCCCGCCAGGGAGATGCCGGCCCGGCGGAGCATGTAGAGAAAGCCGTCGATGTCCGTGTTGTACCCGCAGAGCTTCCCGTTCCGGCGGACCAGAGTGTTCACGCTGCCGATAGACTCTGCCGCCGGGTCCAGAACACCGCAGAATTTCATCACGTCCCGCTTGTAGGGGATGGTGACGTTCAGCCCGCCGATGTCCTCCCGCTGGAGGAAGTCCCCCAATTGCTCCGGTTCCAGTTCGATGAGGCGGTAGTCCCCGCAGCCCAGGGCCCGGTGAATGGGTACGGACCAGCTGTGGCCCAGGGTCCGGCCCAGAAGGCCGTAAATCCTCTCCATGGCTCAGACTTCCGCGTAGCTGCCCAGGAAGTGGAACTGGGCGCAGCAGCGCTCCATCTCCTCCATGCAGGCCCGCACGCTGGGGTCCCGAAGGTCTGCCTCCAGCTCGATGAAGAAGATGAACTCAAAGTCGCTGCCGCTGACGGGGCAGGACTCCAGCTTGGTCATGTTGATGTCCAGAGCCGCCAGTTTGGAGAGAATTTCGTACAGCGCGCCGGGCCGGTTGTCAAAGGCGATGATAAGGCTGACGCGGCTGGCTCCGGCGTAGATCACCGGGTCTTTGGCCACGCAGATAAAGCGGGTGTAGTTGTTGTCGCTGTTTTGGATATCGCCGTTGACGCACTCCAGACCGTACAGCGCGGCGCAGGGGTGGGAGGAGATGGCGGCGGCGTGGCGGCTGCCGGACTCCGCCACCATTTTCGCCGCCACGGCGGTGTTGTCGCAGGGGATGACCTTCACGCCCTTCAGCCCGTCCAGGAAGCGGCTGCACTGGCCGATGGCCTGCTGGTGGGAGTAGATCTCCGTGATCTCCTCCTGCTTCACCCCCGGCAGGGCCAGCAGCTCGTGCCGGATGCACAGGCGGGTGGAGCGGACGATGGAGAGGCTGTGCTCCTGAAGAAGCTCGTATACCGCCCGGACGGAGCCGTTGGAGCTGTTCTCAATGGGCAGCACGCCGAATTTGCAGAAGCCTGCCTCCACGGCGGAGACCACCGCGTCGAAGGTCTTGACGTACAGGATGTTTCCCCGGGGGAAAATGCGGTCGCAGGCCACCTGGGAGTTGGCCCCCTCGATACCCTGGCAGGCCACCAGCCCCGTCTGGGGGAAGAGCTGGTCCCGGTTCTCCAGAGAGGCCCGAATCTGGGTTCCCACCTTGCTGGGGGCGTCGAGGAGCTCCGCCTGCCGGGACCGGGCCAGCTCGAAGAGGGTGGAGAAGAGATGATAAGCGTAGCGCTCCCGGTCCCCGGCGTTCTCCGTCACCTTGGCCAGGATGGCCCGCTCCCGCTCCTTGTTCAAAATGGGGAGATGGTGTTCGTTCTTATAGGCCGCCACCTCGTCGCTCAGGTCCATGCGCTCCAAAAAGAGCTTCAGCAGCTGGTCGTCGACGGAGTCGATCCGCTTGCGGATGTCAGAAAGTTCCATGATTTCCCTCCAATAGCATGTCTAGCAGCACGGCGGCGGTGACCGCCTCCACCACCGGGACCGCCCGGTGGGCGATGCAGGGGTCGTGCCGGCCGTGTATGGTTAATTCCGTTCGTTCCCCCTGAGAGAGGCGGACGGTTCTCTGGGGCCGCCCGATGGACGGCGTGGGCTTGAAGGCCGCCCGGAGGACCAGGGGCATGCCCGTGGTGATGCCCCCCAGGATGCCCCCGGCGTGGTTGGTCTCCGTGCAGACCCGGCCGTCCTCCAGGGTGAAGGGGTCGTTGTTCTCCGAGCCCTGGAGCGCGGCGGCGGCAAAGCCCGCGCCGAACTCCACGCCCTTCACCGCCGGGATGCCGAACAGCGCGGCGGCCAGACGGTTCTCCACCCCGTCGAACATGGGGTCCCCCAGCCCGGCGGGGAGGCCGGCGGCGGCGCACTCCACCACGCCGCCCACGCTGTCCAGGTCCTGCTTCGCCGCCAGGATGGCGGCCTGCATCCGCCGGCCCGCCTCGCTGTCCAGAACGGGGAAGGGCTTGGCGGCGACGTCGGCGAAGAGCTCCGCCGTGGGCCGGAGGGGGAAGGGCTGGTCCGGGATTCCCGCGGCGGCGGCCAGATGGGCCCCGACGAAGACGCCCCGCCGGGCCAGAATCTGCTTCGCGATTCCCCCGGCGACGCAGAGGGGGGCCGTCAGCCGGCCGGAGAAGTGCCCGCCTCCCCGCATGTCCGCCTGCCCGCCCCATTTGACGGCGGCGGTGTAGTCCGCGTGGCCAGGCCGGGGCTTGCCGGCAAGCTCCCCGTAGTCTTTCGAGTGCTGGTCCGCGTTTTCCAGAACGGCGCACAGCGGCGCGCCGCAGGTTTTCCCGTCCTCCAGACCGGAGAGGAAGGCGGGGACGTCCGTCTCCTTCCGGGCGGTGGAGAGGGGGCTGGCTCCGGGCTTCCGGCGGTCCAGGAAGCGCTGAAGCTCCTCCAGGTCGATTGCCTCCCCGGCGGGCAGACCGTCCATCACCACGCCGATGGCCCGCCCGTGGGACTGGCCGAAGACGCTGACGCGAAGAAGGTTTCCAAATTCAGAGGACATGAACCGCACCTCCCAGAGCTTCGTAATCCCGCCAGAAAGTGGGGTAGGACTTCTTCACCGCCTCCGCCCCCCGGATGACCACGGCGCTCTGGCAGCGGCTGGCGGCGATGGCGGCGGCCATGACAATGCGATGGTCGTTGGCCCCGTCCACCGTGCCGCCGGGGAGGGTGGGAACGCCATAGACCGTCAGGCCGTCCTCCTCCTCGGAGACCGCGCCGCCCAGGGCCTTGAGCATCCGGGCGACGGTGGCCAGCCGGTCGCTCTCCTTCAGCCGGAGGCGGGCGGCGTTGGTAAAGCGGGTGGTCCCCCGCCGCAGGGCGGCCATGACCGCCAGAGGGGGGAGAAGGTCCGGACAGTCGGAGAGGTCGATTTTGACCTCCCCGCTGAGGGCGAGCTTTTTCGAGTGGCCCACCACCGCCGCGTCCCCCTGGGAGGACTGGCCCTTGAGTCCCCGGAGGCGGAGGTTGCCGCCAAGGGCGATGGCGGCGTACCAGAAAGCGGCCTGAGACCAGTCGGCCTCCACCGTCTCCTCAAAGGGGCAGTAGACCCCCGGCGTGACGCCGAAGGCGCCCAGCTGGGGGGACCAGCGCACCCGGATGCCGCACCGCTCCAGCACGCCCATGGTCATGGAGACGTAGGAGGCGGACTCCAGCTTGGTGGTGCTGGCGACGACGCTGGGCCCATCCAGCAAAGGAAGGGCCATGAGAAGGCCTGTAAAAAACTGGCTGGAGACATTCCCCGGCAGGCGGTATTCCCCGGGCCACAGATCGCCCTCTATGGTGAGGACGCCGTCCTCCAGCCGGTAGGAGATGCCCAGCCGGTCAAAGATCTGGAAATAGGGGTCCAGGGGCCGCTCCATCAGCCGCCCCCGCCCGGTGAACACCCCGCCCCCCTCCAGGGCCAGGGCGATGGGGATGAGGAAGCGCAGGGTGGACCCGGACTCCCCGCAGTCCAGGCGGGGCAGGCCGCCCCGGTCCCGCTCCTTGCTGACGCAGCCCCAGACCTTCAGGGTGTTCTCGCCTTGCCACTCCCACCGGCAGCGGAAGTCCGCCATACACTGGAGGGTGGCCTGGATATCCTCGGAAAGGGTCAGGTTTTTGATGGTGCTGACCCCCGCCGCCAGGGCGGCGGCAATCACATAGCGGTGGGCCAGGGACTTGCTGGGGGGCGGCGTGACCACGCCGGAGAGGCGGCGGGGGGTAATTTTGACGTCCATCTACGCCTCCCATCCCGTCCCGATGACGAAAAGAACTTCCGACACGGGGATTTTTATCAGCTCACAGGCTCCGATTTCCTTCGGCGCCACAATCGTGATGGAGTCCCCCGTCCGCTTCTTGTCGGACAGCGCGGCCTCCGCCAGGGCCTCGGGGGAGTATTCCGTGGAAATGGGCAGGCCCAGTTTTTCCAGGCACCCGCAGACGCGGTCCGCCACGGGCCCGTTGGTCCAGTTCAGCCGTTCCGCCGCCCGGGTCATGAGGGCCAGCCCCGCCGCCACGGCGTGGCCGTGGGGGATGGCGTACCCGCTGCACTTCTCAATGGCGTGGCCCACCGTGTGGCCCAGGTTTAGGAGCTTCCGCTCCCCCTGTTCCCGCTCGTCCCGCTCCACGACCCCAGCCTTGTAGGTCACGCACCGGGCGATGACCTCCGCCGGGTCCGCTTTCAGCGCGCCGTCCTCGAAGAGGGCAAACAGGCTCTCGTCGCAGAGGACGCCGGTCTTCACCGCCTCCGCCGCCCCATCGGCGAACACCGGCTGAGGCAGGCTGTCCAGACAGTCCGTGTCGCACAGCACGGCGGAGGGCTGGAAAAAGGCCCCCGCCAGGTTCTTCCCGGCTTTCAGGTCGATGGCGGTCTTGCCTCCCACCGAGGAATCCACGGCGGAGAGCAGAGTCGTCGGCATCTGGACGTACCGGATGCCCCGGAGGTAACAGGCGGCGGCAAAACCCGCCATGTCGCCCACGACCCCGCCGCCCAAGGCAATCAGGCAGTCCGTGCGGGTCAGATGCTCCTCCGCCAGGAACTCCAGGATATTGGAAAGGGTGGTGAAATGCTTGCTCCCCTCCCCGGCGGGAAATTCGTAGGCGCTGACGGCGTAGCCCGCCGCTTTCAGGCTCTCCGTCACCGTCTCCAGGTACAGCGGCCCCACAATGGAATCGGTGACCACCGCCATGCGGCAGGGGGGGACGGTGCTTCTCAGCGCCGGTCCGCAGCGGCGCAGCAGCCCGGGGCCGATGGTCACCGTGTAGGCGGGGACGGTGTTTATCCGTATTTCTTTATAATGCGGCATTTGGCGGTCCTCCTTCAATTTCCTCCGGCCGTGGCCTTCAATTCCCGGCCCTCCCTCAGAAGAGACCGGACCCGCTCCGCGTCGCCGGATTTCAGGGCGTCGGAATAGGCGGTCAGATTCCCAATCAGAATATCCAGCTCACGCACCAGATAGTCCGCGTCGTCCAAAAACAGCTCCGTCCACATGTCCTCGTCCAGCCGGGCCACCCGGGTCATATCCTGGAAGCTCCCGGCGGAGAAGCCCCGGCGGCGCTGGGCCTCCGGCGATTTCACGTAGGCGCTGGAGGTGATGTGGGCCAGCTGGGAGGTGAAGGCGATGATGCGGTCATGCTCCTCCGGGTCGGAGAAGGTGAGCCCGGCAAAGCCGATGTCCAGGAAAAAGGCTTTCAGCGTCTCCAGCAGCCGCATGTCCGTCCTCTGGTCCGGCGTCAGGATCATGGAGGCGCCCACGTACAAATCCTCGCTGGAGGCGGTGAAGCCCCCCCGCTCCTTGCCCGCCATGGGGTGCCCGCCGATGTAGGCGAAGCCGTGCCGCTCCGCCACGGGGGCCAGGGCCTTCACCACCACCCGCTTCACGCCGCACAGGTCCACCACGATGGCGGATGGAGAAATCCTGTCCGCGTGGTCCTTCACCCATTGGACCGCCGCGCCGGGGCAGATGGCCACCAGGATCAGGCCGCAGGACGGCAGGTTCTCCTCCGTCAGGGGCCCGTCGATGGCCCCGCTCATTCGCGCCAGGGTCATGGTCTCCTGGTCCAGGTCCGCGCCCCAGACGGTGTGGGCCGTCCGTGCCTTGACGCTCTTGGCCATGGACCCGCCGATGAGACCCAGGCCGACTATGCCGACATTCATGCAGCGCCCTCCTTCAGTCGTTGTCCAGCTCCCGCATGAAAGCGTGGAGCTTCAGGAGCTTCTTCGCCAGGGGGTCGAAGACCTCCGGCTTCAGGGACTGGGGTCCGTCGCACAGGGCGTGGGCGGGGTCGTTGTGGACCTCGATCTGGAGGCCGTCGGCCCCCGCGGCCACGGCGGCCCGGGCCAGGGGCTCCACCAGCCAGTATTTGCCCGTGGCGTGGCTGGGGTCGATGATGACGGGCAGATGGGTCAGCTGCCGGAGCACGGAGATGGCCGCCAGGTCCAGGGTGTTGCGGGTGTAACTCTCGAAGGTGCGGATGCCCCGCTCGCAGAGGATGACGTGGTCGTTTCCGCTGGCCATGACGTACTCGGCGCTCATCAGCCACTCCTCATAGGTGGCGGACATGCCCCGCTTGATCATGACGGGCTTGTCCTGGTGTCCCACGGCCTTCAAAAGGTCGAAGTTCTGCATGTTCCGGGCCCCGATCTGGATGACGTCCACGTCCTTGAAGAGGGGCAGCTGGGTCACGTCCATCAGCTCCGTCACAATGGGCAGCCCCGTCTCCTGCCGGGCCACCTTCAGGTACTCCAGACCCTGGGCCCCCAGGCCCTGGAAGGCGTAGGGCGACGTCCGGGGCTTGAAGGCCCCGCCCCGGAGCATGGTGGCGCCGCCGGCCTTCACGGCCTTGGCGATGGACACCACCTGCTCCTCACTCTCCACGGAGCAGGGACCGGCCATGATGGTCAGGGTGCCGCCGCCGATCTGGGTGTTTCCCACGGGGACCACGGTGTCCTCCGGGTGGAACTTCCGGTTGGCGTTTTTGTAGGGCTCCTGGACCCGCTTCACGTCCTCCACAATGTCCAGGGCAGCGATGAGGTCCGTGTCCAGCTTGGAGGTGTCGCCCACCAGACCCAGAATTGTGTGAGCCTCGCCGATGCTGGTGTGAATGGTAACGCCCTTGTCCTGGAGCCAGGCGATGAGGCTCTCCAGCTGGTCCCGGTTGGGGTTGTGCTTGAGAATGACAATCATGGCAGTTTCCTCCTACAAAAGTTGGGGAATACGAAAAAGCCCGCAGCCGGTTTGGCTGCGGGCCGCTTCATACAGAACGGTCCTCCTGCGGGACCGGAAGCTCACACACGCTCGTTTTCAGCCAAACCACGAAAAGCCTTACCAAAACTGGTAAAGCTAAAGTAGAAATAGCCGTATTCAGCAGTGCGAACAGCAGCGGTCATGACAGGTTCCCCTTTGATTCTTTAGATGTTTAAAGCATAACACAAGGGCGTGGAAATGAAAACTGTGAGTTCCTACAAATGAAAGCGCCCTTATCAAGAGCGGACTGTGGCTTTCGGACAAATCCGCCTGCCTGGTCTGCTCCCGCGTCCCTGGGACCCGGCGGGAGCGGGCCGCTGTCTCCGCCCGCCGGAAGGCGGGACTCTTACGCGGCGGGGAGGCACCCCGCCATCAGGAGGCCCGTGGCCTTGAGGATGTAGTTGGCGTCCCGGAGCATGCTGGCCCGGGTGGCCATGTACTGCTCGTGCAGGTCCTCCAGCGCGGCGATCAGGTCCCGGCGGGTCTGCTGGCGCTGGATGCAGCGGTGGGCCAGATATCCCCGCATGAACTGGCGGAGGTTGGTCTCGTAAAAGTGGTGGTCCAGCATGGTGTCGGGGTAGTTCTCGTTGTGGGGGTATGTATAGGCGTCGGCCAGGTAGTGGGTGAGCTTGCCCAGGGTATAGTACTGCCACATGGTCCACCGCCGGCGGCGCTGGAGCTTCAGAATCTTGGTGTTGATATAGGCTCTGGAATTGGCGTAGTTGTGTCCCTTGAGCTTGTTGTAGTGCAGAGAGCCTTTCAGGTAGCTGAAGGGGTTGACGTCAGGCTGAAACGAGCCGAAGAGGAAGGCCAGCTCAAAGCGTCTGGCGGAGAAACCCGTCCCGCTTTTCAGCAGTGTCCGGGCCAGCAGCGTGTGCGTACGTTTCTGCAAGGTTAGCTCCTCCTAACCGAAAGAATGGTTACATGATAGCATATTCTCAGGCGGGATGCAAGGGGGAAAACGGAAAAAAGTTTCAGGGAATTTTGTGAAATCTATACAGGGGAAAGGGCGGGGAGGGGCGTCCTCCCCGCCCGGGGATTCGTCAAAACTGGGGGAGCTTTGCCACGGCGGCGGCGCAGCGGGGGCAGAGGGTGGGATGGGCGGCGTCCTGGCCCACGGAGGGCAGGATCTTCCAGCAGCGCTCGCACTTGCCGCCCTGGGCGGAGGCGACCTCCACGGCGGCCTCCGGGCCGGTTTTCACCGCCGCCTGGGAGACGATGAGCAGGTCCGCCAGATTGGCGGTGTCCGCCAGCCAGGCCTGGTCCTCCGGCACGGTGAGGGTGACGGCGGCCTCCAGGCTCTTGCCGATGCGCTTTTCGCTCCGGGCGGTCTCCAGGGCGGCGTTCACCTTGTCCCGCAGGGTCTCGATGACGGCCCACTTCTCCATGGCCGCGGCGTCCAGGGCATAGTCCGTGAAGGGACGGTGCATATCGTTGAAGAGGACGTTCCGGGCGTCGTCCTCCTCCCGGTGGGGCATGGCCTGCCAGATCTCGTCGCAGGTGAAGCAGAGGATGGGGGCCATGATGCGGGTCATAGTGTCCAGAATCAGGAACAGGGCGCTCAGAGCGCTGCGGCGGAGGGCGCCGTTTTCCTCGTCGCAGTAGAGCCGGTCCTTGATGACGTCCAGATAGAAGTTGGACATGTCCACCACGCAGAAGTCGTTGACGGCGTGGGTGGCCGCCAGGAACTCGTACTCGTCATAGGCGGCGAAGCACTTCTCGATCAGGGCGTTCAGCTTCGTCACGGCCCAGCGGTCCAGCTCCTCCATCTCGCCGGGGGCGGTGAGATGGTTGGGGTCGAAGCCGTTCAGGTTGCCCAGGCAGTACCGGGCGGTGTTGCGGAACTTCAGGTAGTTCTGCCTCAGCTGATTGAAAATCTCGTGAGAGCAGCGGACGTCGGCGTGGTAATCCGTGTTGGCCGCCCAGAGGCGGAGAATGTCCGCGCCGTACTGGTTGATGATTTCGGCGGGGTCCATGCCGTTTCCGGCGGATTTGTGCATCGCCTTGCCCTCGCCGTCCACGGTCCAGCCGTGGGTGACGCATTCCTTAAAGGGCGCGCCCTTGCCCAGGGCGCCCACGCCGATGAGCAGGGAGCTCTGGAACCAGCCCCGGTACTGGTCCAGACCCTCCATATAAACCGTGGCGGGCCAGAAGCCCTGGTCCTTCTGCATGGAGGCGTAGTGGGTGGAGCCGGAGTCGAACCAGCCGTCCAGAGTGTCCGTCTCCTTCTCAAAGCCGCTCTTGGCCCCGCAGTGGGGGCAGGCGAATCCGGCGGGGAGAATGTCCTCCGCCTCCTTGGAGAACCACGCGTTGGACCCCTCCGCCGCGAAGAGTTTGGAGACGGTTTCGATGGTCTCGTCCGTCACCACGGGCTTGCCGCAGTCCTTGCAGTAGAACACGGGGATGGGCAGGCCCCAGCGGCGCTGGCGGCTGATGCACCAGTCCGCCCGCTCCCGAATCATGGACTTCATCCGGTCGATGCCCCACTTGGGGACCCAGCGGACTTCCTCGGCGGCGGCGATGGCCTGGTCCTTAAAGGATTCCACGGAGCAGAACCACTGGGGCGTGGCCCGGAAGATGATGGGGCTCTTGCAGCGCCAGCAGTGGGGATAGCTGTGGACGATGTCCTCCTGGGCGAAGAGCATGCCGCTCTCCTTCATGTCCTGGAGGATGACGGGGTTGGACTCGTCGGTGGACATGCCGGCGTATTTTCCGGCGTAGTCCGTGTGCCGTCCCTGGTCGTCCACGGGGACCACCATGTCCATGCCATAGCGTTTGCAGGTCTGATAGTCGTCCGCGCCGAAGCCGGGGGCGGTGTGGACGCAGCCGGTGCCGCTGTCCATGGTGACGTAGTCCGCCAGCAGCAGGCGGCTGGTCTTGGGCAGGAAGGGGTGGTCCGCCAGCATGTTTTCAAAGAAGCTGCCGGGATGGGTCTCCACGATCTCCCAGGAATCGAAGCCGCCCAGGCCCATGACCTTCTCCGTCAGGGCCTCCGCCATGATATAGTGCTCGCCGTTGGAGGCCCGCACAATGGCATAGCTCTCGGCGGGGTGCAGGGCGATGGCCAGGTTCCCCGGGAGGGTCCAGATGGTGGTGGTCCAAATGACGAAGAAGAGCTTGCTCTTGTCATAGGCCGCCAGCTTCCCCTGATCCTCGTGCATGGGGAACTTCACATAGACGGTGGTGCAGGGGTCGTCCTGGTACTCAATCTCAGCCTCGGCCAGGGCCGTCTCGTCGTGGGGGCACCAGTACACGGGCTTGAGGCCCTTGTAGATATACCCCTTCTTGTACATGGCCCCGAAGACCTTCACCTCCTCGGCCTCAAAGCCGGGGTCCATGGTAAGGTAGGGGTGGTCCCAGTCGCCCACCACGCCGATGCGCTTGAAGGCGTCCCGCTGCACGTCCACATAGTGGGCGGCGAAGTCGCGGCAGGCGGAGCGGAAGTCGGGAATGCTCATGGCCTTGTGGTTGAGCTTGTTCTGCTTGATGATGTTGGACTCGATGGGCATGCCGTGGTTGTCCCAGCCGGGGATATAGGGGGTGTAGTAGCCCCGCATGGCGTAGGACCGGGTGATGATGTCCTTGATGGCCTTGTTCATGGCGGTGCCCATGTGGATGGACCCGTTGGAGAAGGGAGGGCCGTCGTGGAGGTTAAAGAGGGGTTTGCCCTCGTTTTTCTTGAGAAGCTCGTGATAAAGGTCCTCGCTCTCCCAGCGCTTCAGCATCTCCGGCTCCCGCTTGGGCAGGCCGGCCCGCATGGGAAAGTCCGTCTTGGGAAGGTGAATGGTCTTGTTGTAGTCCATGGGTAGATTCCTCCTTGTATTATAAAGAATATTGATTACAGATTGTAAGAACTTTGGCGGGGTTCCGCTCCGGGAAGGGGAGGACGGGCTCCGGCGACGCGGGCCGGATGGCCGGCGCATACATAGGGCGGCCTCCTTTCCAAAAGATAAAAAGCGCCCCGTCTCCCGTAAGAGACAGGGCGCGTCCACGCTCTGCGATACCACTCTTCTTGCCGCTCCCTTGCGGGAAACGGCCCCTCATGGCCCGCCACCACGGGCCGGCGGAGTAACGCCCGCCGCACGTCCTTGCTTACTCGTTGTTCAGCAGGAGGCTCCAAGGTGATGTTCACCGCTTCCTCCCCGCCGCCTTGCACCGTTCCGGCGGCTCTCTGAGGGGGAGGGAAAGGGCTACTCGTCCTTATCCACGCCAAAATGTTCAGTTCCACCTTATAATATCACGTTTCTCCGGTTTGTCAACCGTCTGAAAGACTTTTTTATTGGTAACGGTAGCGCTGGGCCGTATAGCCGTCCACGCAGCTTTGAAACAGCTCATAGCTGTGGAACTCCAGCAGCTGGCAGCCAGGCTCCTCGTGAAAGGAGACCAGCCGCCGCCGGGTGTCTACCCAGATGCGCCAGACCTGCCGCTTTGTTTTTGGTTTCTTTGCCAAGGCGATTCCCCCGTCCTGTTGAGCTGTCTCCCATTTTATGCGATTTTCGTATAAAAATCAATATGCAATTTTCGCATATCCTAGAATGGGGACGATTTGGAGAAACCGGAAAGGGGAGAGGACTATGTACCGGCGGCTGCGGGACCTCAGGGAGGACCGGGACCTGCCTCAGCGGGTGCTGGCGGAGCTGCTTCACGTCTCGCAGGCCACCTATTCCCGCTATGAGAGCGGAGGGCTGGACATTCCCAGCGGAGCGCTGATCGCCCTGGCGCGGTTTTATCACACCAGCATTGACTATCTGGTGGGCCTGTCGGACAATCCGGAGCCCTACCGCTGAGCGAAAGAAAGAGCGGGGGCCGCTCCCGCCGGAACAGCCCCCGGAACGCGCCTTATCCCTTGCAGCCGCAGGAGGGGGGGCAGCCCTCCGCGCAGGAGATGGTGGGCTCGCAGGCGTTCATGCAGATCTCGTATTTAACCGGGATGGTGACGCAGATTCGCTGGGTGACGGTGATGGTGCTGCTGGCGCCGCAGGAGTCGGACACGCAGTTCACCGACGGCGCGCCCTGGCAGGACACCGTGACGGTGCCCAGGGAGGCCGCGGGTACCAGGGTCACCGGGGCGGTGACGTCGACACACTGTGTAACAATTTTATTGCAGCCGCTGCCAAGGCAGCAGTCCTCGCCCTGACAGGGGAGGATGGCCTCATGCTCATAGGCTTCGTTGATACGCAAAGGGAATCCCTCGTTTCCTGGAAATTGCACCCGAAGAAGGGGTACTGCTCCAGTGTATGCGGCGGGGACGTCCGCCGTCTCTCTTTTTAAAATGCCGCTTTCACTTTTGGAAAGACCGTGCTATACTAAGATGAAAATGTAAAAAAAGACGGGATATTGGGAAGGGGGCCGCCTATGGACGGCAGAATGGACGAAAAACAGGAACAGAAATTTCATCAGATGACGGAGACGCCCGTCAGCCGGCTGATCTGCCGGCTGGCCGTGCCCTGCATCATCAGCATGCTGGTCACGTCTTTCTACAATATGGCGGACACCTTCTTTGTGGGGATGCTGAAGAGCAACAGCGCCACCGGCGCCGTGGGCGTGGTCTTCTCCCTCATGGCCATCATCCAGGCCGTGGGCTTTTTCTTTGGCCACGGCAGCGGCAATTTCATCTCCCGGGAGCTGGGGAAGCAGAACTATGAGGAGGCCAGCAACATGGCCGCCACGGGCTTTTTCTCCGCCCTGGCGGCGGGGGCGCTGATCTGCGCCCTGGGCCAGCTGTTTCTGGAGCCCCTGGCCGTGCTGCTGGGCTCCACCGCCACGATTCTGCCCTATACCAAGGCCTATCTCCAGGTCATCCTCTTCGGGGCCCCGTGGATGACCTCCTCCCTGGTGCTGAACAACCAGCTCCGCTATCAGGGCAGCGCGGCTTACGCCATGGTGGGCATCGCCAGCGGCGCGGTTTTGAACATCGCCCTGGACCCGATTTTAATTTTCACACTGCGCCTGGGGGTGGCCGGGGCGGCCTGGGCCACCATTGTCAGCCAGTTCGTCAGCTTCTGTTTGCTGCTGGCGGGCTGCACCAGGGGCGGGAACCTCCATCTCCATATCTCCCGGGTGAAGCGGAAGCCGGAGTACTATGTTCAGATCGTCCGGGGCGGCCTGCCCTCCCTGGCGCGGCAGGGCCTTGCCAGCGTGGCCGCCATCTGCCTGAACCGGGCCGCCGGAGCCTATGGCGACGCCGCCATCGCCGCCATGGGCGTGGTCCAGCGGATCACCATGTTCGGCGGGTCCGCCATGATCGGCTTCGGCCAGGGCTTCCAGCCCGTCTGCGGCTTCAACTACGGCGCGAAGCTCTACAGCCGGGTGAAGGAGGGCTTCTGGTTCTGCGTGAAGACCTCCACGGTGTTTTTGCTGGCGGTGAGCGCCCTGGGTTTCGTCTTCGCCCCCCGGCTCATCGCCCTCTTCCGGGACGATCCGGAGGTTGTCGCCTGCGGCGCCATGGCGCTGCGGTGCCAGTGCGTGACGCTGACGGCCATGAGCTGGACCACCATGAGCAACATGATGCTCCAGACCATCGGCAAGACGGCCTCCGCCACCTTCCTGGCCATGGCCCGGCAGGGGATTTTCTTCATCCCCCTGGTCTACATTCTCTCGGCGGCTCTGGGGCTGCTGGGAGTGGAGATGACCCAGGCGGTTTCAGACGTGCTGACCCTGGCCAGCGCCATTGTGATTCAGCGCCGGGCCCTGCGGGAGCTGGACGCGCTGGAGCGCGCGAGCGCATAAGCATTCGAAAAGGCGGCGTCCGGAAGGACGCCGCCTCAGCGTGTCAAAAAACGCAGAAGATTGACGCAGCGGGAAGGAAGAGAGCTGCGAGAGGAACCCAGGAGGGGTTCCCTGCCTCCCTGCAACCCTGCTGCCTGTCAATACCCAAAGATCATGTCCCGCCGGATTTCCGCCAGGGAGTGGGCCCCGCACATGGCCATGGCGTCGGCCAGCTCGGCTTTCAGCTTGTCCACGTAGACCTGCACGCCCTCCGCGCCGCCGCCGTAGACCATGTTTACGAAGGGCCGCCCGATGAGCACGGCGTCCGCCCCCAGGGCCAGGGCCTTGAACACATCCAGGCCGGAGCGGATGCCGCCGTCCACCAGCACCGCCATCCTGCCTCCCACGGCGTCCGCGATGGCGGGAAGGACCTCAGCGGTGGAGGGGCACTGGTCCAGCACCCGGCCCCCGTGGTTGGAGACCACGATGCCGCTGGCCCCGGCCTCCAGAGCCTTCTCCGCCCCCCGGACGGTCATGACGCCCTTGAGGAGGAAGGGCGTTCCCTCCATCATGCCGGCGATCTCCTTCAGCTCCGCCACGGTCTTGCTCCCCGCTGGGGGCTGGAGGTTTTTCAGGAAGGGCAGGCCCGCCGCGTCGATGTCCATGGCGATGGCGAAGGGCTTCGCCGCCTGGATGAGGGCCAGCTTTTCCCGGATGGTCTCCAGGTTCCAGGGCTTGACGGTGGGCACGCCCCGGCCCCCCTGCTTTTTCAGGGCCCCGGCGGCGGCCTCCATGACGGCGGGGTTCGTACCGTCGCCGGTGAAGGCGGCGATGCCCGCCTGAGCGCAGGCGGTGACGAGGATGTCGTTATAGTCCAAATCGTCGTACTTGTCCCCGTAGTGGAGCTGCATGGCCCCCACCGGGGCGGCGAAGACCGGGAGATCCACCTTCTGCCCGAAGAGGGTGAAGGAGGTGTCCACGGGCTTGTTCTCGCAGATGGTGTCCATGTTGACGCACAGCTCCTGCCACTTCTGGTAGTTGCGGATGAAGCCGGTGCCGGCGCCCTTGGCCCCGGGGCCGGGTATGGCGCTGCGGCAGCCCAGGCCGTTGCAGACGGGACAGGACTTGCAGTAGGGGCCCATAGAGCCCCGGGCGTTTTCCAAAACTTCCTGATAGGTCATGTCGGGTTCCTCCAGATATGTAAAATTTTCAGGCTGCGGGTTTTCTTCGATTGTACAGGAAACGAAAGGAAAAGACAAGTGGGGGCGGACACACAGGTCCGCCCCTTTTACATAGACTGTTAACGGTGATGTTCTATGACCAATCCAAACTGCGACCCCCTGGCCCTGACCACCGCGGTAAACTCCCTGGCGGTGGCCGTCGCCAGCCGGCTGAACGACCAGGAGCTGGGCCTGGTGGGGGCCATTTTGACCCAGCTGGGGGATACCCTGGAGACCATTGCGGCCCAGCGGGAACTTTGCTCCCGCTGAGCTAGGCTTCCAGCAGCCGCCTGGCCACGTCCACGTTTCCCCGCTCCAGATCCCGGAGCTTCCGGACCGCCTGCTCCTGGGCCTGCTTGTCTCCGGCCTGGGCGGCGGCCCGGTCGATCATGGCCTGGAGACGCTCCGCCGTCAGCGTCTCCAGGTCCGTGAAGTTCTCCTGCCCGATATACCGGAGGAAGGCGGAGACCTTGGGATCATACACCACCCCCGCCAGGGGGATGCCCTGCCCGGCGGCGAAGATCAGGGCGTGGAGCCGCATGGACACCACCACCTCCATCCGGGACAGGGCCCCGATGATGGTGCCGGCGGCCTTGGCGTCGTCCAGGAAGTAATGGGGCGCGTCCCCCAGGGCCTGGGCGGCCAGCCGGGCGGCGGAGGGGTCCTGCCCCTTTTCCACCGCCGTAAAGACGGGGGTCAGTCCATAGCGCTCCCAGGCGTAGCGGGCCGCCTCGCCGAAGAGGAAGGCCCGCTCCTGGAATCCCGGCCAGGGCCGGAGGGCGAAGCAGATATACTTCCCCCGGGGGGGAATCCCCGCCCGCAGCAGCACGCTGTCCGTCTTCTCCTCCGGGGCGGGAGCCAGCGTCAGGGCCGGGTCCGCCGTCAGGTGAATCTCCGGCTTGTCCACGCCCATGGATTTCAGCTCCTCCAGGGAGTCCGGCTCCCGGAGGGTGATGACGTCCACGTTCCGGTTCAGCACCTTGGCCGCCAGCTTCCGGTGATTTTCCCGCTTGACGGGACCGATGCCGCAGCCGTACATCTGCACGCCGCACCCCGCCCATTTGGCGGCGCGGATGTTCATGAGGTAAAACCACAGGGACCGGCGGGAGGTCACGTCCTGAATGAGGCTGCCGCCGCCGTTGATATAGAGCTTCGCCCGCCCCATGGCCCCCAGCCAGCCCGGGAGGTCCATCCGGCTGACGGCGCGGACCCGGTAGCTCAGGCGGGTGCTTTTGGGGTTTTTGGAGATGACCGTCACCGGCAGGTCCGGGTCGATGGAGCGCATCTCCTGGAGGATGGCCTCCAGAATGGCGTCGTCCCCGGCGTTGCCCCGGCCATAGGCCCCGCAGATCACCGCGCCGTCCCGCCGGGCCTTGGGGCGGCTGTGGCGGCGGAGGATTTCCTGATAGATGCGGAGCTGAGTGTCTACGGTCTTCTCAATGGAGAACTGCGCGGAGGCCTTTTCAAAGAGCTTCTCTCCCATCTCGCGGCGGAGAGCCGGGCCGTTTCCCAGGGCGGCCAGCCGGTCCCCCAGGGTCTCCCAGTCCCGGGGCGTGAAGAGGAAGCCGTTGACCCCGTCGTCAATGAGGTAGGGGATGCCCCCCACGGCGGTGGAGATGGTGGCCAGGTGAAACCGGGCCCCTTCGGTGAGGGCGTAGGAAAAGGTCTCGGACAGGCTGGTCAGCACGTTGATGTCCAGGGCGCTGTAGAAGCGGTCCATGCCGCCGCTGATCCACCCGGCAAAGGCGACCTGGTTCTCCACGCCCAGCTCCCGGGCGAGGTTTCCCAGCTTCTCTCGCTCCTCTCCGTCCCCGGCGATGACGAGGCGCAGTTTTTCGCAGGATTCGTGGGCCCTGGCAAAGCCCCGAATGAGGGTGGACATGTCCTTGACGGGGTTCAGCCGGGCGGCGATGCCCACCACCACGGAGTCCGCCTCCACCTGGGCCCCCAGGGAGCGGAGATAGGACAGCCGGTCCCCCTGGTCCGGGGCGGGGGTGAAGTCGATGCCGTTGTAAATGGCGAAGAAGCGGTCCGCCGGGAAGCCCCGGGAGATGAGGAGGTTCACCATGGCGTCGGACACGCCGATGCGGTAGTCCAGCCGCCGGAGGGCCCAGGTGTTGATGACGCCGAAGGTGCAGCGGGCCAGGGGACGGCCCATATAGTCGATCTTATAGTCGCTGTGGATGGTGGTGACCACCGGCAGTCCGGTGACGCCCCGCAGCAGGGCCCCGATCATGTTGGCCCGGGCCCCGTGGCAGTGGATGAGCTCATAGCCCTCCCGGCGGATGTAGTCCGCCAGCTGCCGGCGGACCTTCAGGATGTGGTTGCCTCCGCAGATCATGGTGGGGATGCCCAGGGCCCGGGCCTCCTCGGCGAAGGGACCGTCCCGAAAGCAGACCAGCTGGGCGGTGATGGTCTTGTTAAGGCGCTGGAGGAGGCTCAGGACGTGGGTCTTGGCCCCGCCGGAGTCGCCGCCGCTGATAAGGTGGATGACGTTCATAGTAAAAATCCCCTTGTGATTTTGTGAAACGTATTATATAATATTTTTCGTGCCTTGTCCATAAGGCCGCATTCATTACAAACGAGACGGCGGGAAGCGCCCGCTTACGGAGGTCAAGCATGGAACAGAAGAACGCGTTTCGCATTGGAAAGTTCAACATCATCGACATCGTCGCCGTAATCCTGATTCTGGCCGTGGCGGTTTACGCCGCCGCGCGGCTTCTGAACCGGGGCGGCAGCATTGAGGTGCCCACGACGGAGATTACCTACGTGGTGCGGGTCCAGAATGTGGCCACGGAGCTGTACGAGAATTCAAAGGAGAACCTGCCCTCCCCGCTGATGGCCTCCGGGGCCCGGCTGAACGGACGGATCGAGTCCGTGGAGATGACCCCCTGGCTGGTCCTGGGCCCCGACGGGCAGTGGTATGAGGACCCGGACCATGTGAACCTCTATTTCACCTGCACCGCCACTGTGCCCAAGGAGGAGGTCATGACCACCAAGGTGGGGGAGCAGGAGGTCCGCATCGGGAAGACCGACTACATTATGAAGAGTGAGACCGTGGAGTTCCAGAACGGCACTGTGGTGGACGTCCGGTGGGGCGAGTGACAGGACCTGCCTGGCAGGAAACCATGGTTTGAAACCTGGAGGACGAGAAGGGTGCTGGCGGTTCTCGGTTTGCCGGCGCTGGACGGCGCCGCAAAGAAGATGCGCGTCCCCATCTACGAGCTGGCAGATGGGGAGTGGGAGCCCCTTTCCTGAATAACCCTGAACAACAGAGAGCGGCGGGCCCAGGAGGGTCCGCCGCTCAGCGTGTCAAAAAACGCGGAAGACTGACGCAACGGGAAGGAAGAGAGTTACGAGAGGAACCCGGGAGGGGTTCCTCTCGTGTTTAATCAGAAGTTTTTCAAACCTTTTCTCTCAAGAACAGGAACTACAGCATACATTTCCCCCGGGCCATGTACTTGCCCTCGGGGGCGGAGACCAGCACGTTTCCGTTCTCCGCGGCCAGCCTGCCCCGGAGCCACACCTGCCGGATGCCGCCGTCTGTGGCGAAGCCCTCAAAGGGCGTGTAGCCGGCGGCGGAGATGCAGTCCTCCGCCTGGATGACATGGCCGCCGCTGGGGTCGTAGACCACGATGTCCGCGTCGCTCCCGGGCTGAAGGATTCCCTTCCGGGGGAAGAGACCGTAGAGCTTGGCCGGGTTCTCGCTGAGGAGGCGGCACATCTGGGCCACGCTGATCTTCCGCTTGGCCACGCCGCAGGACCACATCAGCTCTCCCCGGGTCTCCACGCCGGGGAGGCCGCCGGGAATCTTGGTGAAGTCCTCCCGGCCCATGGCCTTCTGCTCCAGCGTGAAGGAGCAGTGATCCGTGGACACGGTCTGGATATCCCCCCGGCGGAGGGCCTTCCACAGCACGTCCTGTTCCCGCTTGTTCCGCAGGGGCGGAGCGCAGACGTACCGGGCGGCGTCGGTGAAGGCGTCCTGGTGGTAAAGACTCTCGTCCAGGGTCAGATAATGGGGGCAGGTTTCCACATAGACGGTCTGGCCCCGCTTCCGGGCCCGGAGAACCTCGTCCAGCGCCTCGCCGTTGGTGAGGTGGACGATGATGACGGGGGCCTCCGCCGCCTGGGCGACCCGGAGAAGACGGGCCACGGCCTCCGCCTCCAGATAGGGCGGACGGGTGGCGGGGTGGCTGGCGGGGGAGAGTTCCCCGGCGGCCTTTTTCTCGGCGATCATGCCGTCGATGACCCCGGCGTTTTCGCAGTGGACGCCGCAGACGCCCCCCAGGGTCTTCAGCTCCTTCAGCGCCCAGTAGAGGTCCCGGTCCCCCAGCAGCATGGCAGGGTAGGTCATATACATTTTGAAGGAGGAAATGCCCTGGGCGAACATCTCCGGCAGCTCCCGGCGGATGCCCTCGTTCCAGTCGTCAATGGTCATATGGAAGCCGTAGTCGCAGAAGGTCTTCCCTTCGGCCTTCTCCCGCCAGCGCTCCAGCCCGGCGGCCAGGGACTCCCCTTTGTTGGGGCAGGCGAAGTCGATGACGGTGGTGGTGCCCCCCCGCAGGGCCGCCCGGCTGCCGGAGGCGAAGCCGTCGGCGGTGACGGTGCCGGCCACCTCCAGATCAAAATGCGTGTGGGCGTCGATGAAGCCGGGGAAGAGGACGCAGCCGGTGACGTCCAGCACGCGGTCCGCCTCCGCCTTCAGTCCACGGCCCAGGGAGACGACCTTCTCCCCCTCCATGAGCAGGTCGGCCCGCCGGACGCCCTTGCCGGAGACCACGGAGCCGCCCTTGAACAGTGTGCGCATATGTGTTCCTCCGTTTCAAAATGATGGATGGACCTGTCGCGAACTTCCAAAATATCAACCGCCGTCCGGCAGATGCGGGCGGCGCGCAGCCGCGTCTTCCTTCCCGCTCTGCACCGCCCGTATCCGCCTCCGCTGCTGTCGAGATTTCTGGAGTTTGCTATAGTATAGCACAGCTTGGACCGTTGTGGCAAAAATTTTTTCCCAAATGGGAAAACTTTGCGCTTTCTATTTGGAAAATATGTGTTATAATGGCATCAGGACACGCGGACGTCCGTCCGCCCCAGAAGAAAGAGGAGGTAAAAGAATGCAGACTAAGAAAATCCTGTCCCTGCTGCTGGCTCTTGCGATGATGTTCTCCCTGGCCGTCACCGCCAGCGCCGAGGGGGAGGACGAGAGCCTGGAGGGCTCCATCGTCATTCTCCACACCAACGACGTCCACGGCGGCATCGCCGGGTACGCCAAGGTGGCCGCGCTGAAGGCCGAATACCAGGCCAAGGGCGCCTACACCCTGCTGCTGGACGCCGGCGATTTCATCCAGGGCGATCCCACCGTCAGCGTCAGCCAGGGCAAGACCGCCGTGGAGCTGATGAATATGGCGGGCTATGACGCCGCCACCATCGGCAACCACGAGTTCGACTATGGCTACGCCAACTTCCAGGAGATCACCAAGGACGCCAAGTTCCCTGTGGTGGCTGCCAACGTGCTGGTGAACGGCAAGGCGGACAATCCTCACACCATCTTCACCGCCGAGGGCGGAAAGAAGATCGGCGTCTTCGGCCTGAGCACTCCCGAGACCGCCACCAAGGCTCACCCCGCCAAGATTCAGGGCGTGACCTTCCCCGCCGGCGCGGAGATGTTTGCCATCGCAGAGGCTGAGGTGAAGGCCCTGGAGGCCGAGGGCTGCGATTACATCGTGTGCCTGGGCCACCTGGGCATTGACGACGAGTCCACCGGCAACCGCTCCATCGACCTGATGGAGAAGGTGGAGGGCATCGACGTCTTCATCGACGGCCACTCCCACTCCACTCTGGAGGAGGTCAAGGCGGCCGCCGGCGACAAGCCCATCACCTCCACCGGCACGAAGCTGGCCAACATCGGCGTGGTGACCATCGACGCCGAGGGCGCCATTACCATGGAGAATGTGGCTACCGAGGGCCTGGCCGGGGACGAGGCCATCGCCGCCCGGGCCGCCGCCATCCAGAAGCAGATCGACGACGATTACGGCGCCGCTTTTGCCAAGACCGAGACCCTCCTCAACGGCGAGCGGGACCCCGGCAACCGCACCGAGGAGACCAACCTGGGCGACCTGATTACCGACGCTTTGGTTTGGGGCGCGGAGAAGAACGGCGAGACTGTGGACGCGGCCGTCACCAACGGCGGCGGCATCCGTGCCGCCATTGAGGCCGGGGACATCACCAAGAAGGATGTCAACACCGTCCTGCCCTTCGGCAACACCCTGAACATTGTCAAGGTCACCGGCAGCGAGCTGCTGGAGGCCCTGGAAGCCTCCACCTACTGCACCCCCACCGCCGTGGGCGGCTTCCCCCAGGTCAGCGGCATTGAGTTCACCGTGGACACCGCCAAGGAATTCGCCGAGGGCGACCTGTATCCCGGTTCCACCTATCACAAGCCCGCCTCCATCAACCGCGTGAGCATCGCCACCGTGGGCGGCAAGGCCTTTGACGAGAAGGCCACCTATTCCATTGCCACCAACGACTTCATGGCCGCCGGCGGCGACACCTACTACGCCTTTGCCGCCGCCTCCGCCAACTATGATCTGGGCATCCCCATGGATGAGGTCCTGATGGACTACATCAAGGAGGCGCTGAACGGCACCGTCACCACCGCCGCCTATGGCGAGCCTGCGGGCCGCATCACCGTTCTCACGGCCGCCCCCGCTGAGGAGCCCGCCCCCGCTGAGGAGCCCGCCCCCGCTCCCGAGCCGGTTCCCGAGCCCGCTCCGGAGCCCGTTCCCGCTCCCGAGCCCGCTCCTGTCCCCGCTCCCGCCGCTGAGGGCGACTATGTCGTCAAGTCCGGCGACTGCCTGTGGAGCATTGCCCAGAAGGCCTATGGCACCGGCCGTCAGTGGCAGGTGATCTACAACGCCAACAAGGACGTCATCAAGAACCCCAACGACCTGAGCGTGGGTCAGGTTCTGGTGATCCCCGCGGCGTAAGCGGACCTTTTCCGGCATACGAAAGGCGCTCAGAGCCATGCTCTGAGCGCCTTTTTTGCGCGGGTCCGCCGCCGGGGGGAAGGCGGTCTCTTGGGCGGGGGCGGCGGGTGAACTCAGCCCTCCCGCCGGGGAAGCAGATTTCCCAGCAGCGGCTCGAAGTCCACGCCCTCCTGGAGAGAGAGGCCCTGGTCCACTGTCCGCACGGCGCAGGCGTGGATGAAGTCCACTGCCAGGGCGGCGGCGCGGCAGAGGGAGTCCCCCCGCATCAGCCCCCCGGTGAGAACGCTGGCGAAGATGTCCCCGGTGCCGTGGAGGGGGTGGGCCACGAATGTGGTCTGGACAGCCTCCGCCCTTCCGGTCCGGGCGTCAAAGCACATGGCCCCGGTTTGTCCGGGGGACAGGGCCGCCCCGGTGAGAGCCACGGAGCGCTTCCCCCCCAGGCTCAGGGCCTCCGCCAGTTCCCGCAGGGCGGCCTCGTCGTGAAGAGCCCGGCCCCCGTCCAAAAGGTCCCCATAGTCCCGGCCCAGGAGGAAGGCGGCCTCCGTCAGGTTGGGGGTGATGACGTCCGCCAGGGCGGCAAGGCGCTCCATTCCTGCGCACATGGCGGGGGTGTAGGTCTGGTAAGCCCGTCCGTCGTCCCCCATGACCGGGTCCACCACCACCAGGGTGCCGGGAGTCCGGAAGGTGCGGATGAAATCCGCCACGATGCCGATCTGCTCCTCACTGCCCAGAAAGCCGCTGTAGATGGCCTGGAACTGAAGACCCAGGGACTTCCAGTGCCGGGCGGCTTTGGGAAGCTCCTCGGTCATGTCCAGAAAGGTGAAGCCGGTGAAGCCCCCGGTGTGGGTGGAGAGAAAGGCGGTGGGCAACGGGCAGCACTGCACGCCCATGACGGAGAGAATGGGGATGACCTCCGTGAGGGAGCAGCGGCCAAAGCCGGAGAGATCGTGGATAACGGCGGCACGGGGAGTGGGCATGGCGGGATTCCTCTTTTCGTTGAATGGATGGGGACTATTGTATAACGGATCGGGGAAAAGCGCAAGGTGGAAAATAGGGGTGGACGGCGGGGAGGGGTTGTGGTATACTACGACTTGGTTATGCGCCCGTGGTGAAATTGGCAGACACGATGGATTTAGGTTCCATTCCGGCGACGGGTAGGGGTTCAAGTCCCCTCGGGCGTACCAGCTCAGGAATTCCCCTTACCGCTGCGCTTCCCGCCCCGAAGGGGCGGAAAGCTCCGCCGGACGGGGAATTCCTTCGCCTTCAACTGCGGACCGCTGCGCTGGGTCCGCAGTTGATTTTTTTTGCGGGGGACGAGAGACGGGGGACGGGGGACGGGGGATGGAAAAAAGGGCTTGCGGTTTGGGAAAAATGTGGTATGCTGGTATTTGTAGAGTTGACGGTTGGAGCGGAACTTCAACTTCTTTGAGTTTCTTTAGTTTTGATAATGAGGTGAGCGTATGATTGGCGGAATTTCCGGTGTCGGCGGCTTTGGTATGGGGTATGTCGGGTCCTTTTACAGGACGCGGCTGGCTGAGAATGTCCGAAATGCACAGGACGCCCAGCAGGCTCGGACAGGTCAGACTTGGACGGCGCGGAAGGCGCCTTCCCCTGGTACGCCGGTGCAGCCTGTGGACGCGGCGGTTCCGGTCTCGCGGGATGAGGTGTCCCTGCCGGAGCTGACGAAGCGGCTGGAGAACGATCCCGCCGCTATGGCCGGGCGGATGCGGATGGTCCGGGGCGAGGTCGGCCCGGAGGGGGTCTTTATGAAAGAAGGACTCTCCCCTGCGGAGAACTCCAGGCTGAACACCCTGGAGGGGCAGCTGTCCAGGGCTGAGGACGCTTTGGCTAAGAACGATTTGGAGGGCGCGGAGAATGTTCTGGAACAGGGCGCAGCGGAGGAAGACGTCCCCGGTCTGCCGGAGCTGAAGAGGGACGCCGTTTTGCCGGGTCAGGAGAAGTCGGAAGCGTCTCAGGAGGAAACCGCCCAGGGAGCGCAGAGCGCCCAGGAGGCCCTGGAGGAGGGCGAGTGCCAGACCTGTGAGGAACGGAAGTATCAGGACGGGTCCGACGACATGGGCGTCTCCTTCCAGACGCCCACCAACATCAAGCCGGAACAGGCGGCCTCCGCCGTCCGGGGCCATGAGATGGAACACGTCTACCGGGAACAGGCCAAGGCCGACCGGGAGGGGCGAAAGGTGGTCAGCCAGAGCGTGACCATGCACACGGAGATCTGCCCGGAGTGCGGAAAGGCTTTCGTCTCCGGAGGGACCACCCGCACCGTCACCAAGGCGGACACCGGCAACGCCGCGCAGCAGGACGCCGCCCGGCAGAATGAGGAAAAACAGAAGACGCGGCTCCCCTTCTCGGCGGTGGCGTGATCGATACCAGACGGGGCTTCGGAGACGGAGCCCTGTTTTTTAAAAGGAGGGCGTACCATGAACGAGACGAGGCGGACAAGCCCCTGGTTGGACTGGGCGGTGGAGCTTCAGGCCATGGGGCAGGCGGGTTTGACCTACAGCGAGGACCCCTTTGACCGGGAGCGCTTCCAGCGCCTGCGGGACATTGCCGCGGAGATGCTTTCGTACAAGACGGAGCTGCCCCTGGAGACGGTGAAGGACCTCTTCTGCTGCGAGACCGGCTACCAGACCCCTAAGCTGGACACCCGGGCCGCCATTATTCAGGATGGGAAAATTCTTCTGGTCCGGGAGAACACGGGGAAATGGTCCCTCCCCGGAGGCTGGGTGGATGTGAACGTCTCCGTTATGGAGAACGTGGTGAAGGAGGCCCGGGAGGAGGCGGGACTGGAGGTGGCGCCGTGGAGAGTCGTCGCCGTACAGGACCGGGAGAAGCACAACCGGCCTGTCTACGCCTGGAAGGTGTGCAAGATTTTCGTCCTCTGCACCGTGGTTGGCGGGGAGTTTCAGAGCAATATCGAGACCACGGCCAGCGAATACTTCTCCCTGGATGAGCTGCCGCCCCTGGCGGAGGAGAAGACCACGGAGGAGCAGATCCGCATGTGCTTTGACGCGTACCGGGCCGGGACCTGGGAGACGGTGATGGACTGAATGTTTGGAAAAACCCCGGAACCTTTCCTCCCCGTAATTCGTCTATATCAGTAAAGCCCTGAATGGAAGACGGGGCAGAAAAAGGAGGACGCACGGATGAAAAGAGGACTTGCCCTGATTTTGGCTGCCCTGCTGGCGGCCCTGACCCTTACCGCCTGCGGAGGAGGCGCCATGAGCGGATCGGACTCTGGAAGCGCCGGCCCTTCCGCCAGCAGCGGCGGGGCGAGCGGCGAAAATTGGAACAGCGCCGCGCAGGAGTGGGGCTTCGAGGCCGACGAGCCCCAGGAGGCCCCGGCGGACGACTTCGGGGACGGCGGCGGAGAGGACCGGCTGGCCAACGCCAAGATGGTCTACACCGCCAGCATGGAGGTGGAGACCACGGAGTTCGACAGCTGCTCCGCCGGGCTGGAGAGTCTGGTGGACCGGATGGGGGGCTATCTGGAATACGCTTCCACGGGAAGCTATGGCGACGGCCGCCGGAACGGCAGCTACACCGTCCGCGTTCCCTCCGCGCGGTTCAACGACTTTTTGAAGAGCGTGGGGGAAATCGGCCATGTGGTGGCGAAGGACCGGAACGCCCAGAACATCAGCGAGATGTACTATGACACGGAGAGCCGCCTGACGACCCAAAAGACCAAGATGGAGCGGCTTCAGATGCTGCTGGCCAAGGCGGAGAATATGGAGGACATCATCGCCCTGGAGAGCGCCATCGCCGAGACGGAGCTCCAGATCGAGCAGCTGACGGGCTCCCTCCGGCATTACGACGCCTTGGTGGACTTCGCCACCGTGGAGATCCGCCTCCGGGAGGTCGTCCGCCTGTCCACGGTGGAGGAGGCTCCGCCCACCTTCCAGAGCCGTCTGGGGAACGCCTTTGTGGATGGACTCCAGGCCTTTGTGGACTTCCTCCAGGGACTGGCCATTTTCCTGGCCTTCAACTGGCTTTGGATGCTTGTCCTGGCGCTGATCGTCCTTCTGGCGGTGCGGATTTCCCGGCGGAAACAGGCCCGGGGGACGGCGTCCTTCGGCGGGTCCGGCGGCCGGGAGAGCGGATTCTTCCGGCGGAAGAGCCAGGAGCCGAAAAACCCGGATGACAAACAGCGCTGAAACTGCTATACTGAAGGGGCGGACCCATGTCCGCCCCTGATTTTTTTCAATAACCTATTACCGATAAGGAGGATGCCGGTATGAAACTCACCTGGCTGGGCCACGCGTGCTTCCTGCTGGAGCAGGACGGCTATCGAATTCTGCTGGACCCCTACACCGGCGTGGAAGGCTACCCGCCCCTGGCGGAGACCGCCCGCCGGGCCGCCCTTTGGGAAGAACATGCCCGCCGGGCGGGAGAGGGCTTCTATACCCTGGCGAAAAAGACGCGGATCTTTGTGGAGGGAGAAACCCCGCCCCTGGCGGAGGAGAAACTCTGTGTCCACAAAATCCTGTGCAGCCACGGCCACTTTGACCACAACGCCGCGGACCAGGCGGAGGAGGTCCCCTTCGACGGCGCCTGCCCCTTCTCCATCCGCAGGGTGGAGACCTTTCACGACGGCGAAGGCGGGACCCTCCGGGGAGGGAATACCATCCACATCCTCTCGGCGGGCGGCGTCACGGCGGCCCACCTGGGGGACCTGGGCCACCAGCTGACGGCGGAACAGGCCGCCGCCATCGGCCATCTGGACGCGGCGCTGATTCCCGTGGGCGGCGTCTACACCGTGGACGCCCAGGAGGCCAAGGCCGTCTGCGAGGCGCTGAGACCCCGGTGCGTGGTGCCCATGCACTACCGCCATGCCCCTTACGGCCTGCCCAACGTGGGCGGGGCGGAGGCGTTTTTGTCCCTCTGGCCCGCCGGCGAGGTGCGGCGGCTGGAGGGCCCGTCCCTGGAACTGGACGGGAATGCCCTGGGCGTGACCGTGCCAAAATTCTGTGAGGAGAGCTGACATATGTATCGCTACATTTTATTTGACCTGGACGGCACCCTGACGGATTCCCGGGAGGGCATCCTCCACTGCGTCCGGGAGACCGTCGCGGAATACGGAGACCCGGCGCCGCCGGAGGAGACGCTGCTCCGCTTTATCGGCCCGCCTCTCCAGGATTCCTTTATGCGCTTTTGCGGCTACAGCGCGGAAAAGGCGGCGGACGCCGTGGAGCGTTTCCGCCTTCACTACGAGCCCGTGGGTCAGTACGAGAACCGGGCGGCCCCCGGCATGGCGGAGGTCATGGGCCGCCTGCGGGAGCGGGGGTATGTGCTGGCCCTGGCCTCCTCCAAGCCGGAGAATCTCTGCGTGTCCATCTGCGCCCGGTTCGGCTTCACGCCCCATCTCTCCGCCCTGGTGGGCAGCCCGCCCAACGGGGACTGGGAGAAGGAGGACGTGGTCCGGGAGGCCATGCGGCAGCTGGGGCTGACGGAACAGGACCTGCCCCAGGTGCTGATGGTGGGGGACCGGAAGTTTGACGTGCTGGGGGCCCGGGCCTGCGGCGTGGCCTGCGCCGGGGTGGAGTTCTTCGGCTACGCCCCGCCGGGAGAGCTGGAGGAGGCCGGAGCCGTGGCCGTGGTGGACACGCCGGAGGCGCTGGAGGAATGGATTCTCTCCCATTGAGGCGGGCGGAGACCCTGAAAACATGACGTGCGGGGGAGGGGCTTCGTCCCCTCCCATTCTCTTGGGGCTGCCATGCTTCGAGGGAGACGGGACAAAGCCCGTTCTCTATGAGCGCTCCGGCTTTCGCCTCGGGTCCCGGGGAAAAACGGTCAAATCCTCCCCGCCGCCCCAGAGGGCCAGGAAGACCTCCCCCTCGTCCCGGTAGCCCTGGCGGAGGAGGGAGCGGCGGACCCATTCATCCTCCTTCCCGGACTGGCGGAGGTTGCCGCGAAGCAGCTTTCCGTCCATGATAAAGGGAGTCTGGACCTGGGACTGGGCGGGATTTTTGTTCAGGTCCGCCGGCGTGGCGGGGCGGTCCGTCTCCTTGGGCAGGAAGCTGACGGTGCCGTTGTGCTCGAAGACCGCCGTCTGGAGCTGGCTGAGGTCGAACCAGCCGCCAATGCGGCAGTAGGTCAAAAACTCGTTCAGGTCCAGCTTGGCCTTTTTCAGGTTCTCCCGATAGATCACGCCGTCCTCCAGCAGAACCAGAGGCCGCCCAGTGACGACGGAGCGGATTTTCAGGGATTTGCAGCAGAGAATGGAAATGGTCACGGCCACCAGACCGTAGACGATGAGGGCGGTGAGGGGCTTGTGAGGCTCCTCCAGTTCCGTGGCCAGCTCTGCGGCGGCGGAGCCGATGGTGATGCCCACCACATAGTCGAACATGGTCATCTGGGACACCTGTTTCGCCCCCATCAGCTTGGTGAGAAGGAACAGGGCCAGAATGGACAGCAGGGTCGTCAATACGGTCATGCCAATGTCTTGCAGAAGCTCCATCAAAAACGCCTCCCGTGGCAGATGTCAGTGGATGACAGTATGCCGCAGGAGGCGAATTTTATTCGGACGGTCAAATCAGCCAGCGCCGGACCCCCGGAACACGGGAGAGCAAGGCGTACGTCCCGCAGCCGCAGGCCAGAAGCAGGACGGAGACCAGCGGCACGGCGAGCAGTACCGGCCCGTCCGCCGCCCGGAGGCCATGGCGGGCGAAGAACTGCAAAAAGAAGACGTGGGTCAGGAAGACGCAGAAGGAGGCTTTGGAGACATAGGTCACGGCGCGCCCGGCCCGCTCCGGAAGGGGGACGGACTGGCACAGGCCCCAGATTCCAAGGGCCTCCAGAAAGACCCCGGCGCCCATGCCCTCCAGAAAGTGGCCGTCCGTCTTTCCCGCGGCGGCGGAGGCGGCCCAGGTTCCGCCGAAGGTCAAAAGAAAGCCCGCCAGCAGCAAAGCGCAGCTTTCCCGCCGGGGGCGGGGGTGGGCAGCCGTCTGCCAGTACCCCAGCAGGGTGTAGCCGATGGAGGCGTAAGCCATGTTCATCCGCCACTGAACCGGAATGCCCCCCAGCAGCGTGAAGGGCCAGAAGGTCCGAAGGGTGGGGTACAGAATGCCCAGAAGGAACCAAAGCCCCAAGGCGTATTCCAGAAGCCGCCGGTCCCCATGGCGGGCAATCAGCCGGGTGACGGGGAGGAAGGCGTAAACCAGGAGCATGATGTGAAGATAGTAAAGATGCTCCTCGTGGCGAAAGAGAAGGAGGTTCTTTGCCGCCGCCTCCAGGTCCCAGGGGGTGAGGCTGTCCATCAGCGCCAGGAACGCCAGCTTATAGCAGGCGGCCCAGAAGAAGAGGGCCGCCAGTATCCGGGGCATGGTCCTGGTATAGAGCTTGCGGAGGGTCATCTCCCGCTCCGGCGGCAGCAGCAGGGCCCCGCTGGCCATGAGGAACAACGGCACCGCAGGGCGGGCAAGCGCGTTCCAGAACAGGGCGGACAGCCAGGAGGCGGAGAGCGCCCGATTCAGACACCCGGCGCTGACGTGGATCAGCAGGACGCCGAAAATGGCGGCGGCCTTCACTAGGTCAATCGTTCGATTTCTCGG
>Ga0209694_1000258_pt1 | contig 98942 bp, 74 predicted proteins | sample GluameincwithD2O_FD_187499 | JGI IMG/M metagenome (GOLD analysis project Ga0209694, IMG submission 187499) | Mouse cecum microbial communities from Vienna, Austria - Glucosamine amended microcosms incubated with D2O (SPAdes) (version 2) | ecosystem: Host-associated > Mammals > Digestive system >... | reverse complement strand
CACGTTCTCTACGATTGGCACACCGTTCTTCTTCCGGCTCTCCAATGCAAAAATGATGTTACGTTTGATATTCATAATTGGGTGCGTTTGAAATTCTACACCCAAATATACACCCAAAAATTGAAATGGCAAAAGGTCTTTAGAAAGATTTAGATTTACTCTGCATCGTGGATGGTGTGTGATTATCAGTGATTTGCAATTTTGTGATATTTTCTGAAAGCGTAGGTTCTGGAGCCTGTCTCTCCGCAATAAAGGCTGAAAAATCAGCAAATTGCAAAACAAACACCCAATTTTACAGCAAAGAATGTAAAATTGGGTGTTTTTGCATTATCACAGGTTGGGAGGGTAAGCTGAGCCTGTTATTAAGTATTTTACCATTACGGTCTATTCGATAGGAAGGTTATGTTGTTTCAAAAAACTAAGTTTGTCCCAGTAGCCCCTCTGATAGACAATAAGATTGTTTTTGATATGGAAGAAGCCGCAGCCACGCAACCCCAACGGGTCTTTCCATTCCATTATTGTCCATTCTCCATCTTCAAAAATATTTTCTACAATACAAAGCATCTTGGCTGTTGCAAACTCGTCGGCAAACATCCGGTGTATAGCTTCCTTTCCTACAACTGGAGCGTTAGCTACCTGATGATTTACAGCATCATCTGCATATAATGCAGCAATTCCCGTCACATCGGATGCGTTGAAGCAATCAATCCATTTTCTCAGTATTTCTTTCGGTCTCATTTTACTTGAGTAAAAATAGTTTGAGTAATTCTTCGTGGACCTGTCCGTTTGTTCCGATTACTTGGCATCCTTGAGCCGGGTCAAGTGCATTTCCACTCCAATCAGTCACTTTTCCTCCGGCCTCTTGTACCAAAAGCATCCCTGCCGCATAATCCCACGGATTCAAATATACCTCAAAATACCCGCCTTGTCTGCCACACGCTGTATACGCCAATTCCAATGCAGCAGAACCAAGTCTTCTGATATCCTGTGAATTTTCATAGACTTTGAGAAACTTGGCGAAGTTTTCTTTCGCCAGTTCTCTTTGGGCAGTGCCGATACCGATTATGGTTTCCGAGAGCTTTTTAGCAGAGGAAACGTGTATGGGTTTGCCGTTCAGAAAACTGCCTTTGCCTTTGACAGCAGAGAAAAGCTCATTATGAAACGGGTCATAGACAACACCCAAGACAATCTCTTTTTGGCGGCAAAGGGCCAACGAGACCACGCTGTGCTGATAGTCGTGCATGAGATTAGTAGTGCCGTCAACGGGGTCAAGAATCCAGTAGCAGTCTGTATTCATCTGTTGCAAGCCGGTTTCCTCTCCGAGAAACTGGATGTCAGGTGTGAATCTATATAATTCCTTTTTCAGAAAATCCTGCACAGCCACGTCAACTTGCGTAACGTAATCGGCAACTCCTTTTTCTTTCACCCGGGCTGCCATTTCCCGATTTGTGATTATCTCCTTAGTCTCTTTGACAAGACTGATTATACGTTGTATGTCCATGTTTATTATTTTCTTATGTTTTGGAAAGAGTTGCCCTATCCGAATACAAAATTAGTTATTTAATTGACATATTGCATTATAAAGGACAGAATTATTGCTTTGAATAGTGAGAACCAGTTGATCACTCTGCTCGGTTCTTTTCATTCAGGCTTTCTAAAACATGTACATGAGAATAAACCCGGTTTTCGGACTGCCCGAAAATAAACAGAGCATCTTACCGCAACGTCTGCGGAAAGATGCTCCACTTTTCTGAATTATATGAAGTTTAGTATAGTGTTGGTGCTTACTTTTTAAGCTGCATGCCGATGAGCATACCGTCATACGAAGAGACCAGCGAACTGAGCGTCTTCATGCTGCTGTTGCCCGAAAGCGCAGACACGGTACTCACGAGTTTCAACAATTTATCCGCCTCATAAAGCAGACTGATCTGGCTGCCGTTTCTTACAATAGAGGGCGACATCGTGCCCAATCCATTCAGATAGGTCATCGTAATGCGTTTGTTTTTCGTGTCGAGCGTATAGGTTCCGGTAATGGTGCGGTTGCCTATGACGGCGGAATAGGTGTTGTCCTTGTTGAAAGTAAAGGAACAGCTTCCGGGACGTATGCCCACTTTCGAAAGCGTATTGTCCAACTGCGACTCCATCTTGGCGGCTGCCAGCTCACCACCTGCTTTCATCAGCAGATTCTCCGTTTCAAAGACGCAATCCGCACCGGCATATTTCCAAGTTCCCGTCAAGTCGTTCTGGGAAAAAGGTAAGGCCGATCCGATCAGCGACTCCAAAAAACTCTGCAACGCAGTTCCACCGGTGGTCTTTCCGGCCTGTCCACCAGCTCCGCTGAGGGCACCTACGTTTCCACCCAATGCGGTGGCGCCGGGTGTCACACAACCGGCAAACAGAGACGCCGACAGCAAAAGGGCAGAAATAACATACTTGTTCATCCTTTTTTGTTATCGTTTGTAAAACTTTTGGGGCGCAAAGTTCGCATTTTGTTTTGAAAGGAACAAACATTCCACATAGAAATAGAAAACATTTCTGCGGAAGAGACCCGTTTCTACCGTCATTTCCTGAATTTTTCCGGTAGCAGATAGCGCCAGTGACCTATAAGCAGCACTGGCGAGGTAACCAATGTGATGACGATCCAATCGGTGAAGGAAAGGGGAGTGACACTGAACATCGGACCTCCCAAAGTGACAATACCTACCTGCCCGACAAAAATAAGCAGTACGATGAGCACAAACCCACGGCACCGGCTCATCCGGTGAAAAGCGGAATGTCCCGTCTCGAAAGCCCGGGCATTGAAGAGATTCCAAAGCTGTAGCATGACAAAGAGAGTAAAGAACACGCTACCTTCGTAGGCGGTCAGTTCGTGCCGGTTGCCAATGCCATATGCAAAGCCGAGCAGGCTCTCCTGACCTTCCGGTCCGAAACTACTCTGCTTGAACAGCACAACCAAAGCCGTGAGCACAAGCGTAAAGAAGACACCCGTTCCAAGAATGCCGCGCCACATGGCCGGTGTAATGATAAAGTCCTCGCGCCGTCGCGGTTTGTCGCGCATCACGTCCATCGTCGGAGGAAGGGAGGCCAGCGCCATGGCGGCAAACGTATCCATAATCAGATTGACCCAGAGCATCTGCGTCACCGTGAGCGGAGAATGCGTTCCCAGAAAAGCCCCGGCCAGTACAATGAGGCAGGCCGCTACGTTGATGGTCATCTGGAACAGGATGAAGCGCTGTATGTTATGATAGAGCGAACGCCCCCACATGACAGCGCGGGTGATGCTGGAGAACGAATTGTCCATGATGGTGATGTCGCTGGCTTCTTTGGCCACCGAAGTTCCGTCGCCCATTGACAGACCTACATGGGCTGCCTTCAGCGCAGGCGCATCGTTCGTTCCGTCGCCGGTCACAGCCACTACCTGCCCCTTGCTCTGCAAAGTCTCGACAAGACGTTTCTTATCCATAGGCCGCGCCCGCGATATGATTTTCAAATCCATAATTCTCTCCTCCAACTCGGTATCGGTCAAGGCGGCAAACTCAGGGCCGGTGATTTCGTTGCGGACGTTGTCCGCTGCCTGCCACAGTCCGATCTGACGCCCTATCTCGCGAGCGGTACCCGGCGTGTCGCCCGTCACGATCTTGATGTCTATACCAGCTCCGATGCAGGCGGCAACGGCTCCCGGCACTTCTTTACGCACCGGATCGGCAATGGCCGCCAGACCTACGAACGTCAACCCGTCGGCTGCACCGGCCGAGGTATCAAGCGTCCCCTCGCGGAACAGTTCCCGACTGTCGTTGTCCAGTTCCTGAAAGGCGAAGCCGAGTGTTCGCATGGCCTGTCCCTGATAAGTCTTCAACATATGGTCGATCTCGTCCCGCGAAATGTTTCCCGCCGTCTGCCGGCAGAGCCGCAAGACTATTTCGGGCGCACCTTTCACATACAGGACGTAATGTCCGGGCTTCACTCCCGAACGCACAACGGTAGCCATGTATTTCCGCTCAGTGGAGAAGGTAAGCTGACTTATTGTCTCGGCCTCCTCCCTCAACGCCGCATAATCCGCTCCCTCACCACGCAGGAAGAGCAGCAAAGCCCCTTCGGTAGGATTTCCCATTACCTTGACATTGCCCTCCGCATCATCCTCGGAAAGAAAAGCCGTCGAGTTAACAGCGATGCCTTCGGCCGCCAGCCGTGCAGTTTCGCCGGCCGGTCTGTCCGCATTCTCAAAGAGCCGCATCTCGTGTACACGCATCTGGTTCTGCGTCAGGGTACCCGTCTTGTCCGTACAGATGACAGTAGTCGCCCCCATTGTCTCACAAGCATGCATCTTCCGCACAAGATTGTGGGTTCTGAGCATCCGCCGCATGCTCAGGGCCAGCGACAAAGTCACACTCATGGGCAACCCTTCGGGAACGGCCACAACAATCAGGGTCACGGCAATCATGATCGTCTGCAACAGATAGGCAACGAAAGCGACAGGATCGCCCTGTCCTGCCGAGAAGAAGGTGACAACGCGGCCTATAATGATCAGGGCGGCCAACACGTAGCTGATTTTCGTGATGACATTTCCCAAACCTTCCAACTGAAGATTGAGCGGCGTTTTCACACTGTTGTCAATCTGTGAAGCCACAAAAACTTTTCCGTTCTCGGTACGGTCTCCCACAGCTTCCACACACATCAGTCCGTGCCCGTCAACCACGGTTGTACCGCGCAATACATAATTCGTGGCATACGTCGCCTCCTTGTCGAAATCTTCGGGACGTACCGATTTGCTTACCAACGGCTCGCCCGTCAGCGTCGACTCATCCACCTGAAGGGATACGGCTTCCTGCAAAGTCCCGTCGGCCGGGATCTCGTTCCCGGCATTCAGTATGACCCAGTCGCCCACAACGACATCTTTCTTCGCAATTTCCCTCACAGAGCCATCGCGTATTACCTGCACGGCATCTTCATCGTTCACCTCATTCAGGACATCAAAGGCACGGTTTGCCTTTACCTCAAACCAGAATCCTATACCCGTGGCCAATAACACCGCCACCAGAATACCCACCGGTTCCATAAAGACACCGGGATCGCCCTGATTGGCTCCTTCATGGAAGTACTCAAAGCCGGCAATAGCCGCCGATGCCAGTAAGGCAATCAAGAGAATACGGATAATGGGGTCGGAGAATTTTTCCAGAAATTGTTTCCACAGAGGTATCTTCGCAGCGGGAGTGAGAATGTTCGTTCCATGCTGTCTTCTGCTCTCGATGGCTTCGGCTTCGGTGAGGCCTGCGGGATGTTTCTTTTTTTCCATGTCAAGTCTAATGTGTCTTTGAATACGGGAACATGCCGCTACCGGAGGAAACACCTGCACGGGAAGATGCAAAGTTCTATCCGGGAATGGCTCTTCCCATTATAAACGCTGCAAATTTAAGAACTTGCCTTCGGATGCACAAGGAAGCCCGTATATTTTTAGGAACTTTTGTGTATCCGAGCAGTCTGTCCCCCTATGCCCAATCTTCCGCTTCAAAAAAACACGAAAAAAACTTTCGCATACGATTAAACCTTTATTGAATAAAAATATCAAAGACATGTCAATTTAATATTCCAATCATGAACAGATACGTAAAATGGGGCATCATAGGTGTTGTGGCGGCCGGACTGACCGGACTGGGCATTCGCACCTTCATTCCTCATGAGAATAGCGAACTCAAAGAAAATCCGGATAAAGGAAAAGGTAAGAAAGAGAAAATCCTGAGCGTACGCACCATCGTACTTCACGAGAAATCACTGACCGACGGCCTGTATGTCAGCGGCAGCCTGATCCCGGACGAAGAAGTAGATCTGAGTTTTGAAACCTCGGGAAAAATCACCGACATATATTTTAAGGAAGGTGCTCGTGTGGCCCGCGGACAACTACTGGCCAAGATCAACGACGCGCCCTTGCAAGCCCAGTTGCGCAAACTTCAGGCACAATGGCGGCTGATGCAGGACCGCGTGTTCCGCGCCAAAGCCCTGCTGGCCAAAGAAGCCGTAAGCAAAGAAGCCTTTCAGGAGGCCGAAGCCAACCTGTCGGCCCTGAAGGCTGAAATGGACATGGTGAAAGCCCAAATCCAACAGACGGAATTGCGCGCCCCTTTTGATGGAATCATCGGTCTGCGGCAGGTGAGCACCGGCGCATACGCCACGACATCGACCTCCATAGCCACCCTCACAAAGACGTCTCCATTGAAAGTAGAGTTCAGTGTGCCCGAACGATATGCGGGGACATTGCCGCCGGGCACAGCCCTTACCTTCACGGCCGAGGGTGACCTCACTCCGCGGAAAGCCAAAATATATGCCTCGGACTCTCGGGTAGACCCCGACACACGCACCTACACCGTAAGGGCACTCTACGACAACAAGGGAGGCAAGCTCGTACCCGGACGGTACGTGAGCGTCAACCTGTCGACACGTCAGTTCGACAACACGCTGGCCGTACCCAGCGAAGCCATTGTCTCGGAAATGGGAGTAGACAAAGTGTTCCTGTATAAAAACGGTATAGCAGAACCGGTGGAGATCTCCAAAGGCCTGCGTACGGATGCGGAAGTTCAGGTTCTGCGCGGACTGCATGCCGGCGATACCGTCATCACAAGCGGAACGATGCAGTTGCGCACGGGGCAGAAAGTGACCCTCCGATAATTCCGCCGAAGTATTTTTTCATCCGAAAAACCACAGTCCTGAAAAGAAAGCGACATGAACATTTCCGAACTCAGCATACGCCGCCCGGTACTGGCAACCGTGCTTACGCTCATCATCCTGCTCTTCGGAGCCATCGGCTACATCAGTCTGGGCGTAAGAGAGTATCCATCGGTGGACAACCCCATTATCTCCGTCTCGTGCTCCTATCCGGGAGCCAATGCCGATGTCATAGAAAACCAGATCACCGAACCTCTGGAACAGAACATCAACGGTATTCCCGGCATCCGTTCGCTAACCAGCGTCAGCCAGCAAGGGCAGTGCTTCATCACCGTAGAGTTTGAACTCTCCGTCGATCTGGAGACCGCCGCCAACGATGTACGCGACAAAGTCTCGCGCGCCCAACGCAACCTGCCGCGCGACTGCGATCCGCCCACGGTGTCGAAAGCCGATGCCGACGCCATGCCTATCCTGATGGTAGCCATACAAAGCGACAAACGCTCGTTGCTGGAACTAAGCGAGATTGCCGACCTGACGGTGAAAGAGCAGCTGCAAACCATCCCCGAAGTGAGCAGCGTATCCATCTGGGGTGAAAAACGCTATTGCATGCGCCTGTGGCTGGACCCCGTAAAGATGTCGGGCTATCGCATCACACCTATGGACGTAAAGAATGCCCTGGACCGCGAGAATGTGGAACTGCCTTCCGGATCGGTGGAAGGAAACACACGCGAACTGACCATACGCACCATGGGACAGATGCACACCACGGAGGAATTCAACAACCTGGTCATCAAGGAAAGCGAAGGCCGTATCGTACGGTTCAGTGACATCGGGCGCGCCGAACTGAGTGCGCGTGACCTGAAAAGTTACATGAAGATGAACGGAGTGCCGATGGTGGGCGTTGTAGTGGTCCCGCAACCGGGCGCCAACCACATCAACATCGCCGATGCCGTCTATACCCGCATGGAACAGATGAAAAAAGACTTGCCCGAGGATGTGAAATACAGCTACGGATTTGACAACACACGCTTCATACGCGCATCCATCAACGAAGTGAAATCCACCGTCTACGAAGCTTTTGTACTGGTCATCATCATTATCTTCCTCTTCCTGCGCGACTGGCGCGTCACGCTGGTTCCCTGCATTGTGATTCCGGTATCACTCATCGGAGCCTTCTTCATCATGTATGTCTGCGGATTCTCCATCAACGTGCTCTCGATGCTGGCCATCGTGCTGGCGGTAGGCCTTGTGGTAGACGATGCCATCGTCATGACCGAGAACATATACATCCGCATCGAACAGGGCATGAAACCGCTGGAAGCGGGCATCGACGGAGCGAAGGAAATCTTCTTTGCCGTCATCTCAACCACCATCACGCTGGTGGCCGTCTTCTTCCCCATCGTGTTCATGGAAGGAACTACAGGGCGCCTGTTCCGGGAATTCAGTTTCGTGGTGGCAGGATCGGTCATCATTTCCTCTTTCGCGGCACTGACCTTCACTCCGATGCTGGCCACGAAACTGCTGGTGAAACGGGAGCGGCAAAGCTGGTTCTACCGGAAAACCGAACCCTTCTTTGCCGGACTGAACCGGATCTACTCCCGCAGTCTGAACGCCTTCCTGCGCCAACGCCGGCTGGCCATTGTCATCATGGCCGTCGCCGTAGGGGCCAGCATCTGGATGTGGACAAATATTCCATCCGAAATGGCACCAATGGAAGACCGTTCCAACATTACCATCCGCACAACCGGGCCGGAAGGTGTAACCTACGAGTACATGCGGGATTACACGGAAGAAATAGCCCGGCTGGCCGACTCCATCGTTCCGGACGCCGCCTTTATCACGGCCCGCGTGTCAAGCGGAAGCGGCAACATCAGAATTACTTTGGACGACCTTTCGGAACGCGACTATTCCCAGATGGAAGTGGCGGAGAAACTGTCTAAAGCCGTTCAGAAAAAAACGGACGCGCGTGCCTTCGTGCAGCAACAGTCCACGTTTGGCGGCCGCCGCGGATCCATGCCGGTACAATACGTATTGCAGGCAACGAACATAGAAAAGCTACAGGAAGTATTGCCCAAGTTCATGGCCAAAGTCTACGACAATCCCACCTTCCAGATGGCGGATGTAGACCTGAAATTCTCCATGCCGGAACTGCGGCTGAGCGTGAACCGAGACAAGGCAAGCCTATTAGGAGTGTCCACACGCGACATTGCCCAGACGCTTCAGTACGGACTGAGCGGGCAACGACTCGGCTATCTGTACATGAACGGAAAACAATATGAAATCATCGGCGAAATCAACCGCCAGCAACGCAATGATCCCAACAACCTGAAGGCCATCTATATGAGAAGTGCGGACGGAAAGATGATCCAGATGGAGAATCTGGTGGACCTGATGGAAAGCATCGCACCTCCCAAACTTTACCGCTACAACCGCTTTGTCTCGGCCACGATCTCGGCCGGACTGGCAGACGGGAAGACCATTGGCGAGGGACTGGACGAAATGGACAAAATCGCCAAGAGCACACTGGACGAGACATTCCGCACGGCACTCGCCGGCGACTCCAAAGAGTTCCGCGAAAGTTCTTCCAGCCTCATCTTCGCCTTCGGACTGGCCCTTTTGCTCATCTACCTCATCCTGGCCGCCCAGTTCGAGAGTTTCAAAGATCCCTTCGTCATCATGCTGACGGTTCCGCTGGCCATCTGCGGCGCACTTATCTTCATGACCGTAGGCGGTCAGACCATGAACATTTTCAGCCAGATCGGTATCATCATGCTGATCGGTCTGGTCGCGAAGAACGGAATCCTGATCGTGGAATTTGCCAATCAAAGGCAGAAGTCCGGCGAGGACAAGATGACAGCCATACGCGAAAGCGCCGCCCAGCGTCTGCGCCCCATTCTCATGACCAGCACCTCAACCATTCTGGGATTGCTGCCGCTGATGCTGGCTACAGGCGAAGGCTGTAACGGACGCATCGCCATGGGGACGGCAGTAGTAGGCGGCATGCTCCTCTCCACTCTCCTGACGATGTACATCGTTCCGGCCATCTACTCATACGTATCGACCAATCTGATAAAAAAGAAATCATGAAGCGGATCTCCCTCCTTTTTCTCATAACCGTATCTGCCCTGTCCGAAGTTCTGGCACAGCCCATGTCACTCAAGTCCTGTCTGGAAGCCGGGCTGCACAACAATTATTCCCTGAGTATCGTGCGAGGCGAAGAGGCCATTGCCTCCAACAACGTGACCAAAGCCAATGCCGGCTATCTGCCTGTGGTCAACGCCACCGCCGGTTACAGCGGTTCTCTGGACAGCCGCAACACCACCACACGCCAGACGGGCAACGTCAGCCGGGAACGGAACGAGACCGATCATTCACTCACTGCCGGCGTACACGCCGAATGGACGATCTTCGACGGCTTCAAGATACAGACCAATTACAAACGTCTGCAAGAGCTCAAACGCCAAAGCGCCACCCAGACACGCATCGCCATCGAAGATTACATGGCCGACCTGACCTCGGAATATTACAACTTCGTGCAGCAACGCATCCGCATGCGCAACCTGCGCAATGCCGTCACGCTCTCAAAGGAACGCCTTCGCATCGTGCAGGAACGCTACATCATCGGCTCCGGTTCGCGGCTGGACCTGCAACAGGCTCAGGTGGACTTCAACGCCGACAGCGCACAAAGCCTCAAACAGCATGAGCTGCTGGCCTCCTCACGCATCCGACTCAACGAACTGATGGCACGCAAAGAGATATCCGACTATCTGCTCGTCCGCGACACGGCCATCATCGTCGACGACAACCTCTCGTTCGACAAGCTGTGGGAAGCCACCCAACGCTCCAACGCCTCCCTGATCAAGGCCGCCCAGAACAAAACGCTGGCCGAACTGGACCTGAAAAGCGTGACTTCGCGGGACTATCCATACGTCAAGCTGAACGCCGGATACGGATATACCTACTCTACCAACACCGCCGCCAACCGGCAGAACTGGGGAGCGGACTTCGGGGTTACCGTGGGCTTCAAACTGTTCGACGGCAACCGGAAACGCGAGCGCCGCAACGCACAGATCACGCTGGACAATGCCGACCTGGCCCGTCAGAATCTGGAACTTTCCCTACATGCCGACCTGGCCGACCTCTGGCAGGCCTACGTCAACAATCTCCGCCTGCTCGACCTGGAACGAGAAAACCTGAAAACGGCACAGGAAAACCATTTCATCGCCCGCGAACGCTACCTGCTGGGAGACCTGTCGGGCATCGAGATGCGCGAAGCCCAGCAAAGCCTGCTCGATGCCGAAGAGCGGATTCTCGCAGCCGAATACAACACCAAACTCTGCGAGATTTCCCTGCGGCAGGTAAGCGGCAGCATCATGCACTACCTGAACTGACCCTCCTTTTTGCTCCCCTGACTTTCCGGGAACCAACATACAATGGAAACGACGAATCCGCGTCGTTTCCATTTTCTTTTTTTATACCCTACGCCTACTTTCGGAAATAATTTCTAACTTTGCGAAAAGTCGGAACGGAAAAAACCTTTTACCCCTAAATATCCTACTCATGATTACTGACAACGACAAGATCCTTTTGAAAAAGAAAGGCATCACGGAAGAAAAACTCAACGGGCAGCTGTTACAGTTCGTCCACGGCTTTCCATACCTCCGCCTGAGCGCGGCAGCCAGCACCGAAAAAGGAATCCTCGCCCTCTCCGGAGAGGAACAGCAGAAATACCTCAAAGACTGGGAACGCTACACCGCGGAAGACCATCATATCGTCAAGTTCGTGCCGGCCTCCGGTGCCGCCAGCCGCATGTTCAAGGACATGTTCGCCTTCCTGAACGCCGGTTACGACCGGCCTGCAACCGATTTCGAGAAAATATATTTTGAAAGACTGAACGACGCAGCCTTCCGCCAGGATCTGGACGAAGCCTGCAAAAACATCTACGGAAAAGATATAGACAGCCTCCTTTCCGAAGGAAAATACAAGGAAGTGACCGCCGCCATGCTCACCCGCGACGGCCTGAACTACGGCAGTCTGCCCAAAGGACTTCTCAAATTCCACCGCTACACCGAAGGCGCCCGCACACCGCTGGAAGAACACCTCGTGGAAGGCGCGCTCTATGCCCGGCAGAAAGACGGCAGCGTCAACGTACACTTCACCGTCTCGCCCGAACACAAGCCCCTGTTCGAGGCACTCGTCAAGGAGAAAGCTCCCCTCTACGCCGAAAAATTCGGGGTGGAATACCACATCAGTTTTTCCGAACAGAAATCCTCGACCGACACCATCGCCGCCAATCCCGACAACACGCCTTTCCGGCAGGCCGACGGTTCCCTTCTTTTCCGTCCGGGCGGACACGGCGCGCTCATCGAGAACCTCAACGACATCGACGCCGATGTCGTGTTCATCAAGAATATCGACAACGTTGTCCCCGACCGCCTGAAGGAAGACACCGTTACCTATAAAAAACTGCTGGCCGGCCTGCTGGTAAGATTCCAGCAACAGGCATTCGCCTATCTGGAAAAACTCGACAGCGGCTGCTACACCACTGCCGACCTGCTCGAAATGCTGCAATTCATACAAAAAGGCTTCTGCTGCAAGAATCCGGACACCAAAACACTGGAAGATACCGAACTGGCCATGTATCTGCGCAAAAAACTGAACCGCCCCATCCGCGTCTGCGGCATGGTGCGCAACGTGGGCGAACCCGGCGGCGGTCCTTTCCTGGCCTACAACCCCGACGGAACCATCTCGCCGCAGATACTGGAAAGTTCCCAGATTGACATGAGCGATCCGGACAAGAAAGCGATGTTCGAGCAGGGCACCCACTTCAACCCCGTGGATCTTGTCTGCGGCATCAAGGACTACAAGGGAAACAGATTCCCCCTGCCCGAGTTCGTAGACCGCCAGACCGGATTCATCTCCCACAAGAGCAAAGACGGAAAAGAGCTGAAAGCCTTGGAACTGCCCGGCCTCTGGAACGGAGCCATGAGCGACTGGAACACCCTGTTCGCCGAAGTGCCCCTCTCCACCTTCAACCCCGTCAAAACCGTCAACGACCTCTATCGCGAACAGCATCAATAACCCCACTGTTCCGCCGGCAGCAAAAGAACATCCGTTTTGTCCTGCTGCCGGCGGACTTACACCACCGCATTCTCTCTTGTTTCATGAATCCCTATCTGCGCCTCTTCAAAACTTTCCTGTTCTGCGGTTTTCTGAGTGCCGGGAACGGATATGCCGCCATCGAACCGCTGCGCCGGCGCATCACGGCCATGCCGGGCGGAATGAGCAACGAAGAATTTGACAACACCCTGGCCGTTGTCAACGCCATGCCCGGCGTTTTCAGCATAAACCTCGGGAGTTGCTTCGGCCACCGTCTGCACGGCTGGAAAGGAACTGCCGCCGCCCTTACCGGCATCCTGCTGCCGCCTATGGTCCTGCTGGCCATCGTCCTCTCCTTCTGGAACGAACTGCACCGGCAGCCCGGTTTCGCCGCTTTCCTGAAGGGCACCCGCCCCGCCGTCATCGCCCTGCTGGTAATGCCACTGGTAAGGACCGCCCGCAACGCCCGCATCTCCCTCAGCACCGTCTGGCTGCCGGTGGGCACGGTGCTGGCCATCTGCCTGCTGGGAGTATCTCCGGCCTACATCGTCAGCGGAGTTATCCTTCTCGGCATCCTCTACGGCATGTTTGTCCATCCTACGGAATAGACCTTTTCCCTCACAGCTCCGAATCCCATGATCTACCTATCCCTTTTCCTGAGTTTCTTCAAAGCCGGTCTGCTCGGATTCGGCGGAACGTTCGGCCTGCTGGCATTTCTGGGTCATGAAACCATTGCCGCCGGCTGGCTTTCCTCCGGAGAGTTCGCAGACATCATGGCCCTCAGCTATGTGGTCCCCGCCCCGGCGGGGCAAGGCACAGCCATGATCGGCGGAGCCGCCGCTGCGGGATCCGGTTCTTTCTGGGCGCGTATCGGAGCCGGAGGCATCGCTACAGCCGGCCTGGTCCTGCCTTCCCTGATGTGGACCTTCCTGATAGGGAAATACTTGAAAAGCCCGCGCTACAGCGACATGGTGGAAAGCGTCATGGCTTTGCTGCGGCCGCTCACTCCCGGTCTGATTGCCGCCGCGTTGTGGATGCTCGCCACCGAAGAGAACTTCGGCCGCTTTGCGGACAATCCGTGGCAGTTCGGCATCAGCATTTTCCTGTTTGTCGCCACCCTTGTCGGCACAACCGTCTATCGCTTCAACGCCCTTTTCATGATTATCCTGTGCGGCATAGCCGGCTGGCTTTTATTGTAACGGTGGTCCCCCCCAAAAAACTCCGGCAAAAAGTGTCCCCTAAAAAAATTCAGAAAAAAATGTATGCAAAGTTTAACATACGTCCCCGAAATTTAACTCTAAGATTTTAGGTAAACCGAATGGGACCGGACCTATTTTTCACAACATAGTATGTTTTTCAAAAAAGATAGGACCTTTTTTCAACAAGATCCTATGTTTTTTTCACGTTAAGCAACGAAAAAAGCCGCCCATTAGGCGGCTTTTCAAGGGTCTTCTACTTCGGTAGTGCAAATATACTGCCTCCTCAGGCAAAAAGCAAATGTTAATTAACCTATTTTCGGATTCGGCCGAAAACTCCCGTTTTGCCTATCGACGCTGAACGTGAAACGCCGGCAGAACATTTTCGCGGGAATACATGCCGACGCGGCACCTATGCCTCGCCTGCTTTCCTCGGGTCGTCCGCGCCCTCGCTCATCAGATCCGCTCCCCAGTGTGTCGAGGCCAGACGCTGTTCGCGTTCCCGCACCTCCTTCGCCTTCTTGGCATAGATGATCATACGCAGCGACTGACTGTACGACACATAATTCCACATCCAGTTGAACAGGACGATGATCTTGTTTCTCACCCCCAGGATGGAGCGCAAATGCACAACGAGCCACATCAGCCAAGCCAGGAATCCCGCCATTTTGATCTTGCTGAACTCTGCCACCGCCCGGTTGCGTCCCACCGTGGCCATCGTGCCGAGGTTGCGATAACGAAAAGGTTTCATTTCCTTCCCTGCCTCCAGACGCTTCAGGTTCTTCGCCAGCAAAGTTCCCTGCTGGATGGCCACCTGCGCCAGCTGCGGATGACCGCCCTGCCAGGCAGGATCTCCCTCCGCCATGATGCACTGGTCGCCGATGCTGAACACACCGTCAAGACCGGGAACCCTGTTGAATTCGTCCACCTTGATACGGCGGCCGCGTCCCAGAAATTCCTCACCGAGATTGCCTACAGGCTGCGCCGCTACTCCGCTCACCCAGATAAAGGTGCGCGTGGCGATGGAGCTGCCGTCCTTCAGATGTACACGGTGATCCTTATAGTCCGTCACCATCTTGTTCAACAGAACGTTCACTCCCATGGCACGCAGATATTTCTCCACATGGGCTGACGATTCCTTGCTCATGGCGGCCAGCAGACGGGGACCGGCCTCAATCAGGTAAATGTGCATCAGACTGTTGGGCAGATCGGGATAGTCCTTCGGCAGAACAAAGTTCTTCATCTCGGAAAGGGCACCGGCAATCTCGACACCCGTGGCGCCACCGCCCACAATGACCACATTGAGCAATTCCTGACGTTCCTGCTCGCCCGCACAGGTAAGCGCCCGCTCGAAATTGTCCAGCAGGGCGTTGCGCAACCCCATTGCCTCGCTCACGTTTTTCATGGGCATGGCCTCATCCTCCACATGGGCGTTCCCGAAGAAGTTGGTCGTGGTTCCGGCAGCCAGCACCAGATAATCGTACTGCACCTTGCCGATGGAAGTCTGTATCACCTTATGTTCGGGAAAAATGGAACGTACCTCCGCCATGCGGAAATAGAAATTTTTCCGCTGTTGGAAGATCTTGCGGAAGGGAAACGAGATGCTGCTCGGCTCGATACCGGCCGACGCGATCTGGTAAATCAGCGGTGGAAACTGATGGTAATTGTTTCTGTCAACGAGCACCACCTGAAAATCCGATTTGCAGAGTTTGTTGGCCAGTTTCAAACCGCCGAAGCCGCCTCCGACGATCACTACGCGCTTTTTGTCTGTCTTGGGTACGTTAAAACTCATATCACACCTGTTTTTATAATCAGTTCTGACGGCAAAGTTACGCAAAAATCGCGAGCCTGCTTCACCGGCCGGACGAAAAAACCGGCAGGCACTCCCCACCAGTTCCTCACATTCCAAAATAAAATCCTAACTTTGCAATGATCAAACAGAAAACATCACAACCAAGAGAAAACAGATAGTAATATTATGAGCCTGACAAAATTTGAAAGCGAAGTGAAGCTGATACAGCAGGATGTGGAAAGTGTCTACGAGCGTTTCGCGGATATGAACAACCTGAAAAGCCTACGGGAGCGGCTCGACGATCCTGCCATCAAGGAACAACTGACGCAACGCCTGCCCGAAGACAAGATAGAGGAAGCGCGGCGCCAGCTGAACGGCATGACTTTCGACCGCAACAGCGTGAGCCTGACCACCCCGATGGGCAACCTGCTGCTGCGCATCGTGGAGCGCGAAGCCCCGAAGTGTATCAAGTTCGCCAGCGAAGGCGCCCCCCTGCAACTCTACCTATGGATCCAGCTGCTGCCCCAGACGGAAACCTCCTGCGCCATGCGTGTGACGGTGGGGGCCGAGATCAGCTTCTTCATGAAGGGCATGGTGAGCAAACCGCTGCAACAGGCCGCCGACGGACTGGCCGACATCCTCTCCACCATCCGGTAAAATTCCGTACGAACCTTCAACACAAACACTCATAACAACACATTGCCCTATGAAACTCTGGGAGAAAACCACGAAGGTGGCAGAAGAGATTGACCGCTTCACCGTTGGGAACGACCGCGAACTGGACCTTTATCTGGCCAAGTATGACGTACTGGGCTCCATCGCCCACATCACCATGCTGGAAAGCATCGGGCTGCTGGAAAAGGAAGAACTGCCGATGCTGAAGAAAGAGCTGAAAGAGATTTACGCCGTGGCCGAACGCGGAGACTTTGTCATTGAGGACGGCATCGAGGATGTCCATTCGCAGGTGGAACTGATGCTGACGCGACGGCTGGGAGACGTCGGAAAGAAAATCCACAGCGGCCGCTCGCGTAACGACCAGGTGCTGGTGGATCTCAAACTCTTCACCCGCGCCCGCATTGCCGATGTGGCACAGGCCGTAAGGTCGCTGTTCGAGAAACTACAGGCACAGAGCGAACGATACAAGGAAGTACTGATGCCGGGCTACACGCATCTGCAAGTGGCCATGCCCTCCAGTTTCGGCCTCTGGTTCGGCGCCTACGCCGAAAGTCTGGCCGACGACATGCTGCTATTGGAAGCCGCCTGGCGCATGACCAACCGCAACCCGCTCGGCTCGGCCGCCGGTTACGGCTCCTCCTTCCCGCTGGACCGCGAGATGACCACGCGCCTGCTGGGATTCGACTCGCCGGACTACAATGTCGTGTATGCCCAGATGGGACGCGGAAAGAACGAGCGCAACGTGGCCTTCGCGCTGGCCGGCATAGCGGGCACCGTGGCCAAGCTGGCCTTCGATGCCTGTATGTTCAACTCGCAGAACTTCGGCTTCGTCAAACTGCCGGACGAATGCACCACAGGGTCGAGCATCATGCCCCACAAGAAGAATCCCGATGTATTCGAACTGATCCGTGCCCGCTGCAACAAACTCCAGGCCCTGCCGCAACAGATCACGCTCATCATGAACAACCTGCCCTGCGGCTACTTCCGCGACTTGCAGGAAATTAAAGAAGTGTTCCTCCCCGCCTTCGACCAGCTTATCTCCTGTCTGGACATGGCTTCCTACATTGTGGAACGGATGACCGTAAACCGCCACATCCTGGACGATCCGCGCTACGACCTGATGTTCTCCGTAGAGGAGGTGAACCGTCTGGCGGCCGCCGGAATGCCCTTCCGCGACGCTTACCGGAAGGTGGGACTGGACATTGAGAAAAACTGTTTCGTTCCCGACAAGAACATCCGCCACACCCACTGCGGTAGCATCGGGAACCTGTGCAACGGGGAAGTAGCCCGGCTCATGCAACAGACGTGGGACCGCTTTGGATTTGAGCAGATACGCCGTGCCGAAGCAAAACTGCTGGAGCCATGAAAAAGCGGCGGCACCATCTCCTGACAGCCGGCGGGCTTATTGTCGCCGGCCTGCTCAGTACTGCCTGTGGCGAAGACGTGGAGAACCTGTATTCGGGGGTACGGGCCTTTTTCCGCTTCACCCCCGTCACCGCCGCGCCGCCACTGAACACGGCCCTGAACAATCCGGGGATGTTCTGCACCGTCACCTTCGCACGCGGACAGTACCACTTCACCCTTTCGGACGGGACAAGCGTTCCCTACAGCCCCACGCAAATTGACCAGTACGGCAAGCCGGAATACATCGCGGGCTTCATTGTAGGCACTCCCGCCCTGCCCGACCTCAGCGGAAACTTCCGCATCGCGGCATACGATCTGGCCTGTCCCAACTGCTGGAACGACAACTCCATCACCCGTGCCCTAACCTTCAGCTCTCCCACTGTCATGACCTGCGGACGCTGCCACAGAAACTACGACCTGAACAACGACGGCATGGCCTCCGACGGTGCCGGAAGCAGACGGAAACTGCTGCGCTACCGAGTGACCTACTCCCAAAACACCCTCGTCATCCAGAACTGAGACTCCGGTCCACACGCAGGGGGGGGCACCAGGTCATTCCGCACTACGGCATGTTGCACATCATCTGCAAGCTCAACAAGCAACCGAAGAAAAAACTGATCCGTCACGTCAATCCGACCACCTGCCGCCACCTGCCGCCACCTGCCGCTCACCAACGGCGGGAGGCGGAAGTTGGCCGGATAACGATCAATTTTTTCTCCAATTATTCGAGATTCGCAAAAAATACTTATATTTGCTCCTGAATCGTCTCTCTCCCAAGACTCTCTGCCAAAAACAGAAAACCGGAAGACAGACCTACCATGAAAAACGTTTAACTCAATAGTTTATCAAACCATCATGAACATGAAGAGACTTTACATGCTTCTGACAGTTCTGTTCGTACTCACCGCAGTGAAAGCCCAGGGCATACTGCCGGAGTTCTCGACAGACGAAAATCCCGTTTGGTACAAGGTCCGCTTCAAAACGGGCGGGGCCTGCCTGGCCGACCAGGGAAGCGGGAAAAACCTGAAAACCGCGGCAGCCGCCAATTCGGACAACCAGAAATGGATGCTCAAGGGCACCCGGGACGGTTTTACGATGAAGAGCAAAAGCGGCAATTACATCAACTTCTCCAACGGACGCTTCACCACTTCGGCCACTCCGGTGGAACTGAAGATTGTGCAGAGCACAGCCGCCGGAGCTGACGAATACTGGGAAATACAGCGCAAAAACAGCGCACAGAGCATGAACCAGTGGGGTGGCGCAGGTGCCGGCAAAGAACTGGGCGAATGGAACGCAGGCGACAACAATAATCCGCTCACCTTCCTTGTAACCAGCATTGCCCCGCCTGAATTCAGTTCTGAGGAGAGCGAAACCTGGTATTTTCTGAAATTCTGCCGCTCAGGCAATACGCTGGCCGATGCAGGAACCGGGAAAAACGCAGTCACTGCCGCAGCCGACCCCATAGACACACAGATGTGGAAACTGATGGGCACGCAGGATAACTTCCAGCTTGTCAGCAAAAGTGGCAACTATGCCGTTGTCAACGGCACCGGCGAAAACACCCGCATACGTACCTCGGCCACTCCCTCGGCTTCCGGCTTTAAGCTGGCGGAAACCGGTTCGTCATATGCTCCGGCATGGGAGATCCACGTCAACGGCAAATCGGGCCGCGTTGCCTTCAACCAATGGGCAAGCACACAAACGGGAGCGGAAATCGGACTTTGGAACGCCAACGACAACAATAATGCGCTCAACTTTGTCCGTCCCGAAGACATGATTTATCCGGACTACAAAGTTACGGGAATCAGCAATTTTGTTCCCGAAAACCTGCTTACACTGTGGTACACCCAGCCCGCCACAACCACCAATGCCGGCAACAAATGGATGGAATATTCCCTGCCTATCGGTAACGGACAATTCGGCGCCAGCATCTTCGGCGGTATATATAAAGACGAGATCCAGTTCAACGAAAAGACCCTCTGGAGCGGCCGCAACACCGATAACGGGGTTGAATACGGAGACTACGAGAACTTCGGCTCCGTCTTTGTGGAGAATCTCTCGGACGAGTTCGGCTTCGGAAGCACGAAAGCCGCAAAGAATTACGTACGCGGTCTGGATTTGCAGAACTCCAAAGCCTTTGTCAGCTTCAGCAATCCCGACGAGACCGCATCCTACACGCGCGAATACATCGCATCCTATCCCGACGGCGTTGTGGCAGCCCGTTACACAGGCTCCGAAAGCGGCAGCCTGAACCTGCGTTTCACGCTTGTCAGCGGCAAACCCGGTATCAGAGCCACCACGACATACGCCGAGGGTGAAGCCACTTTCTCCGGAAAACTTGAGACCGTCAGCTACAACGCCCGCTTCAAGGTAGTACCCATAGGCGGTACCATCGAGACCACCGAAGAAGGCATCACCGTCAAAGGAGCGGACGAAGTTCTGCTCATCCTGGCAGGAGCCACTGACTTCGACGCCTACAAAAGCACCTACGTGTCCAACACCTCCGGCCTCGCAGCCAAAGTGCAGGGTATGGTGGATGCCGCAGCAGGCAAAACCTGGAATGACCTCTACAACGCCCATCTGCTCGACTATAAAAACTACTTCGACCGCTGCAACTTCCATCTGGAAGGTGCCGAGAACACACTGCCTACGGACGACCTGATCCGGCAGTATGCCCGCCGCAGCACGGGAACGGAACCTTATGCCCTCTTCCTCGAACAGCTCTATTTTGCTTACGGACGTTATCTCGAAATCAGTTCTTCTCGCGGTGTGGACCTTCCCTCCAACCTGCAAGGTATCTGGAACAACTCCAGCGAACCGGCCTGGAACGGCGACATCCACGCCAACATCAACGTGCAGATGAACTACTGGCCCGCCGAACCTACTAACCTCAGCGAAATGCACATGCCCTTCCTGAACTACATCACGAACATGGCCACCAACCATAACGAATGGAAAAAATATGCCAAAGATGCCGGCCAGACACGCGGATGGACCTGCTACACTGAAAACAACATCTTCGGCGGCGTAGGTTCCTTCCTGCACAGTTATGTGATTGCCAACGCATGGTACTGCACCCACCTGTGGCAGCACTACCGCTACACGCTGGACAAGGAATTCCTGAAGAACGCATTCCCCACCATGCTCAGCGCCTCTCAGTTCTGGATGGACCGCCTGCGGCTTGACAAGGACGGCACATACGTATGTCCCAACGAGTATTCACCCGAGCACGGCCCCACGGAAAACGGTGTGGCACATGCCCAGCAGCTGGTTTACGAACTCTTTGACAACACGCTCAAGGCCATCGAGATCCTGGGAGAAGATGCAGTCATCTCCGAGGCCGACCTGACCAAACTGAACGACCGCTTCAACAAACTTGACCGCGGTCTCGCTACGGAAACATATACCGGACAGTGGGGCGCCTCCGTCAACGGAATCAAGACGGGAACCACCATCCTGCGCGAATGGAAGACAAGTAACTATACCGTAGGTCAAAACGGACACCGCCACATGTCCCACCTGATGTGCATCTATCCCTTCAGTCAGGTTACAGCAGGCAGCAAGTATTTCGACGCCGCTGTCAACTCCATGAAACTGCGCGGCGATGCCTCTACCGGCTGGTCTATGGGATGGAAGATTAATCTCTGGGCCCGTGTACTCGACGGCAACCACGCCCACGACATCCTCGAACTAGCCTTGCGCCATCACAGTGTAGGCGGCGGCGGTGTATACTACAACCTGTATGACGCCCACACACCGTTCCAGATCGACGGCAACTTCGGTGCCTGCGCCGGTATCGCCGAGATGCTGATGCAAAGCCATACGGATACCATCCAGATTCTGCCGGCCCTGCCCGATGTATGGAAGAAAGGAAGCATCAACGGCCTGAAAGCCATTGGAGACTTCACCGTAGACATTGCCTGGTCCGAAAGCAAGGCGCAGAAAGTGACGATCACCTCTAACCTGGGACAGCCCTGTTTCGTACAATGCCCGGGCATTGCTACCAGAAAATTCTGCATCAACGGAAAGGAAGTGGGCGTGACTGCTATCAGCGAGGACGTTGTAAACATTCCGCTGGAAAAAGGACAGACCGTAGAAGTGTTCATGGAAGAACTGGGAACCGGCATTGCCAAAGCCAACTCGGACAAAGCTGCCGTTCTCTCGCTCGAAGGACGCAAGGTCAGAATTGAAGGCGCCGACGTCAAAAGCATCGTGGTGTGCGACCCTGCCGGCCGCAAAGTGCTGAAAACGAACCGTGCCACGTTCAAAGTGCCCGAATCCTGCGGTCCGGTGGCTCTGTTGCAGGTATGCGACAAAAGCGGAAAGAAAACATCCTACAAAGCTGTACTGAAATAAAAACCGTGCGGCGCATTCCTTACGCCGCTCCTCCCCATACAAAAGAACAGCAGACCCGCGCGTTACGGGTCTGCTGTTCTTTTGTATGGGGGGGGGAGAAACCGGAGGCTTTCCGCAAAAAGAAACGTCCTACAGTTCCTCTCCTTCCTCGGAATAGGTGGAGAAAAGGAAATCGTTGTAAGGATACTTCTGCACGTGCAACTCACGTACACGGCTATAAAACATTTCTTTCAGCTCCTCGATGTTGAAGCGCTCACGGGCGGAAATGAAAATGCAGTCTCCGCCCAAACGGGCCATCCAGGTGTTTTTAAGATCATCAAGGGAAAGGTTCTCACGGGTGGCTGGCGTGAGATCGTCGGCCTCCTTCGGTGTCCACCTGTAAGCATCTATTTTGTTGAATACCATCAACTGCGGCTTGTCGGAACAGCCGAGATCACACAGCGTTTTGTTCACCACTTCGATCTGTTCCTCAAAATCAGGATGGGAGACATCCACCACATGCACCAGCAAATCGGCCTCACGAACCTCATCGAGGGTGCTCTTAAAGGACTCCACAAGATCTGTCGGCAACTTTCGGATAAAGCCTACGGTATCGGCCAGCAAAAAAGGAAGATTGCCTACAATCACCTTGCGCACCGTCGTATCAAGCGTGGCAAAGAGTTTGTTCTCCGCAAAGACTTCGGCTTTGGCCAGCAGATTGATGAGGGTGGATTTTCCCACATTGGTATAACCCACCAGCGCGACACGGATAAGACGGCCGCGGTTCTTGCGCTGCGTGGCTTTCTGACGGTCGATATCCGCAAGACGCTGTTTGAGCAGCGACATGCGGTTCAGAATGATGCGGCGGTCCATTTCGAGCTGTGTTTCGCCCGGTCCGCGCAAACCCACACTGCCCTTTCCGCCACCGCCTCCTGAGCCTCCACCCTGCCGCTCCAGGTGCGTCCACAACCGTTGCAGGCGCGGCAGCATATATCGGTATTGCGCCAGTTCCACCTGCGTCTTCGCATTGGCGGTCTGGGCCCGCATGGCAAAAATATCGAGGATGAGACTGGTACGGTCCAGAATCTTCACCTTCAGCTCCCGCTCAATGTTACGGAGCTGTTTGGCGGAGAGTTCATCGTCGAAGATCACCATGCCCACCTCACGCTCAGCCTCCTCTTCGTCAAGGATAAACTGACGTATCTCCTCCAGTTTTCCTTTTCCCACGTAAGTGACGGCACTGGGTCCGTCCATCCGCTGCGTGAAGCGGCGCACTGTTGCGGCTCCGGCCGTCTCGGCCAGGAATTCCAATTCGTCGAGATACTCCGCAGTCTTGCGTTCGTCCTGTGTTTTTGTGATGAGTGCCACCAGCACAGCTGTCTCCGTGCGGGCCTCGGATCGTATAAATTCTTTCATATTCTGAGTTCTCTTTTATATTATTATCGGCAAAAGGAAGGATGGGAGAATAAATTCCAGCAAATTTACATATAATTCTCCGGAACAACGAACAAAAGGGACAAAAGTCTGTGACCGGCCATTCTACAAAAACAAATCCGGATCTCAGTCTTTTTGCAGTCCAGCGCAAATTGCATACCTTTGCCGGCGGATTGAGTATCCGCACATTTCACCTCAAACAGGCTTTAACCATGTTCACAGTAATAAGCATCATGTTTGCCGGCACCGTCATCGGACGGCTGCTGCGCAACACGGGGATTCCCGGCAAGATGGGACGACCCATATCCTACACGATCCTGTTGCTCTTGTTTCTGCTCGGAATATCCATCGGTACGGACAAGAATATCACCGCCCATCTTGCCACTCTTGGCAGGCAAGCCCTGTTCCTCTCTCTGGCTGCCACAACGGGAAGCGTCCTTGCCGGATGGGCGGTATACCACATGCTGTTCAGAAATGGCAATCAGAAACCCCAACAAGAATAGCAAATGAAAGGAAGCATCATCATCACCGCCTCCTTTGTCATGGGATGCCTGTCAGGCTACTTCGGTCTGTTGCCCACCTTTATTGTCCGGAACAACGCAACAGAGTATGTTCTCTATCTGCTCATGTTCCTGGTCGGGGTAAGCATAGGCGGCGACCGAAAACTCTCCGACATCGCACACACCGTCAGCCCCAAAATGCTTTGGATTCCCGCGGCAACCATCACCGGCACACTGGCATTCTCCGCCTTGGCAGGGTTGTGCATGAGCCGCTGGAGCATTCCGGAGTGTATGGCCGTAGGCAGCGGCTTTGCTTATTATTCCCTCTCGTCCATACTTATCACACGCCTGAAGGAAACGTCTGTAGGGACCGACATGGCCGCAGAATTGGGAACAATCGCCCTAATGGCAAACATCATACGCGAGATCACTACCCTACTCCTCGCCCCGCTGATCGCAAAATATTTTGGAAAACTGGCCCCCATCTGCGCAGGAGGTGCCACAACGATGGACACCACTCTGCCCGTCATCATCCGCTATTCTGGAAAAGACATGACCATGATTGCCGTGTTCCACGGAATCACGGTAGACCTCTCGGTCCCGTTCCTTGTCTCCTTTTCCTGCTCCCTATAAGACAGCATTTCCCAGAAACAAGCAGAACTCCAAAATTTCGTACTCCAATAGTAGCAGTCTGCATTTTAATCGTATTTTTGCACATAAATACCGGCACCGGAAAAAAAACACTTATCCTCTGAGAAAAAATGCCTATTAACGGGAACAACAAACGAATAGCCAAGAACACCCTGATCTTATATCTGCGGATGTTGTTTACCATGCTCATCGTGCTTTATACATCCCGCATCGTATTATCGGCATTAGGCATAGAGGATTACGGCCTGTATCAAACTGTCTGCGGACTGGCTGCAATGTTCTCGTTCCTGATGACCGGCATGGCTACTTCCACACAACGGTTTCTGTCCTTTCACATCGGAAACAATGACAGCCATGCCCTCCGGCGGACATTCGGTCATTGCATGGCCACCCATCTCATCATAGCCGGAATAATACTGATACTGGCAGAAAGTGCAGGCCTGTGGTTTGTCTGTCAAGAGCTATCTGTTCCACCGGAACGCTATACCGCCACACATTACGTCTATCAGTTCTCCGTTGCAGCCTTGTGTCTGAACGTCATGACAGTTCCCTATTCGGCCTGCATCATCGCACACGAAAAAATGAATGTTTTTGCAGGTATCACTGTGCTCGACACCATGCTGAAATTATGCACCGCCTTGCTTGCATACAAGGCTTCGGGCGACCGAATGATATTGTACGGAGCAATGACAACAGTGGTAGCAGGTATAAACCTTGCACTCTACAAATTCTATTGCAACAGAAATTTCGCGGAAAGCAAATCCGGCTGTTCCTTCAAGGGGCATCAACTGAAAAACATCTTCACATTCTCAAGCTGGACCTTGCTTGGACAATTCTCCCAAATCACGGCAAATCAAGGTACTGCGCTGTTAATCAATAAATTTCACCCGATAGAGGGGATAGCTAACGCAGCTTTTGGCATTGCCATACAAATTGAGAGCATCATTGCCAGCCTGTCGCGAAACTTCTTTACGGCCTTTCAATCCCGGATCACCCAGTCATACGCGGCGGGGGACCTTACCTATCTCAGGAATCTGATTAACTATGCCTCCAAATTCTCTTTTGTTCTCATCTACATCCCGGCAGTACCCATTCTCATCAACATAGACTGGCTGCTCGGCATCTGGCTCGAAAAAGTTCCGGCCTACACCAATGGCTTCTGCCTGATTTTCATTTCATCGGCTCTGATAAATTCCGTCAGCAATCCTCTGTGGGTCTCGATATTCGCAACAGGCTCCATCCGCCAACTTCAGACGGCATCCTCCGTACTTTATATTCTGGACATTATCGTTGTATACGTACTGTTCAAAGCCGGCATGAGTCCTTTATGGGGGCCGGGCACCAAATTTGTTTTCAACATCCTCATTGTCCAGACAAGAATATTTTTCGCCCGCAAACGACTGCCATTTTTCTCTCTCCGCCTTTTCATACGGAATGTCATCGTTCCCCTGTTCTGCTCCGTTCTGCTTTCGTTGCTGGCCATCCTGCCCTTCTACTCCCAGACGGAGAAATCCGGCTTCAGCCGTCTCGGCCTGTCTGTCTATTCATTATTTACCTGCATAATCGTTATATTCTTTGTAGGCCTGAACAATCATGAAAAGTCTATCACTTTGAAATACATCAGACATTTCGTGACCACACTGTCCGGGAAATTCGCATACTCCTGTTCCTCCAACAAAAAACATCCATCATGAACCACCCCATAGTAAGTGTCATTATCCCTACTTTCGGCCGCCCTGACACATTGGTACGAGCCATCCGGAGCGTTCTTAGCCAAACCTATCCGGATGTAGAGACCATCGTGGTTGACGACAATGAGCCGGGCTCCGCGGAACGGCGGGCTACAGAACTTCAAATGAGGCAATTCGCAGACAATCGACGCATCCGGTACATACAGCACAAGCACAACAGAAACGGAGCCGCTGCAAGAAACACGGGCGCCCGGCATTCAAAAGCCAAATATCTGGCACTGCTGGATGACGATGACGAATTCCTTCCCAACAAAATAGAGGATCAGGTAAACCGGATGGAATCGCTGCCGGAAAGTTGGGCCGCCTGCTACTGCAAATGCAGGACCGAATTTTTGGGAATTGTCAAGGAGGGAGACAATGACACCCGCGAAGGACAGTTGCTGACCGAAGCCTTGAAAAGAGAATTCGGGATAATGGGAAGCTCCAACCTCTTAATAAGGCGCAGTGTTTTCAATGAAATAGGCGGTTTCGACGAAGCATTCAAGAGGAATCAGGATCTTGAGATTCTCGTAAAAATCTTCAGGAAATACAAAATAGCCTACTGTAATCGGACCGGCCTGATCCGGCACCTGCATTTCATGCAACATGCCATAGACTTCGACAGTATCACCCAAACGTTCATCGATACCTTCCGGCCCCTCATCAGCCAACAGCCCGAAGAAAAGCAAAAGGAAATATACGAAAGACTGGCTTCGCAGAAATTCGCCTTCAGGCTCTATCCCGGAAAAAACTGGAAAGGTTGCCTCGACATGCTGTTGAAAAAAGAAGTCGGCATCACGGCAGCCCTAAGCTACGTCTTGTCCCGAGCCCGCATTTCCATCAGCCGAAGACTTCCGTGGACACGTCCCCTAAAAAGGGAATGAAGCGCTCTTACAAACGCAACAAATCCGCCGCCTCGGGCTTCTTTTTCAATGGCAACTTATAATTGACACCCAACATCAGCGAGGGGACAAATCCAGCCAAGGAACTGTCAAAAGCATTGTTGAACTGATAGGAAAGTTGAGGCTCGACATAAATCTCCAACTCCGGAGAGATGCGGAAAGCCACATCTCCGCCAAAATGAATATCCGGAGCAAAAACCGCACTGCTCCTCTTCAGTTTATCCACTCCCATATCCACACCTGTATATGCTCTCAGGCTAACCTTACGCATGGGGTCGTACATACGGGTCAAGGCACTGATGTCCGCTATGTAATCAGCTCCGACTGCCATACGCACAAAACGCTCTTTCCTGCCTTTATGGGTACGGCTCGTCACATGGATACGCCAAGCGCGGAAAGGATTGATCCAACGGCCGTAACTGATACGTTCAGCCGGTCCGTACATACAGGCTGTCCGCAAATGAGAGGCATGTACAGAAACTCCCGAAGCACCGGAAACAAAAGCTTCGTTCCTGACTTCATCTTCTGCCAATCTGCCACCTCCCGGATTTGCGGAAGAGGAAACATTCAATCTCAGACCGGCAGAAAGAGATGCTAAACCGTCAATCGAGGCTGCGCTCCCGGGAAGTGCCAGAAAATCCTTGTGGTAAAAGCGAACCTGCGGCTCCACAAACAGTCCCCACGTCCTGTTAATATTCCATACTCCCTGCAATCCGGCCTGGAAGCCCGGGAAAAACCTTCGGGTGGCGGTACGGCGCATCACATTAAAGCCCAGCGCGGCATCCACCTCAAAATGCCGGTCGGATTTATATCCGCGGAATGTATTGAGCACATTCCAAACATAATCGGCACCGATAGAAATCGTGTTCCACGTCTGGCTATAGGTGCGCATACGTCCGGCCTCCCCCCACAATCTTGCACCGGAAGAGGGAGACAGCCATTTGCCGATTCCGGCACGACCTTCGTATCTGATATACTCCTTCGGAGAATTGATCGTATGGCTCGTCACTGGCATCCGGAGACCGAAACTTCCCTCTACAAAGAGATGGTCCTCCCACCCGTTACGGCTGAATTCTTCGGCTTCTTCCATATAACGTTTCGTATTCCGGCCGTTCCGGAACGTCACTCCCAACATGGCCGAAGGAAAAACATCCCACTTGCCGACAGAAGAACTAAGCTGGGCAAAATCCTCCTGATGAACTTCCGCCCGCGGCTCGATGAAAAGATTTACGTTATCGTTCAGCGCACAGTTTGCCTGCATGGCGGCCGACAGGCCGAATGACAGTTTCTGCTTATTGACTCCACACCCGGAATAGCTCATCGCGCCACCGGCCAATGCGTCTATCCAGAAACGGCGTCCGGGGTTGTAGCCTCCGAAAAGATTGTGGAGATTGAGCATATACTCCAGTCCCAGACCTACCACTTTGTTCGAGGACTCGCCTTTCTGCCGATGTACTGCCGCATTGGCTCCCAAACGCAAGCCGTTATATGGGTCGAACCATTTTCCTATGCTGATGGAAGCACGTGCTCCCAGATTGTCCTTTACCGATGAGAGTGAAGAACCGACCAACGCCGCCGGACCTCCGGCAACCGAAAAAAACATATCATCGAAAAACGAACCGCTGTCCTCATATTTCTCCCCTCCGGGCCTGTGTCCTTGCAACCGATAGCCCACCCCCGCAGACAACGAGGTTGCCAACCGGTATTTGCGCCAAGTATCCATCCGGAACAGATTCTCGGAATACAGACCGGCCCGCGGTTCCACATACAGATAGGTGTAATCGGACAACCGCAACTGCCCGCGCAGTCCGAGGTGCGTCCCCCAAGCAAACGCATTGTTTCCGGCATTACGCACTCCGTACAAGTTCATACCCGCCACGCCGTAAATCTCGAAAGGCTTAGCTTTCTCATATTCCGGATATTGGCACAGGGCTGTAAAATTCAGAAGATAATCGACAGAAATGCCTCCGAACTTTGACCGGAAACCGATTTTATTGAAATAGCCTCCTTCTACCCCGATTCGCACTCCATGCTCCGGTGTCAGCCAATCGCCCGCCGCCACGTTGAACATCAGTCCGGGAGTAGGTACCGAAATATCTGAAGTGGATTCCGTGCCAGAAAATGTCAACCCCGCGCCTCCTTCCAGAAAAAGGCGATCACCGAAATGCTTATTTGCAAAACGCTTGGACACACGAGGATGCTGCAAAAGATAATCCATCGCATTCTTTTCCACCTGAGCGGACAAAACCGCCGGGAGCATACCTGCAATCAAAAATATGTATATAGCTCTTCTCATTCGAAATCCTTTAATATCAAAGTATTAATATCTCCGTCCACTTCCGCCTTCTTTTCCAGTTCCGGCTTCAGTTTGAAGGACTTTTTCAGTTCAGTCTCAGCTTCCACCGGTTTGCTCATGCGGTTCAGGCAAATCGCCCTCACATAATGCGTCATGGCAGTTCCGTCCGGCAGTTCCATGGCCTTTTCCAAAGCTTCCTCGTTTTTCTTCATCGCCAGCAACACCAGCACACGATTCAGCGGACTGGCTGCCGACAAAAGTTCGGCATTCTCTGCCAGACGACCGTTGTAGGCCGACACAACAGCCTTTATCAGCCGGCCATCGCCTTCATCCGTCAGGTAGGTCCTCAACGTATCGGCTCCCCCATAGCAAGCACTATCCAGCAAAGCCACCACCTGATTCCGGTTGACTTCCTCCGGAGCTTTCCGACCAGCAAAAGGAAGGAGAATCCTGTAATCAGACTGGCCACGGTTGATCAAAGCGGCTGCCAGGTCATTGGCCGCCACCATGAAACTGGGATACATTTCCAGAGCCTGCCGGCATATCTTCTCCCGTTTCAACGTGTCAGACTCCCCACGGTAAAGAGAGAAAAACTCATAGCGCGAAAGCAGGCGGTAATCCTTCTCATACTGCTCCCTGATTTCCTCCACCGTCAGCGGGCGATAAACGGTATATGACATCTTATAATCCACATGGCGCAGACGGGGCAGATATTTTTCCTTGATGACGCTTTTGTAATAAGACAGGCGGGCAATATGCCTGCTCTGTTCGTCAATGCCCTTGAAGCGGCGCACGATCCGCTCCACCTCGGCAGCCTCGGTCTGCAACGAATCCTTCCGCATCAGGTCTGCCACCTTCTGCCATCCCTCCACTTTTGCAGTGGAGCTGACTTTCATACCGCGGCGCGTTCTCTCGTCAAGCTGTCCGACAATCAGGTCCAACGCAGTTTTCATACGGTCTTCCGCCAGTTTCGCATTGGATTTATACGATCCCTCAGGCGATGCCGTTCCACTGATGTTGAATTCCTGAATGCTACAGTTCGAGTCTTCGGCCACACTCTTCAGCAACCTGTTCAGGGAGGCCACCTCCGCCGCATTGCCGGGATCGGAAAGGTCCAGTGTACTCTTTCCTACTTGGAAGCGCAGATTGATGGCTCCGTTTGTCTCGCGGGGCTGCTGTTCAGGAGTGGGATAATAAGACGCGTCAGTCAGTTCCCGTGCCGGCCCGAAATTATATTCCATGTACTGGAGCGGGAAAATACGACCTTTGGCCACGGTCGTGGTGTCGCGGAAGCGGATCTTGTGGTAATCCTCCATCGCGATATAGAACTTGCATGAGAGCTGGGGACCGGAATTGGGCAGGATGGCCGATCCGGAATAAGGCAAGGCGTCCTTGTTGAGGGTCTGCTTGTCGCGCAGGCTGTCGTTTTTCACCACAATGTATTTCGCCAGCGGGTCGCCATGCTCCCCTTTCAGCTCGAAATTATACATACGGTCCTGAGTCTTGCTGTATTCCCAAGCATCGTACACCATGGGACGGATAAACACGCTGTCACCACGGTCCACCCTGTAGATAACCGGCTGGACCACGACTCTACAGTTGCGATGGAACATCTCCAGCGGGAAACGCACCACCGTATTGACATCGAACGTGTCACCCCGTTGCACGATGGCCGTCTTGTCCACCGTTATCTTGTTCTCTATGCGCTTCGCCACGGCCACGGCCTCTCCCAGCAGATTCTCCACCTCCTTGATTTCCACTTCTATATACTGTCTCTGGTTCACCTTCACCGTAACCGGCTCATAACTGACCGAAGAGAAACGCAGGCGGGCATCCGAACGCACGTCGAAGGCAAAACGTCCATCGGCATCGGTCGTAGCCAGCAGACGGTTCTCGCCCACAAGGGAGATATTGACACCGAACACGGGAGTCTTTTTTTCCTTGGACACCACTTTTCCCGTCACACGGATGATTTCCGCACACAACACTGCGGGAAACATCATCAACACAGCTATCAACAGGCTGAGCACCGCCCCTTTCCTGTATCTTTCAAATATCATATTCATCCTATACGTCCGTTTATTTTAGCAGATATGTAAAGCTGACTCCCAGTTTCAGGGGAGAGACGGCAAAACCCCGATGGTTGACAAAATCATGGCTCAAAGGCTGGCTCACCTCATACTTTTTCTCAATGTGGTAAATGGTTCCCACGCCTATGGTGGTCTCCAGACTCCAGCGCCGCCCCAGCACGAAAGCATACCCGTAAGTAAGTCCAACACCTACTCCCTCACCCTTGCGAACGGTCTGTTTCAGCTGCATGTTGTATGCACTGGCAATTCCCATCACGCCTACAAAATGACGGGTCTGCGGACGACCCGAAAACCAATAACGCACCTCAGGCATGAAATTGGCGTGGTCCAGTTTATATCCGCTCACATCAAAAACGCAGACATGCCCCTCCATATTCAACGTATAAAAACGCGAAAGCCTGACCTCCAATCCAAGGTTAGGAGTCATGCCCGCCCAATATAAGGCATTTGTCTTTATGCCCACACGCTGGGCTTTCATCTCTATCGGATAAAATAAAGTTCCCGCGACTATCAAAATAGCCACTATCGAACTGACAATCATTCTCATAAATTATAATACCCTTTTAAAACGCGGCAAATTTACAACTTTTTTAAGAAATAATTTCAGATTCTCGTCATCATTTCCACAATCTTCTGTGAAATTCCTTCCGGACAAAAGAACGTGTGAAAACGAAAAAAATCGGTCGCGGCCCTGTTATGAAGAGGCCCGCGACCGAAAAAAAGTAAATATTCTGTCAGTCAAGAATGGAAACTCAGAGGCTCCAGTCTTCCTGCGTCTTACGGATATAGGAACGGTAACGCTTCTGCGCGGCGGCCTTGGTGGCGGCATACAGTTCGGCGGAAGCCTCTTCGCCAAGCGCCTTCTTCAAAGAAAGGAAGCGCACTTCGCCATCAAGATATTCCTGGAACTTATCCCACTGCGGCTCTTTGGAATCAAGCGTGAAGGGGTTCTTGCCTTCATCGGCCAGGGCGGGGTTGTAGCGCCACAGGTGCCAGTAACCACACTCTACAGCGCGACGCTCTTCTTCCTGGCTGCGGCCCATGCCACCCTTGATCTTAAGGCCGTGGTTGATGCACGGAGCATAGGCAATAATGAGCGAAGGTCCGTGATATGCCTCGGCCTCGCGGATTGCTTTGAGGCACTGTGCCTGATCGGCACCCATAGCCACCTGTGCCACATAGACGTAACCATAAGTAGCCTGCATAAGGCCGAGATCCTTCTTGGTGACGCGTTTGCCGGCAGCGGCAAACTGGGCGATAGCGGCGATGGGGGTTGCCTTGGAAGCCTGTCCGCCGGTATTGGAGTACACCTCGGTGTCGAGCACGAGAATATTCACGTCCTCACCGCTGGCCAATACGTGATCCAATCCGCCGTAGCCGATGTCATAGGAGGCACCGTCACCACCTATGATCCACTGGCTGCGCTTGGTAAGGAAGTGGCTGAGCTCTGCCAACTGCCCACATGTGGGGCATCCCTTGTCGGCGCCTTCCTTGATGAACGGTTCCAGACGAAGAGCTGCGGCACGGCTGGCTTCGGCATCATCCTGACTCTCGATCCAAGCCTGTGCGGCCTCCTTGTATTCGGCGGGGGCTTCATCGCACGCCATCACTTCACCAAGCAACGCCGTGATGCGGGCACGCATCTTCTTATTGGCCATAACCATACCCAAACCAAACTCGCAGAAATCCTCGAAGAGGGAATTGGCCCATGCGGGACCCTGTCCCTTTTCATTGGTGCAATAAGGAGTTGAGGGGATTGAGCCGGAATAGATGGAGGAGCAACCGGTGGCGTTAGCGATCATCTGACGGTCGCCGAAGAGCTGGCTGACAAGCTTCACGTAGGGCGTCTCCCCGCAACCGGAACATGCGCCGCTGAACTCGAAAAGAGGCTGTGCGAACTGAGAGTTCTTGGGATTGAGCTTGATGTCTACAAGATCCTGCTTGCTCCTGACGTTCTTCACGCAGTGTTCCCAGTTGCCAATCTCTGCTTCCTGGCCTTCGAGCGGAACCATCGTGAGGGCCTTGTTGCCGCGCAAGCCCGGGCAGACATCGGCACAGTTGCCGCAACCCAGACAGTCGAGCACATCAACCTGCTGACGGAAGTGCATGCCCTTCATGGCGGCGGGAGCCTTCATTTCGAGCGTGGCACCCTCGATGCCTTTCACTTCCTCGTCGTCCATCACGAACGGACGGATGGCGGCATGGGGACATACATAAGAACACTTGTTGCACTGGATGCAGTTTTCATGATTCCAGACGGGCACAAAGGCGGCCACACCACGCTTCTCGTAGGCGGCAGTTCCCTGCTGCCAGGTTCCGTCCACGCTCACGTTGAAGGCACTAACGGGCAACAAGTCGCCGTTCTGTGCATTGATAGGACGCACAAGTTCGGAGATGAAAGCGGGTTCGTCGCGCACCACTTTCTCGTCCTCGGGCAGGCTGGCCCAAGCGGCATCTACAGCAAGCTGCTTGTATTCGCCGCCACGGTCTACCGCCTGATAGTTCTTGTTGACTACATCCTCGCCTTTCTTACCATAGCTCTTGACGATGAATTTCTTCATCTGCTCAACAGCCAGCTCTACGGGAATGACTTCCGTGATACGGAAGAAAGCAGACTGAAGAATGGTGTTCGTGCGGTTGCCGAGGCCAATCTCCTGTGCGATCTTGGTGGCGTTGATGTAATATACGGTGATGTTGTGCTCGGCGAAATAACGCTTCACGTTGTTAGGCAGATTCTTGGCCAGTTCCTCACCTTCCCAGATGGTGTTGAGCAGGAATGTACCGCCGTCGCGCAGACCGCGCAACACATCGTACATGTGCAGATAAGCCTGGGCATGGCAAGCCACGAAGTTCGGGGTCTTGATCTGGTAAGTGGAACGGATGGGAGTGTCGCCGAAACGCAGGTGGGAGCAAGTGAAGCCGCCGGACTTCTTGGAGTCATAGCTGAAATAAGCCTGACAATACTTGTCGGTATTGTCGCCGATGATCTTCACGGAGTTCTTGTTGGCTCCTACCGTACCGTCTGCGCCGAGTCCGTAAAACTTGGCCTCGAAAATGCCTTCGCCTCCCAGCGCCATTTCCTTTTCGAGCGGAAGGGAGCGGAAGGTAACATCGTCCACGATGCCGAGTGTGAAATGGTTTTTCGGTTCGGGCAGAGCCAGATTCTCATAAACGGAGATGATCATCGTCGGCGTGGTGTCGCACGATCCCAGACCATAACGGCCGCCGATGATGAGGGGACGCTCTGCCACATCGTAGAAGGCATCCTTCACATCAAGATAGAGAGGTTCTCCATTGGCACCCGGTTCCTTCGTGCGGTCGAGCACGGCAATCTTCTTGCACGTGGCGGGAACGGCAGCCAACAGGTGCTTCACGCTGAACGGACGGTAGAGGTGAACGCTGACCATACCGACTTTCTCGCCTTTGGCATTGAGATAGTCGATGGCTTCGCGGGCGGCCTCGGTCACGCTGCCCATACAGATGATGACACGTTCTGCATCATCGGCTCCGTAATAGCTGAACAGTTTGTACTCACGGCCGGTGATTCTGGAAATCTCACCCATATATTCCTCCACGATGGCGGGAACGGCATCGTAATAGGGATTGCAGACCTCTCGGTGGGCAAAGAACGTCTCGGGATTCTCGGCCATACCCCGCGCTTCGGGATGCTCGGGCGTAAGGGCACGGTTGCGGAACTCTGCCACCTTATCCATCGGGACGAGCGGACGGATGTCTTCCTGGTCCATCACCTCTATTTTCTGATATTCGTGGCTGGTGCGGAAGCCGTCGAAGAAGTTGATGAAAGGCACACGGCTTTCAAGGGTTGCCAGATGTGCCACGGCACTGAGGTCCATCACTTCCTGAACGGAACCTTCGCAAAGCATGGCGAAACCTGTCTGGCGACAAGCCATCACGTCGCTATGGTCTCCGAAAATACAGAGGGAATGCGTGGCGAGGGTACGTGCCGACACGTGGAAAACGCTGGGCAACAGTTCGCCGGCAATCTTGTACATGTTCGGGATCATCAGCAGGAGTCCCTGCGAAGCGGTGAACGTAGTGGTAAGCGCTCCGGCCTGCAACGAGCCGTGTACGGCACCGGCAGCGCCACCTTCGCTCTGCATTTCCTGAACGTGTACCGTGTCGCCGAAGAGATTTTTGCGGCCCTGTGCCGACCATTCGTCCACATGCTCGGCCATAGGCGAGCTGGGCGTAATGGGGTAGATGGCAGCCACTTCCGAAAACATGTACGCAACATGCGCTGCGGCCTGGTTACCATCGCAAGTAATGAATTTTTTGTTTGCCATGATGGTTTTAGTTATGTGGTTTGAAACTTAAATTTGTTGTTGTCTACAATCATCTCAGCCCGTCTGTCGCAGACTTCCGCATCGGGACAGGCTTACTACCTGCAAAGGTAGCACTTCTATTTAATTTGCAAAACAGAGTTTACATAAAATTGCAACATCACTTTCCTTTCCTGTCATTCGTCAAAGCTGTCAGACTTCCAGCTGGAAACGTTATTATCAAAATGTATGCCTTCGTTATAGTCATGCCATTCAACCCTGACTACCCGTCTGCCACCCATTGATGTCTCCTTTCAACTTTCTGAAACCTCCGGACCGTTCCTTGCCTCGGACAAACGCCGCAAGGATTCCTCCTCGCCCACGAGCCAGAGAGTGTCGCCCGCCACAATCGGACGGTCGGCTGCGGCAATGGACAGCGTGCCGTCCGTTTCCTCGAAACCTACAACCATGCACTGGAAAGTCTCGCGGATGCCGCTTTCTCCAAGCGTCTTTTCAATGAACGGCGAATTGCCTCCCAGGATAACCCTGCGCAACAGCAATTTGCGGGCACTGTCTGCCGTGACGGCCTCATACACGTCCGTCTCCATCCGGCGGGAAAAAGCCTCAAGTCCCGCATCGTCTCCGATAATCTCGATACGGTCGCCCGGAAAAAGCTGTGTGTTTCCATCCGGAATATTCAGACGGACGGAACCGCGCAAAATGGCAGCGATCATCACTCCGTCACGGCGGCTGAAATCCAGCTGCCGCAACGTCTGTCCTCCCCACAACGAATTGTCCGGTATCTCCAGCCGCGCGATATGCACGTCACGGCGTTGCAACCGGCCGGCGTATGCAGGACCGTGCTTTCCCGCAGCACGGTCACGCACCTCGCGCGAACGCAGGTTTTGCAGAAATGTCCGCTCCATACGTATGCTTATCAATTTTATGCGGCGCGAAAGAATCATCAGGCCGGTCAGGAACATCGCCAACACACAATGGACGGCCCAATGGAAAGGAGAAAGAAAATCCAGCACATAATACACCGCCGCCGTGGCAATCAGAAAACGGACGATAAGCGTCAGCCGCAGGCCCAGCCTGTTCCAGCGCCCTTTGTTCCAGAGCTGCCTGAACTCTTCCGAATGGTTCTTACGCATAACAATGGCCCGCAGAAAGGGAGAGGCTGTCAGCAATGTCAGGATGCCGCAGACGGCATTGCCCGGCCAATGGCCGAACGTGGCCCGGCTGAAAGGCAGCAACGCGGCAAACGAAATGCCGATGACAGCAATGCTGAGCGTGACATAAGCTCCCACCTGGCCTATCAAAGCCGTCCCCAGACTTTTCCATAAGGAACTCTCGCGGACCTGATGCCGGTGTCCACCCCGTTCCGTCAGGGCGTGCCGCATGCTCCGGGGCATGATACGCTCCACGAAAGCATACGCCGGCACGGCGGCCCGGATCATATAGGGAGTGAGGAACGTCGTGATGATGCTGACGGCCACCACCACCGGATAGAGGAAATCGCTCGTCACGTTCAGCGTCAGACCGAGCGAAGCGATAATGAAGGCGAACTCTCCGATCTGCGCCAGCGAAAAGCCGCAGCGCATGGCCACCTGTAGCGGTTGTCCCGAGAGCAGGAAACTACCGGTCCCGAACAGGACCTGTCCCAAAAGTATCGCAAGGGTGATCACACAGACCGGCAACCAGTATTCGGCCAGAATCTGAGGATTGACCAACATGCCTACCGAAACGAAAAAGATGGCTCCGAAGAGGTCCTTCACCGGACCGACAAGGCGTTCTATGCTTTCCGCCTCCACCGTCTCGGCCAGAATGCTACCCATCATAAAGGCTCCGAAAGCCGCACTGTAACCGGCATGGGCCGCCATGACCACCAATGCGAAACACATGCCGACGGACACCACGAGCAGGGTCTCGCGGTTCATCCACTTGTTGTTGCGCTTCAGAAACTGGGGCACCAGATATACACCCACAAGAAACCAGAGTATCAGGAAGAAACCGAGTTTCAGAAAACTGCCTATCAGTTCCGTTCCCTGAAAATTACGCGAGACGGCCAAAGCCGAGAGCACCACCATCAGAAGGATGCCGAGGATGTCTTCAAGAATCAAGACACTGAGCACCTCGCCCGCGAACTTCTTCTGCCGCAGACCCAGATCGTCGAATGCCTTGTATATTATAGTCGTGGAGGACATAGCCAACATGCCTCCTAAGAAAAGGCTGTCCATACTGGACCATCCGAAGAGATGCCCCACCCCGCTCCCCACACTGATCATGCAGAACATGACGGAGCAGGCGGCGATGATGGGGCCTATGCCCATCTTCACGATCTTCTTGAAAGAAAATTCCAGCCCCAGCGTGAACATCAGGAATATGACTCCGATATTGGCCCATGTGCTGACGCTCGAAGTGTCGTCCACAGAAGGGGTATAGGGCATGTGGGGACCGGCCAGAAAACCGGCAACGATATAGCCCAGCACAAGCGGCTGACGCAGACGTTTGAAAAGAAGCGTGACAACGCCCGCGGCAATCAGTATCAGGGCGAGATCGGAAATCAGGTCGGGAAGATGTTCCATGGTTTATGAAAAATTTTTTGAAAAAAAGAACCGGCCGCTCTGCTTGCGGCCGGTATGAGAAGAACAAGAAAGAATCAGGCTCTGAGAGCAACCAGTTCACAGATTTTCACCACTACCTCCGATGCTTTCTGCAAAGACGGAACGGGCAGGAATTCGTGCGGACCGTGGAAATTGAGACCGCCGGCAAAGACATTGGGACACGGAAGCCCCTTGAAAGAGAGCTGGGCACCATCCGTACCGCCACGGATAGCCCTCACCACTGGCGTAATGCCACAATCGGTCATAGCCTGTTTGGCAATGTCTATGACGTGCATGACGGGTTCAATCTTCTCGCGCATGTTATAGTACTGGTCGTTGAGACTGACCTGCACGACCGAAGAGCCGTAGCGGCCGTTCAGTTCGTCGGCCAGATCGCTTACATACTGCTTGCGGGCCTCAAATCTGGCCCGGTCGTGGTCGCGGATGATATAGGTGGCGGAAGCCTTCTCCACCCCACCTTCGAGGGCCACGAGATGATAGAAGCCTTCGTAACCGCTGGTTGTCTCGGGTGTTTCGCCGGCAGGCATCCGGCCCACAAATTCGGCAGCCACACGGGCGGCATTGATCATCTTGTCCTTGGCATAGCCGGGATGCACGCTGACACCGGTGAACTCCACTTTCGCAGCGGCAGCATTGAAATTCTCAAACTCCAGCTCGCCCAGTTCGCCGCCGTCCATCGTGTAGGCCCATTCGCAACCGAACTTCCCTACATCGAACTTATGGGCGCCCAGTCCTATCTCCTCATCGGGATTGAAACCCACACGAATCTTGCCGTGCTTGATTTCCGGATGTTCCAGCAGGTAGACCATAGCCTGCACGATCTCGGCAATGCCGGCCTTATCGTCCGCTCCGAGCAGCGTGTGTCCGTCGGTGACAATGATGTCCTCGCCTTTATGGGCAAGAAGTTCGGGAAATTTCGACGGCGAAGTGACGATACCGGCCCCGGCGTCAAGCACGATGTCGCCGCCGTCATAGCCGCGCACTATACGGGGCTTCACATCGCGGCCGGAACAGTCGGGACTGGTATCCATGTGTGCGATGAAACCGATCACAGGCACCGGCTTGTCGGTGTTGGCGGGAAGCGTAGCATAGAGGTAGCCGTCGGAATCGAGTTCCACCTCAGTGAGTCCGATTGTCTGCAATTCTTCTTTCAGATAGCGGGCCAGATCGAGTTGCTTGTCCGTGCTGGGAGTTTTCCCCGTCTCGTCGGCCGACTGTGTGTCAAAGCTGACATACTTTAAAAATCTTTCTACGATGGTCATGGTTCTATGGAAATAGGTTATTCTGTAACTGCGTGGATGGTCCGGAAAGGACTTTCACCCACAAAATTACGATTTTTCGCTGACACACAGGTTCTGCGAATCGGAAAAAATACAGTCAAGGAAAGCCTCCGTCTGCCGTTTCAAAGCATCCTCCTGCTCGCGGGACAGCACCAGCCGGTCCGTTGTCCATGCCTCCCCGCCCAGCGAAATGCCCGTCTGGGGCCGGACCATGACATCGGCACGGATAAAAGGCAACGTCAGCAGTTCCACCAGTTTCTCGCGGCATTTCACGGTGGCCCCTCCGCCACCGGCTCCGCTCAAAGCCACTTTCTTGCCGTTGACGGCCAGCGGTGTCTTCAAGTCGCCGGGCGCAACCGGCCGCGAGAGCCAGTCAATCAGATTCTTCAGACAGCCGGGATAGCTGTGGTTGTACTCCGGAGAGAAAATCCACAACCCATCGGCCGCCGCCACTTTGTCACGAACCGCCGCGACAGAAGCGGGAACGGGAAACTCGGCGTCCTGATCTATCATCGGCACATCCTGAAAGTCCAGATACTCAACAATGGCCCGGCCGTCTATCAACCGCTCAGCCATCTGCGCCAGCTGTCTGTTGAAAGAATTCTTTCGCAGAGAGCCTACAATAAACAGTATTTTCTTCATAAGTTCCAGTTATTATTTCATTTCAAAAACGGATCCATCACCGTCAGCAGTTCGGTCTTCGACAACGCCCCGCTTTGCCGCCAAAGGGCCTCTCCGTCCCTGAACAGCATCAAGGTGGGAACCGACCGGACCCCATACCGGCCGGCCACCGCAGTATGCCTGTCCACATCCATCTTCAGTATGCGGACGCGGTCGCCCAGCACCTCCTTTACCTGCTCCAGAACAGGGTGCATCATCCGGCAAGGCTGGCACCATGTCGCATAGAAATCTACCAGCACCAGCCGGCTGCCCGAAATCACATCGTTGAAAGTCTCCATTGTGTTATCTTTACAGTTATATACTCATTTCCAGCCCGTCCCACCCGGACGGATCCGGACTACGAAAATACAAAAAAACGCAGACAAGCCGGCACGTATTCAGAATATTTACGTAAAACTTCTATCAGGCTATATTTTATTAGCAGGCAAAAACGTATATTTGCAGCATGAACGAGGAAAACAAGCCTTCCATCCTGATTATCTACACCGGCGGCACCATCGGAATGATCGAGAATCCCGAGACCGGCGCACTCGAGACTTTCGACTTCGAGCAATTCCGCCACCACGTGCCCGAATTGAAACGCTTCAACTACCACATCGACGCCCTGGCTTTCGACCGGGCCATCGACTCAAGCGATATGGAGCCGAAATACTGGATTGAGCTGACACGCACCATCAGCGACAACTACGAACGCTATGACGGCTTTGTCATCCTGCACGGCACCGACACGATGGCCTATACCGCCTCGGCGCTGAGTTTCATGCTCGAAAATCTGGGCAAGCCCGTCATCATCACCGGTTCTCAGCTCCCCATCGGACAGCTGAGAACCGACGGAAAGGAAAACCTGCTGACCTCCATCGAGATCGCCGCTGCCCGGAACGCACAGGACGAGCCCATCGTACCGGAAGTCTGCATTTTCTTCGAAAACCGACTCATGCGCGGCAACCGTACCACCAAAATCAATTCCGAGGGATTCAACGCCTTCCGCTCTCACAATCACCCCTCGCTGGCCCACGCCGGCATCCACATCAAATACGAGACCCATCTCATCCGCCGGCCCGACCCCGACCGCCCCTTCACGCCCCACTATCTGCTGGACAACAGTGTCATCATCCTGACCCTCTTTCCCGGCATACGCGCAGAGTTTGTCGACACCGTCCTGAACATGCCGGGCCTCAAAGCCGTTGTCCTGAAAACCTACGGAGCGGGCAACGCGCCGCAGAAGTCCTGGTTATTAGACAAGCTACGCGAACTGAACCGGCACGGCATCATCCTTGTCAACATCACCCAATGCTCGAAAGGCACGGTCCGCATGAGACTTTACGAAACGGGGCTTCAACTGCTTCAAGCCGGTGTCATCAACGGCCACGACTCCACCTTGGAGGGCACCGTGACGAAGCTGATGTTCCTCCTCGGCCACCAATACGACAAGGAAACAATCGTCCGCCTGATGAATACCGACATCGCGGGCGAAATTACCCTGAGCGACGAGGAATGAAACAGCTGTTTCTCCTGCTTCTGCTGCTGGCCGCCGGTCTCTGCGCCTGTCGTTCCCGACACGGTGGCGACACGCAACCCTCCCTCACAGCCGATACCCTTTCCCTGTCCCGGGCCTCCCTGCTCCGGATTGTACACACCGCCTCATACGCTACCGTCGACATCGGAGATGCCTGGCATCCCGGCAAGACACTGCGACGCTACATACTGGTGCCGCGCGACAGCGCCATCCCCCCCCGGCTGCCTGAAGGCACACTCGTGCGCACTCCGTTGCGCCGGGCCGTTGTCCTTTCCGCCGTCCATGCGGCCCTGCTCTGCGAACTGGGCCGCACAGACTGCATCGGCGGTCTGTGCGATGTGGGCTACATCCTGAACCGCGATCTCCGGAAGGACGTCTCCGACGGACGCATAGAAGACATGGGCAGCAGCATGAACCCCGATGCCGAACGCATCATCGCCTCCGGTGCCGACGCCTTGCTGGTGTCTCCTTTCGAGAATGCCGGCCACGGCCCGGTAGAACGGCTCGGCATTCCGCTCATAGAATGTGCAGACTACATGGAGACCTCTCCGCTGGGACGAGCCGAATGGATGCGCTTCTTCGGACTGCTGTTCGGCTGTGAGCGGCAGGCCGACTCGCTGTTCCGGAAAGTGGAACAGGAATACGAGACGTTGCGCGCAGCCGCACGACGCGCCGGCAACCGCCCCACACTGCTCTGCGACATGAAAGAGGGGGCGGCATGGTACGTCCCGGCGGGCGGGAGCACCCTGGGCAGCCTCTACAACGACGCCGGAGCCGACTATCTCTTTGCCGGCAACAAAGGGACCGGATCGGCCGCCCTCTCCTTCGAGACGGTGATGCGGAAAGCGCACGACGCGGATTTCTGGATCGTGAAATACGGCCGTCCCACCGGCCTTACATACGCCGGCATGGAGGCCGACATGCCTCTTTGCCGCAAATTCCGCCCCTGGCAAGAACAACGTGTTTACGGCTGCAACACCTTCCGCATCCCCTACTACGAAGAGGTGCCGTTCCATCCGGAACGCCTGCTGCGCGACCTCGTGCATATCTTCCACCCCGAGCTGCTGCCGGACCATCGGCTCCGCTATTACCATCCCCTAAACAAACAGCCATGATGACGCTGCGCCGCCTGCTGCCCTTGTTGCTGCTCATTCTGCTGGCCGCCGCCAACCTGATATGGGGAAGCACGGCCCTCTCCGCCGGAGAGATGCTGGACGTGCTGACGGGAGACGCTCCTTCCGACAGCACGGCGGCGTTCATCCTGACGGAGGTGCGCCTGCCCCGGCTGCTGACCGCCCTGCTGGCCGGCGCAGCCCTGTCGGCGGCGGGACTGGTGATGCAGACAGTATTCGCCAATCCGCTGGCCGACCCTTCGATTCTCGGCGTAAACAGCGGAGCCGCACTGGGAGCCGCACTGGCCCTGTTGCTGCTGGGAGGCGGCATAACAGCCGGCGGCATCGCCCTGTCGGGATTTCTGCTCACGGTATGCGCCGCCTTCCTCGGAGCCGCGGCCGTCATCGGGCTGCTGGTGCTTTGCTCCTCGTTGCTGCGGGGCAGTCTGCCGCTGCTCATAGCCGGGATCATGATCAGTTTCGCAGCCTCGGCCGTCATCTCCCTGCTCAGTTTCTACGCCACGGCACAGGGAGTGCGCAGTTACGTGATGTGGGGAATGGGAGATTTCTCCGGAGTTTCGTCCGGACGGATTCCGCTCTTCGCAGGTTTGGTCTGCGCGGGGCTGGTGTTGCTGTGCCTGATGGCCAAACCGCTCAACGCCCTGCTATTAGGCAACGACTATGCGGCCAATCTGGGCTTCCGCATCCGAAGGGTGCGCACGACATTGCTGATGCTGACAGGACTGCTCACCGCCCTCGTCACGGCATTGTGCGGGCCCATAGCCTTTCTCGGTCTGGCCATGCCGCACGTGACACGCCTGCTGCTCGGCACCGCCGACCACCGCCGCCTGCTGCCGGCCGCCATGCTGTGGGGGGCCGACGCGGCCTTGCTGTGCAACCTCATCTCCCTGCTCCCGGGCGAACGCGGACAGTTGCCCGTCAACGCCTTGACCTCTCTGTTGGGCATCCCCTTTGTATTCTTCATACTGCTGCGGAAAAGAAGCTGAATCCGCCACACCGGATTTCGGAAAAACACATCCGGCAAAAGCCATGCCAGAATTTTTTTCGGAAAATTTCGTATACACTGTTTAACGCACATCCTCAAAGTTTAACTTTAAGATTTTCCGGAAACAGAACAGCAAAGAACCTTTTTTTCACAACATAGTATCTTTTTTGAAAAAGATAGGACCTTTTTTCAACAACATCCTATGTTTTTTTCACGTTAAGCAACGAAAAAAGCCGCCCGTTAGGCGGCTTTTCAAGGGTGTTCTACTTTGGTAGTGCAAATATACAGCATCCGAGGGCGAAAAGCAAATGTTAATTAACCTATGTTTACATTGGGTCCGAAATGCCCTTTCTGCTTATCGACGCTTAAAGTGAAACGATACCAGAAGATCTTTCACACCTGCCGCAAAGCCTGCTCCAAGTCATCAATGAGGTCGTCGATGTGCTCCGTCCCCACAGAGAGCCTTACCGTGGCGGGAGTGATGTGCTGCTGCGCCAGTTCCCGGGGTGAGAGCTGCGAATGGGTGGTGGTATAAGGATGGATGACCAGGCTCTTGACATCGGCCACGTTGGCCAGGAGCGAGAAGATGCGCAACGCGTCGATGAAGCGCCAGGCCTCTTCCCGCCCTCCTTTCACCTCGAAAGTGAAGATGCTGCCGCCGCCGTGCGGGAAATAGCGCCGGTAGAGCGCATGGTCGGGATGGGAGGAAAGCTCGGGATGACTGACATGCGCGATCTTGGGATGGCCGGAAAGATAATCGACAATGCGCAGGGAGTTTTCCACATGGCGCTCCACACGCAGCGAGAGCGTTTCGAGTCCCTGAAGCAGGATAAAGGCGTTAAAGGGCGACAAGGTGGCGCCGGTGTCGCGCAGCAGGACGGCCCGGATACGGGTGACGAAGGCGGCGGCTCCGGCGACATCGGCAAAGACAATGCCGTGATACGACGGGTCGGGCTGTGCCAGCGTAGGGAAACGGTTGGCGTTGGCCTTCCAGTCGAAAGTGCCGCCATCCACGATGATGCCGCCGAGGCTCGTTCCGTGGCCTCCGATGAATTTCGTGGCCGAATGCACCACAATGTCGGCCCCGTGCTCGATGGGACGGATCAGATAGGGCGTGCCGAAGGTGTTGTCAATGATGAGCGGCACCCCGTGCCGGTGTGCCGCGGCGGCCACGGTCTCGATGTCCGTCACGTCGGTGTTGGGATTGCCCAGTGTCTCGGCAAACACCGCCTTCGTCTCGGGCCGGAAAGCCGCCTCAAGCGCCTGTGCGTCGTTCACCCTGACAATGGTGTGGGAGATGCCCTGCTCCGCCAGCGTGTGCGCGATGAGGTTATAGGAACCGCCGTATAGGTTGTCGGCAGCCACGACATGATCGCCCGCGCCGAGGATATTCCGAAGAGCGTAGGTAACGGCCGCCGCGCCGCTGGCTACGGCCAGTGCCGCCACGCCTCCCTCCAATGCGGCCATGCGCTCTTCCAGTACGCCCTGCGTGGGATTCGTCAGCCGGCCGTAGATGTTGCCCGCATCGCGCAGGCCGAAACGGTCGGCCGCATGCTGCGAATCGCGAAATACGTAAGAAGCCGTCTGATAGACGGGAACGGCCCGCGCTCCGGTGGCGGGATCGGGTTGCTCTTGTCCGGCGTGGAGCTGGAGTGTCTCGAAATGTAATGATTTATTTGCCATGATACAGTTGTTTTTGGTGTTTGTTTTCACTGTGCAAAGGTAGAGACTATATTTATTTCATCCAAGAACCTTTAAACATTCGGAATAAAAAGCTAAATTTGCAATATCCTAAAGAATATAAACCCAAAACCATTGTAAAATCTCCCTGCCGGAAGAAAAATATTCTGTGATGGATAAACTCGACAAGACCGATCTGGACATTCTGCGCATACTGCAAGACAACGCGCGCCTCACCGTCAAGGAACTCGCGGCCCGTGTGCACCTTTCGACCACACCCGTATTCGAACGAATGAAACGCTTGGAAAACAACGGATACATTAAAAGATATGTAGCCGTATTAGACGCCGAAAAGCTGAACCGGGGGTTCGTGGTGTTCTGTAGCGTGAAAATGCGCCGGCTGAGCCGCGAAATCGCCACGGACTTCGCCGCCGTGGTCCGGGACATCCCGGAGGTGACGGAATGCTACAACATCTCGGGCCACTTCGACTACCTGCTGAAGATCCATGCCCCGGACATGAAATGCTACCAGCAGTTCGTGCTGAACGTGCTGGGCACCATCGAGAACCTGGATTCGTTAGAAAGCACGTTCGTCATGGACGAACTGAAACTGAATTACGGCATATCTCTCTGAGCGATCCTGCAAATTCCCGACCGTTTTTGCCGGAACTCTCTGATAAAAAACGTATTTTTGCAGTCGGCACCAACAGAACATCAGCATGCACTTCAACGAAATTTCCTTCAGCCCCCTGTTGCGCGGCAGGATTACCCTGCCCGCCTCGAAAAGCCTTTCGGCACGTGCGCTCATCATCAATGCCCTGTGCGGCAACGATGCCTGCCCCGCGAACCTGTCGGACTGCGATGACACCCAGGTTCTCCTGCGCGCCCTCACGGAGCGGAAAACAGTGACAGACATCCACGCGGCCGGTACGGCCATGCGCTTTTCCACCGCTTACTTCGCCGCGGCTGCCGGCGAGGAGCATGTCATCACCGGCACGCCCCGTATGTGCCAGCGGCCCATCGCCATTCTGGTCGAAGCCTTGCGCAGCCTGGGAGCCGACATCGAATATGCCGGAAATGAAGGATTCCCGCCGCTGCGCGTCAGAGGACGGCAACTGGAGGGCGGCACCGTGGAACTGCCGGCCGACGTCAGTTCACAGTACATATCGGCCCTGCTGATGCTCGGCCCGGTGCTGCGCCACGGACTTGAAATCCGGCTCACGGGAAAAATCGTCTCCCGCCCCTACATCGACATGACGCTCGGCCTGATGAAACATTTCGGCGCCTGCGCCGGATGGGCCGACGAACAAACCCTGAGCGTAGCTCCGGTGCCCTACCGGAAAGGTACGGACTACGAAGTGGAAGCCGACTGGAGCGCGGCATCCTACTGGTACGAGATGGTAGCTCTCTCGCCCGATGCCGGTGCCCGCATTGAACTGCCGGGACTGCTGGAAAACAGTTTGCAGGGAGATGCCGAAGTGAGACATTTCTTCGAACCATTGGGCGTAAGCACGGAATTTACCGGCAATGGGGCCGTACTGACCAAAAGAGAGAAACACGGGAAAGAGCCGCAAGACTATCATCTGGACCTCACGCGCCAGCCCGATCTGGCGCAGACGCTGACCGTGGCCTGCGCCATGGCCGGACGGCCGTTCCGCCTCACTGGCCTGCAAAGCCTGAGAATAAAGGAGACGGACCGCATCGCCGCCCTGCGCCGCGAACTGGCAAAACTTAGCTGCCACATCGCCGAGGCCAACGGGTCGGAACTGTCCTCGGCAGCGACCGCCCCGCCGCCACCGCCTGCCGAAACGGTGCGGATAGACACCTACGACGACCACCGCATGGCCATGTCGTTCGCGCCATGCGCCCTGCTCACAGGCCGTCTGCGCATCAACTGTCCCGAAGTGGTGAGCAAATCCTATCCCGGCTTCTGGAACGACTTGCGCGGCATCGGCGCCGACGTCAGCGAAACCCGCGAACCGTCCGCCACACGCTAACCGAACAAAAAATCCGAACCTGCACGTGTATATACTCCTTTTCATCCTGCTGGGCGCGGCCGCCGTTGCCGCGCTGATCGGACTGATACGCATCCGATGGTACGACCGCCGCATCGCCCGCGGCGAAGTGGAAGCCATGCCCGCCGTAAGAAAAGCACGGCCCGACGGCTGTTGCGGACAGCACGAGACCTGCGAGAAAGACAGCCTGCTGGCAGCCGTAAGCCGGGAAGTGGAATACTACGAAGACGAATACCTCGACACATACCGGGGCCGCCCCTCGGACCATTATGACGAAGCCGAGATAGAGAAGTTCCAGGAAGTGCTCTACACCATGCGCAACGACGAGGTTGCGGGCTGGGTGCGTTCGTTACAATTGAGAGGCATCGAACTGCCGGACGAACTGAAAGACGAAGTGTTCATGATCGTAGGCGAACGACGCAACAGTGCCGCCCATTGAATCCTGATCCTGCATTCCCGCTAAAAAAAGAAGAAAACCATGTTTGAAATCCTGTCCTATACATTTTTCCAACATGCCTTGGCAGGCGGCCTGCTGGCCAGCCTGCTGTGCGCGATGGTAGGGACTTATGTCGTGACGCGCCGCCTTGTCATTGCCGGCGGCGGCGTGGCCCACGCATCACTGGGCGGCGTGGGCATGGGAGCCTATTTCGGCTTCCCGCCCATACTGGGAGCTGCAGCCTTCGCGCTGTTCTCGGGATTCAGCATCGAATGGCTGGGACGCAACCGGGAAGTCCGCGAAGACTCGGCCACAGCCATGCTGTGGACCTTCGGCATGAGCCTCGGCATCCTGTTCTCCTATCTGGCACCGGGATTCATGACCGACCTTCCGGCCTATCTCTTCGGCGACATCCTCTCCATCACCAGAACCGACCTCCTCATCACCGGCAGCCTGACACTGCTGACTGCCGTCTGCTTTGCCTGCTTTCTGCCCGCGATCGTCACCGTTGCCTATGACCGTGACTTTGCCCGCACACAGGGATTGCCGGTACGATGGATAGAAGGCGGCATGACGGTGCTCACGGCCCTGACCATCGTCAGTTGCCTGCACGTTGTGGGAATCGTGCTCGTCGTTTCCCTACTTTCCATCCCGCAAATGACGGCGGGCCTGTTCGTACGCACCTTCCGCGGCATGGTTTTCCTTTCCGCCCTGACGGGCTATGCCTGCTGTCTGGGAGGCCTGTGGATCTCCTACCGTTACAATGTCCCGAGCGGAGCTTCCATCATCCTTGTTTCCGTAGCCATTTATTTCCTCTGCAAAGCAATAAAAAAAATCCGACTCCGTTAAAAAAAGAAGTGAAACATCTCTCCTTATATATCATAGGTATCCTCGTGCTGTTCCTGTCCGCATGTTCCACGAAAAGGAATACTGCCGGCAGCCGCTTCTGGCATTCCTTCAACGCCCGCTACAACACTTACTTCAACGGCAACGAGGCCTACAAGGAAGGCCAGCGTCTGCAAGAAGAAGGCAACCGCGACAACTATACGGAACTGCTGCCCGTGTTTCCCGTAGGCAACGAAAAAACACGCCAGCTGGGCACCTCCAACTACGAGACCGCCATCACGAAATGCGAAAAAGCCATACAGTTGCATTCCATCAAGCGCCGGCCTGCGGTCAGCGCCAACAAAAAACGCACGGCCAAACTGAAAGCCTACCTGAGCCGCAAGGAGTTCAATCCGTTTCTGAAAAATGCCTGGCTGCTGATGGGCAAGGCACAATTCGGAAAAGGCGAGTTTCTGGAAGCGGCTTCCACGTTCTCCTACATCACCCGCCTCTATGCCGCCGAACCGACAGTCGCAGCCGAAGCCCGCAGCTGGCTGGCCCGATGCTATGCGGAACTGGACTGGTTCTACGATGCGGAAGACGCGCTGGCACGATTGAACCGTGACACCGTCCCACCGCGCCTGCGCAAGGAAAAAGACGCTACCATGGCCGACCTGCTGCTGAGACAGAACCGCTACGAAGAGGCGCTACCCTATCTCAAACGCACAGCAGGAAAAGCGGACGGAAAACTGCAAAAGGCCCGCCTCCACTTCCTGCTGGGACAGGTGGAACAACAACTGGGGCATCGCGAAGCCGCCTATAAGGCACTGGCAAAATGTATTCGCCTGAGCCCTCCCTACGAATTGGCTTTCAACGCCCGCATCCTACAAACCGAAGTGCTGTCGGACGGTGACAGGAGCAAAAAAATGATTGCCCGCCTGCGCCGCATGGCCCGCTCGGACAACAACAAACAGTATCTGGACCAGGTGTACTACGCCATGGGAAACATCTACATGGCCCAGAAAGACACCGCCCACGCCATAGGAGCCTACGAAAAAGGCCGCGAGAAGAGTACACGCAACGGCATAGAAAAAGGTGTGTTGCTGCTGCGCCTCGGCGAGATATACTGGGACAGCGGACGCTATGCCGAAGCACAGAAATGCTACGGAGAAGCCGTAGGTCTCATCGAGAAAGACCATGACCATTACGAAGAGATTACCCGCCGCTCGAAAGTGCTGGACGAACTGGTACCCTACACCTCGGCCATACATTTGCAGGACAGCCTTCAGGAATTGTCGCGCATGAGCGAAAAGGACCGCAACTCCGCCATCGACCGCGTTATCGAGATGCTCAAGAAAAAAGAGGAGGAAGAACGGCGTGCCCGGGCCGACTCGGCCGCAGAGGCCCGGGCCCGGGAAAACGACGGGAACATCAACGAACGACCGGGACAGTCCGCCAGCAACACGACACAGAACAAGAATAACGACACTTGGTATTTCTACAACCCCATGCTGGTGGCACAAGGCAAGCAGGATTTCCAGAAACAATGGGGCAAACGCAAGAACGAAGACAACTGGCGACGGTCCAACCGCAGCATTCTGAACATAGAAGACCACGAGGGCTATGATTACGAAGCGGAAGACTCCATCCGGGCCGCCGAAGCCGTTGCAGACAGTCTGGCCGAGGCCGAAGCTGACAAGGAACAGCCCGACTCCGTACAGAACGATCCGCACCGCCGGGAATATTATCTGAAACAGATTCCTTTCACGCCCGAAGCCCTGCAAGCCAGCGATGCCATTATCAAGGACGGCCTGTACAACGCCGGACTTATCGAGAAAGACAAGTTGGAGGATTTCCCGCTGGCCGCCCGCACCCTGCTGCGGCTGCACCGGCAATATCCGGACTTCGAGAAGATGGAAGATGTCTATTACCAACTCTTCCTGCTCTATTCCAGACAAGGGCGTACCGCCGAGGCCGAAGAATTCCGCCGGCTGTTGGCGGCACAATATCCCGAAAGCGCCGTCACAAGACTTATCACATCGCCGGACTATGAACTGAACGCCCGCTTCGGCAAACAACTGGAAGACTCGCTCTATGCCGCTACTTATCAGGCTTACCGTCTGCGCGACAACGCCGCCGTAGCCCGCAACTTCGCCGTCTCAACCGAGAAATTTCCCACCGGAGCCAACCGCCCCAAATTCATTTTCGTACATGCCCTGAGCCGTTTAGGAACAGCCGACAGCAAGGAACTGGCAGCCGAACTGCGCAATCTGGTTCAGGAATTTCCCGAGAGTGATGTCAGCGAAATGGCCGGCATGATTGTCAAAGGACTGGAAAGCGGACGCACCATCGGACAAGGCACCTTCGATATCGGCTCGCTCTGGTCACGCCGCTCCGCCGAAGCTGACACTGCGGCGGCTGTCGCCGGAAAGGAACGCCAGCTGTCGGCAGACCGCGATGTGCCGTTCCTCTTCCTTGTGGCCTATCCCACCGATTCGGTCAACGATGACAGCCTGCTCTACGAACTGGCCCGCTTCAACTTCACCGGCTTCATGGTGCGTAACTTCGACATTTCCATCCAGCGGGACCCCGGAATCACGCAGTTCCGCGTCAGAGGGTTCAATTCTTTCGACGAGGCCCACACCTATGCCCAAAAGATTTTCACCGACGAAACGCTGGCTTCGATGCTTCGGAGGACACGTGTGGTGCTGATTTCCGAACACAACGCGGACCTGCTGGGCTCACTCTACAGTTTCGATGACTACAAGGCTTTCTACGACAAGACCTTCGCCCCGCTGAAAATCAATCCGGACCTGCCGCTCGACATGGAAGACGAGCCAGTGGAACAACACTACGAAGACGAATATTCGCCCGAAGAGCTGGACCGCCTTCAGGACGGTAACAATACGGAAGACACCGACGAGGACGATGGCGAATGGTACAACGAATAAGACTCCGGAGCCAATACACAACAAGGGCCGGTCTCTCTGAATGGAAGAGACCGGCCCTTTTCTTGCCTGGGCGGAGAGAAATGCGGACGCGCTATCCGTTTACAACCAGCTGCGGGAAATACTCTCCCAGAATACGTGCGGCGCGTGACAGCTGTTCCGGCGTATTCTCGCGCGTTCCTTCCAGTTCATATTTCAGGCCCATGGCCTCATACTTGTGGACGCCCAGCGTATGATAGGGCAACAGTTCCACGCGCTGAATCTGCCGACAGGCTCCGAAATGCTCTCCCAAAGCACGGAGATCCTCCTCCGCATCGCTCAATCCGGGCACGAGCACATAGCGCAGCCAGAAGGGACGGTTCTCCGCCTCCAACCACCGGGCCGTACGCAATGTCTGCTCATTAGAGCGCCCCGTAATGTGACGGTGGCGCTCATCGTTGAACTCCTTCACGTCCAACAACACCAGATCCGTCAGACGGAGAAGTTCCTCAACGTGGCGGTTCCATATTCCTCCGTTCGTGTCGACACAGATGTGTATGCCCGCATCCTTCAGGCGGCGGAACAGGGGGATCAGCGCTTCGGCCTGCACCGTAGGCTCCCCGCCCGAGAAGGTAATGCCGCCGCGCCGGCCGAAGAACGGCTTCATACTGACGGCCTGCTCCAGGATATAGTCGGGCGAGGTGGGGCGGCTTTCTCCCACCGCGTCGATCGTGTCGGGATTGGCACAATACTTACAGCGGAACGGACAGCCTTGCAGGAAGACCACATAACGCAGTCCGGGCCCGTCGAAAGTGCCCATCGACTCATAAGAATGTACTTTTATCAGTTGGCTCATATCTGTCTTTCCGTTTCATCGCCGACGGGCAGACAAGCACATTCCGCCGGAATGTCCGCTCGTCTGCCCGTCCGCAGTATCTTCAAGAGTTTGTCTTTCCTTACATTCTCTCGTGGAAGGAACGGCTGATCACTTCGAGCTGGTGCTCACGGCTCAGTTTGGTGAAATTCACGGCATAGCCGCTGACGCGGATGGTCAGCTGCGGATACTTCTCGGGATGTTCCATGGCATCCTCCAGCATCTCGCGGTTCAGCACGTTCACATTCAGGTGATGCGCACCCTTTGTGAAGTAGCCGTCCATCATCGTCACCAGGTTCTCCACACGTTCTTCGGGAGTAGGTCCGAGGCTCTTCGGCACAATAGAGAAGGTGTTGGAAATACCGTCCTGCGAGTCACGGTAGCGCAATTTGGCCACACTGCTCAACGAGGCGACAGCTCCGCTCTTGTCGCGGCCATGCATCGGGTTTGCGCCCGGGGCAAAAGCCACGCCTTTGGCACGTCCGTCGGGGGTGGCGCCGGTCTTCTTTCCATACATCACGTTCGAGGTGATGGTCAGCAGCGAAAGCGTGGGACGCGCGTTCTTGTAGACGGGCAGTTTCTTGAGTTCCTCGCTGAAGAAGTAAACCAGATCCACGCCGAGGTGGTCCACACGGTCATCGTTATTGCCGAAGCACGGGAACTCACCCTCGATGTCGAAGCCTTCCGTCAGGCCGATATCGTTGCGGCGGGCCGTTACCTTGGCATTCTTGATGGCCGAAAGGGAGTCGATGGCAATGGACAGACCGGCCACACCGTAGGCGATGTTGATGCGCGGATTCGTATCCACGAAAGCCATCTGAGCCTTCTCGTAATAATATTTGTCATGCATGTAGTGGATGATGTTCATCGCCTCGTTGTAGACGCGGGCGATTTCCCGAAGCACCATCTTGTAGTTCTTCATCACCTCCTCGAAGTTCAGGCGGTCGCTCTGCAACACGGGGATGCCTTCCACCATGACCGTTCCGGTGTTCTCGCAACGTCCGCCGTTGATGGCCAGCAGCAGAGCCTTGGCCAGGTTACAGCGGGCACCGAAGAACTGAATCTGGCGGCCTATGTCCTGATAGCTCACGCAGCAGGCAATTCCGTAGTCATCGGAGTTACGCACCTCGCGCATGAGGGTATCGTTCTCGTACTGAATGGAGCTTGTGTCCACGGAAACTTTGGCACAGAAGTCCTTGAATCCTTCGGGCAGCTCGGGGCTCCACAGAACGGTGAGGTTGGGCTCGGGCGAGGGGCCGAGGTTGTAAAGTGTCTGGAGGAAACGGAACGAGGTCTTCGTCACCTTCGTACGGCCGTCGTTGAAACGTCCGCCGATGGACTCAGTCACCCACGTGGGGTCGCCGGCAAAGATGTCGTTGTAGCTGGCCATGCGCAGGTGGCGCACCATACGGAGCTTGATGACGAACTGGTCGATCAGTTCCTGAGCGAAAGTCTCGTCAATGAGTCCGTGTTTCAGATCGTGCTCGATGTAGATGTCGAGGAAGGAAGAGGTATTGCCCAGAGACATGGCGGCACCGTCCTGCTCCTTTACTGCGGCGAGATAGGCCATGTAGACCCACTGCACGGCCTCCTGTGCCGTATAGGCAGGACGACCCAGTTCCAGACCGTAGTATTCGCCCATCACCTTGATTTCCTTCAGCGCCTTGATCTGTTCGGCCACCTCCTCACGCAGACGGATGCGGGCATCGTCCATCGGACCTTTCAGATTGCGCAGGTCCTCCTGCTTGGCCTCGATGAGGCGGTCGCAGCCGTAAAGGGCCAGACGGCGATAATCGCCGATGATGCGGCCGCGGGCATAGTTGTCGGGCAGACCGGTCAGGAAGCCCAGCGAACGGAAGCGGCGGATCTCTTCGGTATAGACGTCAAAGACACCGTCATTGTGTGTCTTGCGATAACGGGTGAAGATGTCCTTCACCTTCGGGCTTACCTGCACGCCGTTTTCGGCACAGGCCTTCTCCACCACCTTGATGCCGCCGAAGGGCTTGATGGCACGCTTCAGGAGCATATCGGTCTGCAAGCCTACGATCAGCTCGTTCTCGCGGTCTATGTATCCGGCCTTATGGGAAGTGATGGTAGACACCGTGTCCGGGTCGAGCGCACGCACGCCGTTGTTGGCGCGTTCCTCCTCGATGGCAGCAAGACACTGGTTCCAAATGCCGAGTGTACGCTGCGTGGGACCTACAAGGAACGAAGCATCGCCCTCGTACGGAGTCAGGTTACGCCGTACGAAGTCCGTCACGTTGATTCCGTCATTCCACAAACCGGGAATAAAATGAGTTTTCAGATCCATAAACAAACTTTTTTATAGGTTTAAGATTTCAGGGCTGCAAAGATACAACTTTTTTGCCATACTGACAACACACCACAGTCAGAAACTATTTGGATGTCAATAGTTTTCAGAACTATTGAAACTCCGCAACCGACCGAATTTCAGGACACAGGACCCGTTCTCCCGATTTTTTACCGGCGAAACAGGAGACAGGAACAGGTTCGCATTTTTTCCACGCTCGTTCCAGACAGCTGCCGTCTGCATTACATCGGCACCCTGCATCTTTCGGGACCCCATCCGTCACAAAAATCCAGCACTTTGCGGACCGATATAATGATCCGGTCCGCAAACAGGAAAATAAGCAGAAATATCTTTGTCTTCAGGACACAATATAGAATTTTTAATATCTGCTTGATGTAATCGCTCAATCTCATCCATTACCCTTACCCACTTTTTCATATATTGGAACTTTCCTTTCATTGCCGAAATCTCTTCAAGCAAGATTTCTGGAGAACTTCTACAAATATCCAAAAAACGAGCTCTGTTATACGATGTTAGGCTATCGGGACGATCCTTCACAGGATGATCCAGATGAAAAGCTACACCATCTGCTCGCTCAATCCCTGCCCCGAGCATTTCCGCCCTTACAATTCTTTCTATATCTTCGAATCCCCAGCCTATAATATTTTCATTATCTCCCCCTATTTGCCAGTACTTTTTCTTATCTACAATAAGTGCTCCACCTACAGATGGACGCCTCATTATACGATAACCTGCAGCAGAATCCGGTAACCTCACATAATTACGATAAAACACATCACTTTCCCTCCGGTCCAGAAAGCGGACATTACCATTGTAAGGCAGTACAATGGTACTACCTTTTTTTACTGCTTCGATAGACCTGTCTATTTGTTCTTTCGGTATAATGATATCGGCATCCCAAATACCTATCGTGCTGCACTTCGCATTTAACAGAAGTGCATTGATATAATAGGTTCTATATAAAACGGGCCGATGATCTTTGACAAACTTATAGCGTATTCTCTCACTATGAAAATCAAAATGCCGTTTATCACCAGCCTCGATAATATCAATACAGACATCTTCATACTGCATTAAATAGCGCAGGTTTGCAATGAGGTTACGCATTCGAGCTCCCGATTCAATGCGAATAGCAAAAATTATGGAAATCTTATGATTCATAAAATAGTTCTTTACTCTCTATGTCTGTTACAATATCTGTTATTTTAAATGTAATAAGATTCAATCTTTTCAACAATCCCAATACGTACAACAATTCTCTGGAATCTTTGGGTTCAAAATACGTACGCACCCTAACAAGAGCTTCAATCCAAATAATCAGATAGACAACATGCTCCAACAGATAATTCCTGCGTTCTTTCTGTTCCTCGGTCACCAATGTTGAAAGTCTATAAAATAAATAAATCCCAATGCCTGAAATGCCATCTCTTATATGCAAGTTGTCCGACACTTGCTGCACGATGGATGTGCAAAGCACATTATCTATATGTTGCAAAATACTTTCTATATTAAATGCTATGGATTTTCTTCTACTCAAAGTCATCAGCCCTATTCCAAAACCTGCAAGTCCCGTATCGTAATTCCAAGGATAATCCACTCGTTCTAAACACATACAGATACTCCCTATTTTCTTTACCGCATAAGTAGAGTTGAAAGGTTTAGAACGAAGAAAATCACCCATAACACCTCCCATTCCGATTGATGAGCGCCTATTATCTACACACAAATCACTCAACCAATCCCTGATCTTAGAAATGTCGGCATAATCCTTTATTCTTTTTCGGTCTATTTTCTTCCTTTCCTTCTCCAACAAATCTGGATGAGTTATAAGTATAGCTAATACTGAAGCAATTTCCTTGTAATCCGCCTGGACAAGTATTCCACATCCCATGCCAGCAAGTAATTCACTATTACCACCTGAATCTGTACTAACGATGGGCACTCCCAAATAACAGGCTTCTTTCAGTACAAGAGATTCGCCTTCAACCCTTGATGTTGAAATAAAAACATCTGCGTTTCTCATGCAATTATATGGTTCTTTCTGAAAACCGGGAAGAAAAATGGAATTCTCCAGTTTCTTTTCTTCTATCCGCTTCATCAGATTTTCACGTTCCGGTCCATCTCCCAATATACAAACAGAAAATAACCCATTCGGGATAATTTTCTTCAATTCCGCAATACTATCAACCAACAATTCAAATCTTTTTTCGGGAACAAAACGTCCCGCAGCACAAATAGTGAAAACACCGTGAGCAGACGACTTTGGAACATTGACATACCTGTCCAAATAAGTATAATCAATGCAATTATGGAAGACTCTGTAACTGACAGGATGGAAAAATGCGTGACAGAATTCACGAGCTGAATTTTCCGACACAAACACGATATGATTCATGCTCTCATAACAACGCCTTTGTTCGCCTTTATCAAAATAATCCGCGCACCAGTTGTTGGCATTCATATCCGTATGAACCCAACATACTTTGATTGTATTTCTTCTCCTTTTATAAATAAACCGTGCCGCCAGCCCTTCCAGAAATGCAACTTCAATGTCAAAATGTATAAAATTGAAATTCTCTCGTTCTTCACACGACATTTTGGGCCACACTCCATGCCTGACATAAGTGGGAATACTATCAAAATATACACCATAATCACACAGGACGAGCAAAAAGATATTCATATTGTGCCCCAACTGCGTCAGATATTCTATCAAGATTTTTTCAGCACCACCATTGTGAAGTGAATCTATACAGAACAATATATCGGGTCTCTTCATATCTACTACTTCTTTTGCTGTAAAATCTCTTTTGCGGAAGACATCTGCGTCTTCCGCAAAAGATAAAATGTATTTGTCTTCTGCAAATCAAGACTATGGCCTCCGTTAAGATCTTTGGGATGACTCAGATGAAACAGAGGTCCGGCTGCCCGTCCTATCTTCAAGCCTATCCTTTTCCACTTCTCCAGACGGTTCCAGTCTTCGGGCCCCCATCCGTAAAAACGTTCATCCTCTCCATCCGCATAATCAAATTTTTCACGCTTAATAAAAATGGCTCCGCCTCCCATATCCGAGCCATAAGGCAAAGGCATTTTCCCCACATTATTCTGCAATAAAGACAGTTTCTCCGACTCCAGATAAAGTTCCCTGATGATTCGAGTCGTATCATAAAACCGGCCGTCATAAGGAAATACGACATCACAGACATCATTCCGCAACATGGAGACAGCTTGCTGTAACTGACGAGGAGGGACAATCACATCCGCATCCCATATCACTATATGGCGGCATGAGCACTGACGTACCAATACATTAATATAGTGCGTCCTATGAAAAATTATATCGTGATCCTCTACATAAAAATAATCTACAGCCGGATCAAGCATATTTTCCAATATGTGGTTATTGTAACGACTTGCTTCCAACACCTTGACATAAGCATTAGTATATCGGATGATACTTCTGATACTTGCCTGCAAGTTTTCCAGCCGGGCAACAGAATCAATTCTGACCGGTATAAGAAAAGCCGTATCAGTCAGGTCAATTTTTCTTTTCATCACCAACCTTTATTTGCATGTACAGAATAAGGCTAAGGACACCATCTAATCCGTGAAAATCGTACAGATCTATCAAAGCATCAGTCGGTCGTAAAAAAAGATCTGACATCTCAATTCTCTTTGCTATGAGTTCTCTGTCCTCCGGGCTACCTATGTCTGTCGTAACTTTTGTCATAAAGAAATAAATTCCTGTCAGTCCTTTAGAAAAGAACAAATCATTATCCGGAATTTCATCATCCATTATCTGTCTGACATTGATACTGTCTCTCAATATATCCTTATATTGTTGCCACCGTGCATTAAGTTCAAAATTTTTTTCCAGATATTTCACAGATGCATACAGAAACAGACGGTTGTACCCCAAATAAGGCAACTGTGCCAATATCCTGTGCTCGCATTCTTCTAATACATGACAAACTCTTTTACGACAATACTCAATCTGACTTGCAAGGCTTATGGCTATCAGAAATTTGGGAATCTTATAGTGCAGAGATCCGGGGAACGGTTCTTTATAGAAATCACTATTATGATTCAAGTACAATCTGTCTATCATCAATAGCAAAAAGCGTTCCCTTATATTCCGCTCCACACTATCCATCTCCGTTTTTTTCAAGCGTATCGCCGTATATACGATTATATCCAGTAAAGAACTCTCATATTTATGAAAGTCCTTCACCTTAGGATTATCTATTTCACATACTACTGTCTTATAAATATGGTCATCTATATTTTTGAGAATATTAGAAATATTTCCGTCCACATACCCTTCAGTTACAAGATACATCAAACTCAATGATACACCTGTCAGTCCTTTGGGAATTTCCAAAACATCACTGGTCTTCAAATTTTGGCAGATAATATCCAGGATCCCATAAACTTCATTATGGTACCGACTATTACCTGTTTTTTTATACAATAGAAACAGAAACAGACTGATACCGGCCAATCCTTGTTGAAGGAACATATCCTCACTGGAATTCGCCCGTTGTATCTCTTTACGGATAATAGAATCTATACATCCCTTGTCTGCAATCATTTCACATCATCGTTTTCTATACGTCCTTCAGTGCTCTTGACTTCGGCTTTCAGTTTGCCGAACGTGTACCTTATCGTTATGCCGAACGATGCCTGAACATAACGGGAAGTGGAAATGCGATAATAGCCGTCTGCCACGGCATAGCTCTTGCTGTTGAAACGGACCGGTATAAAATTGGAAGCGTTCAGCGAGATGGAAAGCCGGGATTTGAGAAGGCGCTGCGAAAGCGAAAAGTTGTACCAATAACTGCTGTTCTCCCCCCTTCCTTGCAAAAAGATGTAAGGAGAGCTATAGCCTCCGCCCAACTCCAAATCAAGGTTGTCCGTCAGTTCCTGACCTATTCGTCCGTTACACGAATAGTAAAAACCGTAATTGCTCCGGTTCAATACGGAGGAATGATATTTACTATAGTCCAGACTGTTGTTGAATGTGATGTATGTAGTATTGCTGAGCCGGGAAAAGACGTATGCTCCCACTCTTCCCGTGTATCGGTTCACAATATTTCCTTTGGTGGAATGAAGCAGGCCGTCTTTCAAGAAAAAATAGTCCTCTATCAGGTCCTTTGAAAGGAAGCCGGCGGCAGAAAACGTAAAAAAGAACTTGCGCACATTCAGTTTGACGGACATATCGAAAGCATGAGTTGTCTCCGGCTTGAGATGGATATTTCCGTAACTGATCTGTCCCGGAGTGTTCCTGTTGACATACGGATTGAGGGAACTTATGCCCGGATTCATCTGAGTCATGCTGTAGCTTATTTCACCGGACACCCTGTTGCTGAACACGTAGGTCAATCCGGCAGACGGCTGGAGGTTCAGGAACGACTTGTGAAACTTGTTGCCTATTTCCTTCCGGTTATAGTAGTTCACATAATAGGTGGGCGTAACGGAAGCACGCATCTTCAGTTTGGGAAGTTCATAAGCATAGAAACCTGTCAGCATACCATAGATTTGCCGGAAAGTCATATCTTCATGGATGAATGTCTCATCGGCCTCGGGACAGAGAAGATAATTGTTTTTCTGCTCCCTGCGTTCTCCCTCGTCACGGAAACGGACTTTGGCCAATACCTCCAGACGATGGCGGTTCCGTTTTCTGCGGTATTCCGCTTCGAGCGTATGCCAGAACTCCGTATCTTTCCTTTCCGAATCATAATTATAGATGTCTTCGGGAGCAAAAGGCAATTTTTCCGAAAGCCGGACCACATCGTAGTAGTTGGTATTGAAAGACCTGTATGGCCGGGTGTAGAACTTATAGCCGGCATAGAACTTCCCGTCTTGTCCTTCCTCGCCATACACCGTCTCATAGTCGACCGTGACAGTCGTTTCGTTATCCCTCATTTTCGTCCTGTTATCACACGACATGTCCAAAGTAACCAGCCCGTCCGGGTCATACGCCGTTTTCTGCCGTGAATAACCACGTCGGGGATTGGCCTTCAATTTTGTACCCACAAAAAAGGACAGTATCGAACGGTCGCTGATGTCATAAGAAGCCGCCAGCTCTATATTGTTCATATCCACCCTATAACCTCTGTTATGGGCACTGCTGACATACCGGTAAAGGTCGCGGGATCCGTAACGGAACTCCTCACTCCGCGAATCACTCGACAGCTCACTCCTGTAAAGATTGGCATAACTTCCGGACATGGTGAACTTCCGGATTTTCGTCAGCCCCCAAAGCATTCCGCGCCACTGGCTCTCGGACGCGCTGGCCGTAGCCGAGGCCCTGTAACCTTCTATCCTGAATTTTGTGGAAAAATTCACCGTATAGGTATTCGTCAGATAGTCCGTAACTATCTCGGCCTTGTCAAAGATATCGGCAGGCAGCGCTTGCAGACCGTTCACCGCATTTCCGGACAACATGGTATTGCTCAGCCCGTTTATTTTATAGACAACTCCTTTCCCATCGCAAGTACGCACGTCTCCCGAGTTGGCCACAACAAGCATCGGGAGCCGTTGCAGTATCTCAAATGCCGTCTTACCCTGCAAGGTGGAATCCTTGGATACATCGTAGACGATCCGGTCCGGCTGCATTTTATACAATTGTCTTTCTCCCCTTACCGTAACCGTCGACAAAGAACCGTCCTCTTCCATCCACACCGTATCGGGAAGGGCTTCGGGAGCCATCTCCACGCTCTTATATCCCAAACGCCGGATGAAAACCTTCAGGCAGTCCTTCAGTTTCCTGCGGTCGCAGGCTATCCGGCCGGCGGCATCGCTTTCTTTGTACACATAGAGTTTCTTTCCGTCCGGAAAAAGCATCTGGGCATGTTCAATCGGTTTTCCGTCTTCCCTGTCGAATACGAACAGATTTTGTCCCTCACATGCCAACGGGAACAAAAAGAGGACGTTAATCATAAACTTCTTCATCCGGAGAAAAAATTACAAGATTATTTAGTTATTTAGAATAAAAGGCCCTGAAAGGAACTGGAGCTTTCGGGCATCTCGGATCAGGATAATCCCAATTTTCTTCCCCATAAGCCATCAATACTGTTTTCCAGCATACACCAGCCCCATTACGACAGGCCACAGCCTCCTCACATCGACAACATACACTCGCGGAAAATTTGTTTTCGTGTAGTCTAAACAATGATATGGCTTTGGAAGATTCCCATATTTCCTGAAGAGAGTTCTGTCTGATATTGCCAATAATGAAACGGGGATTATCATAGAGTTCTTCACAAATAGTGACATCTCCATTGGGAAGCATGACGACATTACGTGTATTTCCGGTACATAGCGCTCTACGTGCAAAGGTTTCCCAACTTTTTCCATCACAATAGTCTTTCTCACTGTCATAACCGGAAAATTTCAAGGAAAGATTCGTATATTTATCCTGCATACGGCCGATAAACTCTTCCGCCCTCTTAATGGCATCAATAGAAAGAGCTATATCTTCGAAATTCTGTTTGTAAAGCGAATAGCCGCAAGGATTAAACCTTACATTCTTGACAGCACCATATTCTGCTAAAAACGCCATCAACCCCTCTATCTCCAGTTCCGACACATTGAGTTTTGTCAATACGACATTAATATCTACAGGGAATTTCAAATCCGATGCATCACGCAACGTCTGGGCCATACGATTGATATATCCATCGGGAGCTTTGATCAGTCGCTTTAATGTTTTTTGGGAAGCGGAATCAAGAGACACCTGAAATTTCTTCAATCCTATGGTTTTCAATTTTTTCAACAATTCCTTTCCCGCCGGAAATTTTGTAGATACTAACGGATCATACCCGTTCAAAATCAATTCTTCCAGAATAACATCTATATCCGGATGCAAAAGGACATCTCCGCCATTAATGTCAAAAAACAATACGCCCTCTTTTCTACATTGTCGTATGAACTTAATGACCTCCTCTGTTTCCAAACGTGCCTTGTCTTTCAGTTTTCGATTTGCATAACAATAACTGCAATCCACAAAACAATTCATCAACAATTCAAAATTCACATTGATAGGATAAGACAACCGAAGCGAACCATAATCCGGCTCCCCTTTATAAAGGAAGTCATCTGTCTGATAATAACAAGAACGTTCCAATGGAGCATCATCCGTAAAAGAAATAAGCAACCGCCTCGGAAAAGATACTTTGCCATGATTCTGAGATCGTATATTGAACCATTCTTTATTATTAATATATGGAGTAATGATTTCACCCATCTTCTCCAACGGAAGTCCGAAATAGTCCGCACATTCTCGCAATTCTTTCTCAAAAAGAAATTTACCTTTAAAGAAAGAGAGCATCTTGGCTTGATAAGGATGGATAAATGAAAACCACTCATCCACGCCCCATTTTTCTTCCTGCTGACTACATATAATTACTCTGTTACCGTCCTGTCTGAGAAGATAAGCAGGATTTAATATAACCTTTTCCATTACATCTTACAAAACTGAAAATAATGCAGTTCTAATCCTCATTTTTAGGAGGATCGGGAGAGACCGTAGGTCCCTTATTAGAAGACTTACATCCTGAAATACATCCTTTCTCACAACCTGCCGCACAACCAACCTTGCAAGACTCATGACAATCTCCTCCACTTTTATTAGTTTCCTTACATCCAGAGATACATCCCTCTTTACAAGCACCACCAACTCCAACACATGCGACATCGGGAAAATATGTATCATCAGAATCCACGACACCACCAAGAATATCCACATACTCATTCTGTTCTTCATTAAGAACAATCGGTTTTAATTCCTTCTTTTTCATAACTTCCACTTTTATGTAGATCAATATTTGGCACAAATATAATTATTTATTTAAAAACGCACAAACTAATATAATTATTTATTTAAGCCGTAAATTCAGTTTTCAGAACTATTGAAACTCCGCAACCAGCCGGATTTCAGGACACAGGACCCGTTCTCCCGATTTTTACCGGCGAAACAGAGGAGGCGGGGAAAGGACATTCCGTATTTTTACAAGGCGTGAAAAATACTCTCCCGCACTAAAATCCGGAATGCTCCTTCTCACGCACGGCCGCGGCCCCTACACGCCGTTTCTCGCCGGCATAGCGCCACGTCATCGTGTCGGTCAGCTCGTTTTCCTGCCGGTCCGTCACCACCGCGCGCAGCACGTTCTCACCGTCGGCAAGCGTCACACGGTCAAAAACATAATGCACGTCCGTCAGGCCTTTCCGGCAGCCCTCCAGTTCCCGGCCGTTGAGAAACACGCGCGGCCGCCCCACATTGCAGTATACGGTGAGCCGCGTGACACGGGTCTCGCGGTCCGCGTTCCGCCGCTCCGTCATGTGCAGCACGGGAGCCTCGCTCCAGTTGGCCTTGTACCAGTAATAGGCATCCTTCCGCGTCTTCCGGTCAAAGGTGACCAATCCCTTCATGTTACGGGCCGCCACGCCGCCGCGCTTCCACATGGGGCAGGCAAAGTCGAACATGTTCCACAGATAGGAGGCCACAATATAAGGATGGCGGGCAATGACGCTCCACTGGTATTCGTGCGTCTTCGTCTGGAACTGTTCGGGATAGAAGTCTCCGGTCCAGTCAAGGGCCTCGCCGGTGAACTCGGTCTGATGTTCCGGATTGGCATCCGCCCCGTATTCCGTCAGCATGAGCGGCAGGTCGGGCCATTCCTTCTCCAGTCCCTCTATCCAGGGCACAATATCGCCGATGCGCTTCTCGTACCAGCCGAAATAGCGGTTCATGCCCTGGATGTCGGCATTCAGGTTCACGGGATGTCCGGCCGTTCCGTAGCCGTTGACCGAGGCCGTATAGCGGTCGGGGTCCTCGCTCTTGGCCAGGTCGTGCAGCGACTGCGTGAGTTGCGCGGTATAGGCATGGGGCTGGTACACCTCGTTGTGCAGCCCCCACACATAGATGCTGGGATGGTTGAAGTTCTGGCGGATCAACTCGCGCAACTGGCTGTGGGCGTTCTCCCACTCCCGGCCCGTCACACGGTTCACGAACGGGATCTCCGCCCACACGATCAGTCCCAGACTGTCGCAGCGCGAATAGAAATAATCCGCCTGCTGATAATGGGCCAGCCGCACCGTCGTGGCCCCCACGTCCATGATGGCGGCCAGGTCCTCGTCGTGGTCGGCGCGGCTCAGTGCGCTGCCCTTGCCCCAGCGGTCCTGATGACGTGTCACGCCGTACATGGGATAGCGCTCCCCGTTCAGGTAGAATCCCTTGCCGGCCCTCACCTCGAAGCGGCGCAGTCCTAACGGCTGCACACACTCGTCTACGGTTCTCCCTCCCGTTACAAGGCGGGCCGTCACCCGGTAAAGGTATGGGTCGCGCCGCCCCTGCCACAGGCGGGGCCGCCTTATGCGGAACTCACTCTCCACACATTGCAGGCCCTGGGCGGAGAGAATGACCTCACGGCGTTCCGTAGCCACCGGCCGCCCCTCGGCATCGCTCACACACGTTTCGAGCAGGGCCGGAACAGGACGCATGGTCCCGTTCGAGAGTTTCACGCGCACCTTCACTTCGGCACCGCTCCGCGACACGTTGCGCTGCGTGATATACATGCCGGACGAGGCGCAGTCCGTCACCGCGATATGGCACGGCTCCGCCACAATGAGCCACACGGGGCGGTAGATGCCGCCATACACTCCGAACAGCTGGTGGTTCACGGGGATGACATCGGGCCGCGCACTGTTGTCGGCCTTCACCACCACCTCGTTCCGCGCGCCGGCCCTCAGTTCCTTCCCTATCTCACAGGCAAAAGCCGAATAGCCGCCGCGGTGGCTGCCCGTCAGACGGCCGTTCACGTAGACCTCGGCACAGGCTCCCACTCCCTCGAAACGCAGGAACACGCGCTTGTCCTTCCACGCGGCCGGCACCTCGAACGTCTTGCGGTAATAGGCCACTCCCTCATAGAAACTGTTGACGTTGCGCTGCATGTCGTGTGCATTCCACGTATGCGGCACCCTCACGCTGTCCCAGCGCCCGTTCCAGGCGGCAGCCGTCTGCATGGCATCGGCGGCGGCCGGCATCTTGCGGAATACCCATCCGTCGCAAAAGTCCAACACTTCGCGGGCCGCCATCGTGCTCCGGCCCGCCAACAGGAAAAGCAACAGAAATATCTTTGTCTTCATGGTTTATAATAATATTACTTCATATCATCGTTTTTTTAGACTTCCCTCGGTTCTCTCGACTTCTGCTTTCAGCTTGCCGAACGATACCTGAACATAACGGGAAGTGGAAATACGATAATAACCGTTTGCCACGGCATAGCTCTTGCAGTTGAAACGGACCGGTGCGAACTACCGCTTTTCCCATCGTAGGTACGCGCGTCTTCCGAGATTGGACGCAACCAAGCATCGAAAGCCGTTGCAGTATCTCGAATACCGCCTTACCCTGCAAGGTGGCGGCAAAGATAAAGAAAAGAAATGTAAACGGAACCACCATTCTGTCTTTACTTCTGTCTTTATTTTCACAGACACGAAACATTGCAGAAACTTTTACAAGGCATGTAAAAGTTTTTACACGCCTTGTAAAAAGAATTACATGCCTTGTAAAAATTCCACATGTATTTTCCTGATTTCGGTTGACTGTCCGCGGAATGCCCCCGCAGAAAGTTGATCCGGTTCAGGTTATGCATTGCCTGAGACTACATCCCGACAGTCAGCCCCAGCAAGGGATAACCGGGAAGTGACCTGTGAATATCATCCGGATACCGGAAAATCGTCAGTAAATAAAACGGCGGAAAAACAAATGAAAGTCCTGAAAGAAAACGGACAATGAAAAAAGAAGGGCCGCCGTCCGCGGTTTCAAAAAAAGTTATTAAATTTGCGGCGGATTTTTCACACTGCTACAGACAACAATACAATAAAAATAATATCTGAAATGATCAAATCACAAGACATCAAGAAAGGCACTTGCATCCGCTTGGACGGCAAGCTCTATTTCTGCATCGACTTTCTGCACGTGAAACCGGGAAAAGGCAACACCATCATGCGTACCACCCTGAAGGACGTGGTGAACGGCCGTGTGCTCGAAAAACGCTTCAACATTGGCGAAGCCCTTGAAGACGTCCGCGTAGAACGCCGTCCCTACCAGTTCCTCTACATGGAGGGCACCGACTATATCTTCATGAATCAGGAGACCTTTGACCAGATTCCCATTGCCAAAGACCTGATCACCGGAGTAGACTTCATGAAAGAAGGCGACGTGGTGGAAGTGGTTAGCGATGCCTCGACCGAGACGATCCTCTACGCCGAGATGCCCATCAAGACCCGCCTGCGCATCCAGTACACCGAGCCGGGCCTGAAAGGCGACACCGCCACCAACACCCTGAAACCCGCCACGGTAGAGACCGGTGCCGAAGTTCGCGTTCCCCTCTTCATCAACGAGGGCGAACTGATCGAAGTGGACACCCGCGACGGTTCCTACGTCAACCGCGTGAAGGAATAAAAAAAGACCAGACACAGCCGGCAGGAACACACTCCGTGTTTCGGGCACAAGGCAAGAGAGGGAAAATTTCCGAGAAAGGAAGTTTTCTCTCTCTTTTTTCTCTCCCCACAAACAACGGGACAGCCTCAACGAAGCCTGTTGGCCCGATAGTGAGGCGTGACGAAACAGTTGAAATAAATCATGGAGACGATGCAGAGCATCCCTCCCGCCCAATAGACGGCGGCAAAGGAATACCGCTCGGCAATGAAGCCGCTCAGCAGAATGCCCAGTCCGATACCCGTGTCCCACGAGGTGAGATAGGTGCTGGTGGCCGTAGCGCGTAGATTGTGGGGAGCCAGGTTGATATACAGGGAATTATAGGCCGGAAACATGATGCCGAACCCCACTCCCTGCATCACGGGCACAAGGAGAAAAAGCGCCCGCGCCGCCTCGGCATGAGGCACGGCGATGCGCGAACAGGCAGCCAGCAGCAGAAAAGCCGCCACCACCAGATAGAAGCCGTAATGAATGCACTCGGTGACATAGCCGCGGTCCACGTATCTACCGGAAAAGATGCGGGAAACTCCCATGCCGGCGGCCAGCAGCACAAAGAACAGTCCCGGCTGGATGTCGAGGGAAATCTCACGCACGTACATCGCAATGAAATTGGTGGTGGCGCCGTAGGGAATGGAAAGCAGCAACAAGGCGACTCCCGCGGGAATGCCCTTGAGAAGAATGAAGCGATCGAGCGAAAGAGCGGGCCGCTTCACCTTGGGCCGTGAGGGCACCCTGACGCAAAGAGCCAAGCAGAAGCCTATGAGGCAGGCGGCCAGCCCGATAGCAAAGATGGAGCGGAACGAGAGAACTCCGTGCAGGAAAAGCCCCACCATAGGCCCGATGCTCATGGCGGTGTTGTTGGTCAGGCCGTAATAGCCCAGCCCCTCGCCGCGACGTTCGGAAGGCATGATGTCCACCACCACAGTATTGCCTCCCACCGTAACCATGCCGAAGGCCAGCCCGTGCAGAACACGCAGCAGAACGAACAGCGCGAGCGTTCCGCCGGCAATATAACCCAGAAACAAGGCGGTGAAGACGGCGTAGGCCAGAATGTAGAGCGGCTTGCGGGGAAAGGCGTCGAGCAGAAAACCGGAAAAGGGCCGCACCGTCAGGGCGGAGACGGTATAGCAACAAAGAATAACTCCGATGGCACCCTCGGAAAGACCGTAGTTCTCCTTCAGATAGAACGGTAGAAGGGGGATGAGCAACCAGAATCCGAAAAACAGGAGGAAATTGGCTGCCAGAATGCAGCAATAGCCGGCAGTGAAAAGCCGGGGCCTGCCACCGGCCGGAAGGGAAGACAGTTCCGACATACGCTTCTTTTTTTTAAAGAATAAGGATTTATAAAGCCGCGGAAGCCTTATAAATCCTCTGTACAAATGTTTTTTAAGAAAAGAGAGCCGCGCCCGGATCAGTTCGCTGCCATGAACTCATCCAAGAAACGGACATCGTTCTCGGAGAAGAGACGGAGGTCGCTGACCTGATACTTCAGATTGGTGATACGCTCCACCCCCATTCCGAAAGCGTAGCCCTTATAGATATTGCTGTCAATACCGTTGGCTTCCAATACGTTCGGATCGACCATGCCACAGCCCAGGATTTCCACCCATCCCGTATGCTTGCAGAAGGAGCATCCCTTTCCGCCACAGATGTTGCAGGAGATGTCCATCTCGGCACTGGGCTCGGTAAAGGGGAAATAGGAAGGACGCAGACGGATACGCGTATCGGCGCCGAACATCTCGCGGGCAAAGGTGAGGAGCACCTGCTTGAGATCGGTGAAGGAAACGTCCTTGTCGATGTAAAGGCCCTCAACCTGATGGAAGAAGCAGTGGGCGCGTGCCGATATGGCCTCGTTGCGATAGACGCGTCCGGGGCAGATGACACGCAGAGGCGGTTGCGTGGTCTCCATCACACGGCTCTGCACGGAACTGGTATGGGTGCGCAGCACGATATCGGGGTGCTGCTCAATAAAGAAGGTATCCTGCATGTCACGGGCAGGATGGTCCTCGGCGAAGTTCATGGACGAGAAGACATGCCAGTCGTCCTCCACCTCGGGACCGTCGGCCATGGAGAATCCTAAACGGGAAAAGATGTCGATGATCTCGTTACGGACAATGGACAGAGGATGGCGCGTGCCCAACCGGACGGGATAAGGGGTACGGGTAAGGTCCAGACCGCTGTGGTCCTCCTCGTGCGTGGCCAGCTCGGCCCGCAAGGCGTTCAGGCGGTCTTGCAAGGCCGTCTTCAGCTCGTTGAGCCGGATGCCGATCTCCCTTTTCCGGTCTCCGGGAACATTGCGGAAATCCGCCATCAGTTCATTGATCAGCCCTTTCTTGCCCAGATACTTGATACGCAGGGCTTCCAGTTCTTTTTCGTCATTGGCCGCCAGCGTCTCGACCTCGGCCAGCAGCGCATTGATTTTCTCTATCATGAGTGTCTATATCTTATTATTCTTGGAAAACGACCACAAAGTTAAATAATTCTTGTCAAATACTTCCGTTCTTCTCAGAGAAAAGCCGTATTTTTGCCACGTCATTTTAAGGTTTATTCAGCATGAAATGTATTATCGGGATTTTTGCGGCGCTGCTGCTTGTGACAGCCTGCAACGGGAACAAATGCGAACCGTCCCCAGAAGCAAACGAGACCGCGGAAGAACCGGTGCCTCTCGACACAGTGACAACGGACACGCTGGCCGGAAGCGAAGACGTGGAACCGCCCGTCGCGGCCGACGGCCTGTTTGACGATTTTGTCTACGGATTCATGAAAAACCGGAAATTCCAGACCGAACGCATCAAGTTTCCCCTGACAAACAGGACCGACGGCCAAAACCGCCCCATCACGCGCAAGGAATGGACCTTCGACCCTCTGTATGCGAAGAACGACACCTACACCATGATCTTCAACAGCGAGAAGGCCATGAGCAGCGAGAAAGACACCGCCGTGAACCACGTGATCGTGGAATGGATCCATCTGGACCGGAAGCGTGTGAAACAATACGTCTTCAACAAGGAGCGTGGCAAATGGATGCTCACGGCGCTGGAACGCCACGCGCTGGAGAAGAACCGCAACAGCGACTTCTATACCTTCTACCGCCACTTCGCCACGGATACGGAATACCAGCAGCGCCACATCCGGAACCCTTTCACATTCAAAACCTATGACTACGACAACTTCCAGCAGATAGAAGGACTGCTGGACGTGGACCAATGGCCGGACTACCGGCCCGACCTGCCGCACGGCACCATCACGAACATCTGCTACGGACATTCCGACACAGGGTCCGACACCCGCATCCTCATCATCAGCAGTCTCTCGGGAGGCATGAACTGCAACCTGACCTTCCGGAAGGACTCAGGAGAGTGGATGCTCGTGAAAATGGAAAACTGACCTCACCCTTTCAACTACTTCCGGAAATGATCATACACCACGACTATTCACTGCTGGGCCACAACACCTTCGGCATAGAAGCCCGGTGCCGGCGCTTCATAGAATATGCGTCCCTGTCCGAACTGGACGAGGCCCTGAAACTACTCCGTGAGGAGGGAGAGACACAGTTTCTGCACATAGGAGGCGGCAGCAACTTACTGTTCACCAAAGACTTCGACGGAACCATCCTGCACTCTGCCATTACCGGACGAGAGACGGTGGCGGACGACGGTGAGCACGTGGAGCTGCGTGTCGGAGCGGGCGAGAACTGGGACCGTCTTGTGGAGCACTGCACCGCCGAAGGCCTGCACGGACTGGAAAACCTGTCGCTCATTCCCGGAGAGGCCGGAGCCTCGGCCGTGCAGAACATCGGAGCCTACGGCACGGAGGCCGGCGACTTCATCGTGCGTGTGGAAACCGTAGAGACCGCAACAGGCCGTCGACGCACCTTTACGAACCGAGAATGTGAATACGCCTACCGGCACAGCATCTTCAAGGGAAAACTGGCGGGACACTACATCATCACGCACGTCACCTTCGGCCTGCACCGCACTTTCGCGCCCGACCTGGGCTATGCCGCCCTCAGACGCGAGCTGGAAGCGCGCGGCATCAGCCTCGCAAGTGTCACCCCCACCCTGCTGCGCGAACTGATTGTCAGCATCCGCCAGAGCAAACTGCCCGACCCGGCGGTGACAGGCAGTGCCGGATCTTTTTTCATGAATCCCGTCATTCCGGAAGAGCGGTTCAGAGCCTTGCAGGCACAATATCCGGATCTGCCCCATTATCCCGCTGCCGGCGGAGTGAAGATCCCTGCCGGATGGCTCATAGAACAATGCGGATGGAAAGGAAAGAGAGCCGGCAAGGCCGGAGTTCACGACCGGCAGGCGCTGGTACTTATCAACTGCGGCGGGGCCACGGGGACCGACATCGTACAACTGAGCGACACCATCCGCCGCGATGTGCGGGAACGCTTCGGCATAGAAATACGTCCCGAGGTATACTTCGTCTGATCCGCAGCCATGAAAATCACGTTTTTAGGAACCGGAACGAGCACCGGAGTCCCGCAAATGGGATGCACTTGCGCCGTCTGCACCTCCGATGACCCGCACGACCGGCGGCTGCGGACCTCGGCACTGATAGAGAGCGACGGCGGGAAGCGCATCCTGATAGACTGCGGACCGGATTTCCGGCAGCAGATGCTCTCGCTCAACTTCAAGCCCGTCGATGCCGTGCTTATCACACACGAGCACTACGACCACGTAGGCGGACTGGACGACCTCCGCCCCCTGAGCGTCTTCGGCTATGTGGATGTCTACGCCGAAGACTTCTGTGCCACACATCTGGAAGAACGCATCCCCTACTGCTTTGCGGAGCACAAATATCCCGGTGTCCCGCAGATCCGCCTGCACCGCATCCGGCCGAACGAGGAGTTCCGCATCGGCGATGCCGGAATCCTGCCGCTGCGCGTCATGCACGGCCGTCTGCCGATTCTCGGATTCCGCATAGGACCGATAGCCTATATCACGGACATGAAAACACTGCCGCCGGACCAGCTGCCCCTGCTGCAAGGCATCGGGACGCTCGTCGTGAACGGGCTGCGCCACACCCCGCACCACACACACCAGACCATCGCCGAAGCCCTCGAATTGTCCGAAAAACTGGGCCGCCCCCGCACCTATCTGGTCCACATGGGCCATTCCGCCGGCCTGCACCGGGACAGCCGCCAATATCTCCCTCCCCACGCCGCCCTTGCCTATGACGGCCTCTGCGTCACCTGCTGAGGAGAATATTTCCGCAGCCGCTTGCCCGTTTCCTTTCCTTGTCGTATTTTTGCGCAGACAATCCATCTGCCACACTCATGAAAGAAAACATCGACACTATTCTGCAAACCAATACCCGGCTGCTGGCCCGCATCTCACCCGAAGAAGAGCGTCTGGCGCCTCCGGGCAATGCGCCGCTGCCCCAAGTGGAAGCCCTGCACAGAATGATGGATCTGATCAAAGCCATCATCTTTCCCCGTTTCTTCGGTCCGCACTCCGGCAACGGGCACGTACGCACCTGCCACATCGGAGTGGCCATCCAGCAACTCTACGAACTGCTGACAGAACAGGCCGAACGCGCCCTTAACTTCTGCGGGCCGGAAAAAGGATGCCGGGAATGCGAGGCGGAACAGACGGCACTGGATTTCATCGGAAAACTGCCGGAACTGAAACGCCTGCTCCTGACCGACGTGGAAGCGATCTTCAAGACCGACCCTGCCGCGCGGAACTACGGCGAGGTTGTCTACTGCTATCCCGCAGTGACGGCCATGACCCACTACCGCACGGCCCATGCGCTCCACCTTGCCGGCCTGCCTGTCATTCCCCGCATACTGACCGAAGCGGCCCATGCCGCTACCGGCATAGACATTCATCCGGGAGCCGAAATCGGAGAGTACTTCAGCATAGACCACGGTACGGGCGTCGTCATCGGCGAGACCTGCATCATCGGGAACCACGTGACCCTGTACCAAGGCGTCACACTGGGAGCCAGGAATTTCACATTAGACGCAGACGGCAACCCGGTCAACCTGCCGCGCCACCCCATACTGGAAGACCGCGTGACCGTCTATTCCAACTCGACCATTCTGGGACGTGTCACCATCGGGCACGACACGGTCATCGGCGGAAACATCTGGCTCACCGGAAGCGTAGAGCCTTTCTCGCGCATTTTGCAAACAAGCCCCGTCTCCTTGCACAACGGCAAAAAGAAGCCTGCGGCTGCGGGACCGCTCCCCCAAAACGACTGACACTATGGAAAAGATTCACCACAGCCTCACCGACCTCATCGGACACACTCCCCTGCTGGAGCTTCACCGCATAGAAAAAGAAAACTCCCTACACGCCCGTCTCATAGCGAAACTCGAAAGTTTCAACCCGGGAGGCAGTGTCAAGGACCGCGTGGCACTGGCCATGATCAAGGCCGCGGAACGGAACGGCCGCCTGCAAGCTGGCGGCACCATCATCGAACCGACAAGCGGCAACACCGGCATCGGACTGGCCTGGGTAGCAGCCATCAAGGGCTACCGCCTGATACTGACCATGCCAGAAACGATGAGCGCCGAACGCCGCAACCTCCTGAAAGCACTGGGAGCCACTCTGATACTGACACCCGGCGACAAGGGCATGAAGGGAGCGATAGACCGTGCGGAACAACTGCGCGACGACACCCCCGGATCCGTCATCCTGCAACAGTTCTCCAACCCTGCCAACCCCGCCGCCCACAGCCTCACTACAGCGGAAGAGATCTGGGCCGATACCGGCGGCAAGGTGGACATCCTGGTGGCCGGAGTAGGAACCGGCGGCACCCTGAGCGGCACCGCCGAAGGGCTGAAACGGCACAACCCCGCCTTGCTGGCCATAGCCGTGGAGCCGGCCGGAAGCGCCGTGCTCTCGGGAAGACAGCCGGGGCCACACACCCTTCAGGGCATCGGTGCCGGATTCATTCCGGAGAATTACCATCCGGAATACATAGACCGCATTGTTACTGTCGGCAACGATGACGCTTTCCGCATGGCACGGCAGGCGGCACTGCTGGAAGGGCTGCTCACAGGCATTTCATCGGGAGCCGCACTTCACGCCGCGACAGAACTGGCCCGGCTGCCGGAAAACAAGGGAAAGACGCTGGTAGTAGTGCTCCCCGATACCGGCGAGCGTTATCTGTCGACCCCGCTTTTCGACTTTGAAGGAATGCCGCTCTGAGACAAAACAGTTCCTGTCCGAATGCTTTTTGGGCAGAAAAAACTACATTTCCATAAAAAAAGAAGAAGATACTACACTTTTTTTCTAATTTTGTCTCCACTATGGAAAAACAAACGGACATAATCCGGCAGCCGGAATCCCGAGACGGATACGAAGCGGCATTGCAGAAACTGGTGAGAGAACTGCCTCCCATCACGCTCAAAGAGATGTCCGCCATCCGGCTGATGAACCGTACGGACACCAAATTCCTGACCAACATCCCCACCCTGCTGAAACTGCTGGAGATGACCCGCGGCAGTTATTTCTCGCAAGAGACCTGCGGAAAACGCATCAGCCCCTATTCCACTACCTACTGGGACAGCACGGACAGCCACACCATGTTCCGGACCCACCTGTGCGGACACGCTCCACGTACCAAAGTCAGGGTACGCACCTACATGGACACGGGACACACGTTTCTGGAAGTGAAAAAGAAAAACAATCACGGCAAGACGAGCAAGAAGCGTGTAGCGGTCCCCTCACTGGAGGCCGTAATGGAAGAAGCTGCCGGCGAGAATTTCCTCAACCAGCAAACCGGCTACACATTCAAGGACATTATCCCGACACTGGGCAACCGGTTCAACCGCATCACACTGGTCAATACGGCACAGACCGAACGCCTCACCATCGACTACGGCCTGAAATTCTACAATTACGAAACGGACCGCCACGTCTCGATGGACAACATCGTCATCATTGAACTGAAACGCGACGGGCGCGTAACCAGCCCCATCCTTCCCATGTTGCGCACACTACGCATCAAACCGGCCGGATTCAGCAAATACTGCATCGGATCGTCCGTCACAAACGAAGGGCTGAAGCAGAACCGGTTCAAAAAAAGACTGATCAAAATCCGGAAGATAGCCCGGCGCAACGAACTGGACATCTCCGTCTACGAAACACCCAAGAATACAAACCCCAAAAACTAACCACCTCTAACAACTATGAACCATTTGTTCACACAATTATTCAGCATCGGCTCCATCATGGATCTGGCCAGTCTGGGCTTCAGTTTCCTACTCAACTTCATCGTAGTCTGGATCATCGTACATTTCTTCTACTACCCGAAAGGCCGTCGGCGCGACTACTATTTCACGTTCATCCTGCTGTCGGTAAGTATCTTCATGCTCATCTACCTATTGCTTAACAACAACTCTGACATGGGCATCGGAGCCGCCTTGGGGCTTTTTGCCATCTTCGGCATCATCCGCTACCGCACGGAGAGCGTCCCCATCCGCGAGATGACGTACCTTTTCTTCCTGGTGGCCCTTTCCGTCCTCAACGGGAAAACGGAAGAAATGAACCTGCTGGGACGACTGCTCATCAATGCCATCTTCATCCTTACAGTATGGTTCTCCGAGAATTTCATGTCCGCCTACAAGGAAGGCTGCAAGTTTGTGAAGTATGACAACATCGACCTCATCAAGCCCGAACGCTATGACGAGTTGAAAGCCGACCTCGAGGAACGCCTCGGGCTGGAAATCATCCGCATTGAGGTGGGAGCCGTAGATTTTCTGACAGACATGACCATGCTGAGGGTGTTCTATAAAGACCCGAACAAACGCATCAAATCCGTTGACCGCATCCTTAAAATCCCCCAAGACAATGCCTTTTAAGAAAACCTTTCTTGCCACAGCCCTCGGGCTGGCGGCTCTGCCGATGGCCGCTGACGATGATTTCGGACTATACACGGAACTTACTGCGGAAAAGAAACTGACAGAGACTCTCTCCGCAGACTTTGGCCTGGGCTTCCGCTCGGAACAGAAACTGAAAAGCGCAAGCCGCTGGGACATCTCGGCCGGAGCAAGCTACAAGCCCTTCAAATTCCTGAAATTCAGTGCCGGCTACGTCTATATGTACGAACGTTCCCCGATGGAGAGCGAAGCCAACTTTACCAAAAAGGGAAAGCCTAACGGATATAACGTGGACCACGGCTACTGGGACTCCAAACACCGGGCCTTTGCCGACGTAACGGGCAAACTGAAAATCGGACGCGTCAGTCTCAGTCTGCGCGAACGGTACCAATTCACCCACACCATGGGCACCGACCACAAACGCACCCGCTTCCGCGATCCCGTGCAGCCGGGCTACGTAGGCGAAAGCCATGTATGGAACGGAGAGGAATTTTATGAATGCGAGACGGTGACAAGGCACAAAAGCCACAAAAACCGGCATTACCTGCGCTCACGGCTTGCCGCCGAATACAACATCCGGCACTGTCCGGTCACTCCGTTCGTCTCCTACGAACTGAGCAACAACCTCAGCAAAGGCTTCGCACTGGACAAGACACGCCTGAGCACCGGCGCCGACTGGAAAATCACGAAGCAACACATTCTGTCCTTCTCCTACATATGGCAGGACGGTCAGGATGATGACAACAACAACGACATCCACGCCATCGAGATAGGCTACAAATTCAAATTCTGACAGCACGGCCGTCTACGCAGCCTCCCCCCCAATTTTAATTACTTTACAGATTATGAAAAGTTCCCTCCTCTGCCTGCTGCTCACCTTCGGAACCACGATGGGCGCAGGCGCACAAAGTTTAGACTACCTCACGGTCCGCACCGCAGACGGAAAGGAACACAGCCTTCCCGCCGACGGCCTGAAAATAACCTTCGGCAACGGCAGTTTCACGGCTACGGCACCAGGGGCCACGCTCACCCTGCCCCTTGCCGGCCTCGGCTCCATGTTCTTCGCGCAGCAGCCCACGTCCGTCGCTGTCCCGACGGCCGGCGAAGCAACGGACGCAAACATCCGGAACGGGCGGCTCACCGTCACGGCCCAAGCCGGAACCTGCATCCGGATATACACCGCCGACGGACGCCTCTCGGCCGCACATGTCCAGACCGTGACAGGAACGGAATCGCACGGCGGCCGTTTCGCAGCCGGCATCCATATTGTCAAAATGAACGGGAAAACCTTTAAACTTCTGGCACGATGAAAAGAATCTCACTTCTCATACCAGCCTTCCTCCTGCTGGGCGGAAACACCCTCGCACAGACGCTGAAAATCCACAGCGGACAGGTCACCGTAGCCATCCCCGCCAGCCAGGCAGGAACCATGAACTACGGGGCCGGAGGAGCCACACTTTCCGTCATGGGCCGCACCTATGACACGTCCGAAATAGACAGCATCACCGTAGACCGCACACCGGTAGAGAACGGGACAGTCAGCGTCCGCTACAACGGCGGCAAGGCCCATGTCACTGTAACCGGCGACATAGCCCCGCATCTCAACGTCACGGCACAGGCCGCCGACGTGAGCGTCATAGCCGGTGCCGACTTGCAGACCGAGGTTGTCTACCGCCTGTCGGGAACCTCGTCGGACGGATCCTTTTTCATGGACGGCGAGTTCAAGGCCACGGTAGAACTGGACGGCCTCGACCTGACCAGCAACCGGGGAGCCGCCATCGACATAGCCAACGGCAAGCGAATCAACATCATCCTGAAGGACGGAACCACCACCACGCTCGCCGACGGCGCGGGCGGCACACAGAAAGCCTGTCTCTTCGTGAACGGGCATGCCGAATTTTCGGGCACAGGCACCCTGCTCCTCACGGGAAACTCCCGCCATGCCTACGCATCTGACGAATATACCCTGCTGAAACCGGGCCTCGGAATGCTGCGTGTGCTGAAAGCGGCCAACGACGGCCTGCACGTGGACCAGTACTTCAAGATGCAGGGCGGAACCGTAGACATCAACAACACGAAAGGCGACTGCATAGATGTCTCCGTCACCAAAGACCCGCTCGATGAATGCAACGGACAAGCCTTCGTTGAAGGGGGAACGCTCACCATGAATGTGGCAGCCGAAGACATCAAAGGACTGAAAACGGAAAACCAGCTCACCATCTCGGGAGGCAGCGTCAAGGCCACTGTGAGCGGAAACGGCTCCAAAGGCATCAGTGCCGGCACCGATCTGGTCATAGAGCAGAATACCGCCACCCAAACCCGCATCGAGATGACCGTTACCGGCACCACCTATATGCCCGGCGACGCCCTGCTCGAATCCAAATGCCGCGGCATCAAGGTGAAAGGAAACTTCACCTTCGACGGAGGAGACATCCGCATATCGGCCACCGGAGCCAAAAGCAAGGCCATCAGCGTAGACGGCAGATACATCTACAAGAAAGGAACCCTTAACTGCCCGGTAGACTCGGCTCTATAAACACGGAGCCTCCACATTCCAACAAGAAAGAGAGACTGCCACCCTTCCTCCCTGAAGATACGAACGGAGCAGTCTCTCCATTTTTTCAACAAGATCATGGAAGCAATCGGAGAAACCATACGCAACCTTCTGAAGGAAAAAGGCAAAAGCGTCAAAGAATTTGCCGAAGCATTGGGACTACAACGACCCAATGCCTACAGGATCTTCGCCCAGAACAGCATGGATACGGAGTTGTTGCTACGAATCTCACTATTTCTGGAGCACGACTTCTTCAAAGAATATTCAGACATGTACACGGAATATTCCGCCCGCCTCCACAACGAAAGCGCCAAAGATTTCACGGAACAGGATTACTTCGCTCTTTCCGAAACAATTAGTAATTAGTAATCAATCGGGAATTGCCAATTGCTAACTACTAATTACTAATTAAAAATTTAGGTTAATCTTTTCACCCGAAATTTAACGCATCTCCAGAAAGTTTAACTTAGAGGTTTTTCGGAAAAACTCCGGGAACAAACCTGTTTTTCACAACATAGTATGTTTTTCAAAAAAGATAGGACCTTTTTTCAACAACATCCTATGTTTTTTTCACGTTAAGCAACGAAAAAAGCCGCCCGTTAGGCGGCTTTTCAGGGATCTTCTACTTTGCTGGTGCAAATATAATACATCCAAGGGCGAAATGCAAATGCCATTTAACTTCCGTTTACATTCGGTCTGAAACGCCCGTTTTGCTTATCAACGCTAAACGTGAAACGACATAGGGGCTTTTTTTCATCCTCCCCCGAAGGATATACCGGTCCGACGATTTCCCCTGCCGGAACACTCTACAAAAAAAGAGAAAGCCCGCACGGAGCACAGAATTACCCTAAACTGCCTCCGGGGACTTTCTCACGAACCGGTTCTTTATCTTTTATGCGCTTCTGCTCAATTCTCCTCGTCGGAAGACCAGATACTGCTGTTCCAGCCGTTCTTTCTACGGCTCAATACCTCGGCATCCTTGTCTGCGGCTTCATCTTTGACCGAAAGACAGAGGATATCCTCAGTTTCCATCTTGATCACTGTAAGGGACGGTTGAATATACTTTTTCATATTATTCGGAGTTTTTTTTATTCGGTCCCTCTCCCTTCCCGCCCGCACGGAGCAGGAAGGGAGAAGGCTGTTTATTGTTCTACATCATTCTTATTTTACCAACACTTTCTTGCCGCCGATGATATAAACGCCTTTCTGCATCTTCTCTACACGGCGACCGCTCAGGTCATAAACGGCAGGAGCGTCCGTCGGGTATTCGTTGCCGACCGCACCGATACCGGTCACGTCACCGCTGAAGAACAGGGCACGCACGGCAGACTGCTCACCGTCCTCGGCCGTCAATGTCACGTAGCAACGATTGGCGCCCACGGTGGGCTGCTCTCCTTCCATCACCTTGTAGAAGCCGAGCTTGCCGCCCTTGTTCTGGAGAACATACGAACCTACCGGAGCGGTTGTACTCTCATATACTCCAGTCAGGATTCCGGCTGTGTTTGCCTGGTTGTTGGAGGCATTATATCCGATCAGCTGATACTTCTTGCCAACCTCTCCTTGCACGATATAAGGAGTATTGGCCTTGAAACCGGTGGGCAGATCCGAGAGATTCAATACCCCGTTCTCATCCGCACCGCTACAGGTATAAGCTTTCACTCCTGCGGGAACCGCAATGTTACCGGGCAGCATGATGGTACCGTATTCTGCCTTGAACTCATAAGTCACAGAAGCGGGATTGCCATAACTGCGGCCCAGATCTCTGTAATTCCGTATGTCCGTAACCGCCCGGTTGACGGCTGCCAGATCCTTGCCTTCGCTACTAAGCGCAAGCGCGTTGGTGAACAGATCCGCCTTGTCGGCCACACTGGGGAAATTGTATTCTCCGGGCCAGATCACCTGATCTACATCGGCAGCTACTACAGGGAACGTGGAGACATTGTCATCGTGGAAAGCGCGAAGCTGCATCTTGGCCAAAGCGAGCGGATCTACCGTGATTTCCTCAATATACCAGGCAGACTGGGAATTTGCCCCTCCGCCATAAGCCACGATGTTTCCGCTTACACCAGCGCCGCCACGATGACCGCCCGTATGGAACGAGCTATGGCTGCCGACAGTCAGTATATTGAACTGTCCGGTACCGATACCGAGAAAATTCAGCCGGGTAACCGTAGACGGAACGGACATGCCATAGTTTGAACTTTGACGGCCCTGCACGGCAGGATATTTGTCATCCCGAAGGCTCTGCATGGCAAAACCACCGGACACAGGAGCCAGCGTCCATATCTGCGAGATATTCGTGTTGTCCTCCGAAGCTGTGGCCCATCCCAGACCACCATCATTGTTCTGAATGGCCTTGCGGACTTTCTGACTGCCCGTTTCAAAACCTTGATAGGCACAGATGAGACGATAGTACTTACCGGCCTCAGGCAAGATATAGGAATCCTTAAAAGCCTTGTATTCCTGTACGCAGGCTCTCATTTGCTCCAAAGTACGGTTTTCTTCGGTGGAATACTTCTGCATGTTCGTTTGCAGGAGAGTCAGATCTTCCTGACGATAAGTTCCGGGGTTTGTTCCAACAAGATTAGCGGATTCAGGGCTGGTAGCCCACGTATTTGCCTCTTCGTAGACTGCCTCGGCTACAGCCGCCCATGCAGCCTGAACCGCATCCATATCCGTCACCGCCTCAAAAGTGAATGTAGAACCACTATCCGTGGCAGAATTGCTGTCAGTCCAGATACCGAGCTGGTTTTTCACGTCATTGATATATTTCGTACCTTCTCCTTCAAGCTGGAACTGATATCCGTTCGCCGTATTCTTTCTCAAAAAGAAAGTGGAGGGATTCTCCGTCCATTTCAGGATTTCATTGTTGTTGCCTTCTCCCGTAAGCCCCTTGCCGGCTCCTACGAAACAGTTATAAATCTGGAAGCCGTTATTCAGATCACCGGTAAACGCATACAGACCGGTATAGGTGGTATTGTCGTTATTGGCATTATTCCTGTTTTCCTCGCTCAGAATATCTGTCAAGACTTTTTTAGAACGGATTTTCAGACGGTACCACTGCGTATTTTCTGCAAACTGCCCGTTTATGATTGTCGTAGGCTGGATCGCATTGGTCAAGGCATTGTTCAAGGCCTCGATCTGCTCCAACTCTTCAGCCGTCACTTCCGTGAACTGAATGGCCGAACCTGGGTCGCTCAAAGCGCTGCCATTGTTCCAGATGGACAGATGGCATTTGGGAGCACCGTCGCTGTTGTTCCAATACCCATTGGTCGAACCGTGAATTTTATAGGTGGCATACGAACCATTGGCCAGATCGCCAGTGAAAGTTGCCGTAGATGCCGCATAATCGAAAGCCGTGCTGATGCCTTCGGTAGCAGAAGTAGCGTACATTTTGGCCAGTCCGCCGGTAATGCCCAGCACAAAGCCCGTACCTTTTCCCTTGTTATAGAACTGGTAACCATCGGTTTCGTTACCAACCACACACCACAATCCGCCATTGTTCACAGGCTTGGTGGTGCCGTTCAGCAACAGAACACCGGCATCATTGACATAGCTGCTGCCTTCGGTGCCCAGATAACCGTTCGTGTGGTAGCCATCCGAATTGACAAACTGGATAAAATACCACGTCGTGTTCTGGGCCCACTGGCCGTCAACAGGCGCATCCGACGTCTGGGGTTGTTGCGCGCTCGCTGCTCCTATCATTAATAGGAACATTACGAGAAAAGATGTAATTTTTCTCATAGTCAGGTAATTTATGAATTTAAAATTATTAATGATTGTATTTTCATTCCTGTAATAATTTGTTGCAAAACACGAGACAAAAATACTCCAAATCCCATTAATTGCAAAATGGGGGGGGTGAAATTATGTTAAATCTTAAAATAAATTACAAATCTGTAACTCCGAAAGGATTTTGACGTCACCTTTTCACTTTATACTGACCGCAGCCATTTGTACGACGAAATCCCCCATTATATCTCCATAAAAAACTGTGCGGAAACAAATACATTGACAGAGAACTGACAATGGCGGATCTCGCCATCCGGTTATAATCGGCCACCGACAGCAGTCTGCCGTGCCTGTACTCCAGCATCTATAGCAGAAAGTATTCCGGTTTTCATAGTACATTCATTTTCCGAACAGAAGTATGCCCGATTTATTTACTACAAATTATATAGTATACTCGTTGGTTGAATTAGATTTCTAAATATATATAAATGGGAAAGTTGCACAATTCGCAGATTATTAGCAAATTAGTGGTGACTAAACTACTAAGTACTATCGCACTGCTTATGCGCAACTTCATAGCAAATTTCGTCAGAATCCTCGAAATCTGCAAGGATTTCGCTGGAAATCGTGTTAACGAACACGGAAACGTCCCAAGATGTGGTGTTGTCCCCAAGTTCTCCGACCTCGAGGTTATCGCTCTTGGCATTACCGCCGAGGCCTTCGGCTTCGATAGCGAGAATCTTCTTTTTCATCGTCTGCACAATGAGTGTAAGGAGGATTTGCCCAACCTGATCAGTCGCAGACAATTCAATGCCCGACGCAAGCTGACGGCTCGACTTGCAGAAGAAATCCGCAAGGATGTAGCCATAGCCATTGATGGCTCCGAAGATGTATTCTGCATTGATTCCAAACCAGTAAAGGTCTGCCAGAACGCACGAGCAAAACGCTGTGCCATGGGTCGCGACAACACCGACGCGCGTCCAGATTGGGGATACTGCGCCTCACAAGGCTTGCATTATTATGGATATAAACTCCATGCTGTCTGCGGAATACGTGGTGTCATCCATTCCTATGACATGACTGCTGCAAGCGTCCATGACCTTCATTATCTGAAGGATGTACGCTGGGAATATCATGATTGCATGATGCTCGGAGATAAAGGCTATCTCAGTACCGAGATTCAGAAGAATCTCTTTGAAGCGACCAATATCACTCTTGAAGTCCCATATCGGCTGAATCAGAAAAACTGGCGTCCGCCTACATGGGCATACAAAAAATTCCGTAAACGAATTGAAACGATATTCTCCCAACTTAACGACAATCTTATGATGATACGAAACTACGCAAAGCAATCCTGCGGTCTTTTCACCCGCATGGCAGGCAAAATCGCAGCAATGACGTTCATGCAATATGTCAATTTCGTTAATCATCGTCCGATTGGGCAGATAAAATATTCACTAATTTAATTCAACCAACAGGTATAGTATATTTTCCTGTATACGTCCCAAGATACACGGAAAATTCTTTTTTATACTTATCTTTGCAAATTCTCACGGGGAGGAGATCCCCGGAGCCAGCGTGCCGGCAGAAAAACCGGTAGCCGTAATTTCGACATACCCAGACAGACCGACCATGTTACCTCACAAAAAGACAATAGAAGTGGTAGCCGCCATCATCCAGCGTAACGGCCTTACATTTTCCACACAACGCGGATATGGCGAATGGAAAGGCTGGTGGGAATTCCCCGGCGGAAAGATGGAAGCCGGAGAAGAGCCCGCCGAGGCATTGAGACGGGAGATACGTGAAGAACTTTCCGCCGAGATAACAGTTGGAGACAGGCTCTGCACTGTAGAGTATGACTACCCCAGGTTCCACCTCATCATGCACTGCTATCTCTGTTCGCTCAAAAGCGGAGAGCCAACACTTCTGGAACACGAAGATGCCAGATGGCTTCCCATAGACAAACTCGACACCGTAAATTGGCTTCCGGCCGATGAAGAGGTCATATCCAGACTCCATAACAATGATCCTAACAAATTCGGATAAAAAGCATATCCCCGTCCCTAATACGAAAAGCGTGCAGCTCAATGAGCTGCACGCTTTTGCTTATTGTTTATTATTCTGTTTCCTTATCGGAATCATTTCACTTCCTCAAAGTCAACATTATCTCAGTATGAGCAACTTGCGTACACGTGTTGCAATTATATCGCAAATCCGAAAATAAGCACCCATAAGCAACCACAACTCTTGACTGTAAAAGTACGATTTTTGTTCATAAATAAAGAGAGGTAAACGCATAAAAATCATAAGAAAAGGAGGATTTTAACAGATTCTTCGGTTTTATCCTTACCTTTGTATGTGATATTGGGGTGTTGTACCATAACAGCAATAAAGAAACTATGCAGAAACATAACAATACATTGATAGCGGAATGCTCGGCTTACGATTTCAAGGAAATGCTGGAACGTAAGAAGGTGAAGTCATGGCTCAAATCTGTATCGGCTTTTGCCAACACGGACGGTGGCAGTTTGTTCTATGGAGTGAATGATGACGGCGTAATTGTAGGGTTGGAGAATCCACAAGCCGATGCTGATTTTATCAGTGAAATGATAAAGGCACGACTTGACCCTGTGCCGGAAGTTCAACTTATTCCGATAGAACATGAAGGACATACCCTGCTTGAAGTGAAAGTAAAGGCAGGAACGCTTACACCTTATTACTATTATCAGGATGGGACACGTACCGCATATGTACGAGTTGGGAATGAAAGTGTGGAATGCAACTCCCAACAATTACTTTCGTTGGTATTAAAAGGCACGCACATGACTTGGGATTCACTGCCTACCCAAGTGGATGCCAGCAAACATTCTTTCATCATCCTTGCCAATACTTTCCGTGAGCAAACCCATCATGAATGGAATGACAAATATTTGGAATCATTCGGACTAGTTACTTCTGAAGGTAAATTGACCAATGCAGGATTGCTGTTTGTGGATAATTGCACGGTATTTCAATCGCGTATTTTCTGCACCCGTTGGACTGGATTCTATAAAGATGATGCCATCAGTTCCGTAGAACATCGGGCTAACCTTGTGCTGCTCTTAAAATATGGTATGGATTTCATCAAAAACTATACCATGAGCGGCTGGGTGAAGATGCCAAACTATCGCCTTAACCTCCCCGACTATTCCGACCGTGCTATCTTCGAAGGATTGGTAAACCATCTTATCCATCGGGATTATACCGTGATGGGCGGTGAAGTACATATCGATATTTACGATGACCGAGTGGAACTGGTATCGCCCGGTGCCATGCTTGACGGTACACAAATTCAAGACCGTGACATATACAAAGTGCCGTCCATGCGCCGCAATCCCGTCATTGCGGATGTGTTCACACAGCTGGACTATATGGAGAAACGTGGCTCCGGTTTGCGCAAGATGCGTGAACTTACAGAGAAACTGCCTAACTTCCTGCAAGGAAAAGAACCGCAATATCAAACGGAAGCGACTTCTTTCTACACCACTTTCTATAATCTGAATTGGAGCGAAAACGGAAGAATATCTGTTGAGGAAGTGGCCAACAGGGTAAATAGTACTCTCGAAAAGTACCCTGTAAACGAAAAATGTTCGGGGGAAAAGTTCGGTGTAAATGCAGAAAAGTTCGGTGTAAACGAAAAAGGTTCGGTGAAAAAGTTCGGTGTAAATGCAAATAGGTTCGGAGATACATCAAAAACACCGAAGAAGGTCAGTAAAACAGCACAAAAAATAATTGACCTCGTTATTTCTGACCCATCAATCACAGCCGATAATATGGCTAATAAGATTGGTGTAACTAAACGTGCCATAGAGAAAAACATCAAAAGCCTTAGGGATATGGAGATTTTGGCTCATGAAGGTTCTGATAAAGCTGGCTATTGGCGCATTATTGTTAACCCTCAAACTGAGCAATAAACCTATGGGAACATCTTTCATTCCACTTTGTGCAATAATTGCCGTCTTGATTATCGCCTTTTTGTTTGCCTCCTTACCGCAGGTAAACCATAAGACGCGATACAGAGTGCTTTATGCAATAGCCATCATCATGCTATTAGCCGTTATTCCTATCAGTGAGTATATGGCTGAGAATACCAAAAACTCAAACAGCAATTATCTGCTTGTCCTGATATTCGATATTGCAGTAGGTTATTTCTGTATGTACATTGCCGCATTACTGAAATTCAATGTCCTTAAACGAAAGAATCAAGCATTGGAAAATGCCTTGACCAAAAAGCAACAAGAAAATGTAGCAATTCTATTGGAACATCAGAATGAAAAACAACAAGCACTTCAGCAAAGAGAACTTGAATGGTTAGCAGATAAAATCAAGATGTTCACTGAGGAAGAACAGAAAGCGATTCTTGCCAGTGCTTGCGCATTTGCAGAACACGGTTTGATAATCACTCCCTCAATAACCATTCAACTCAAAGATATATGTAGTCAGCAAGATCTTATGTATTTTGTTTGTTCCACCTTTTTCAACATGGGCAAGAAACGTAGTGATATTGTAAGTTTCTTATCTCAAGTCTTTCCGCTTTACTTTCCTGCAGGAGAAAGTGTATTGGCTAAAAAGATGCCGGGATGGGAAAGAGTAAAAGAGAGAAGGGAGAAAGAATGTAATTAGCGTATGTTTTCAAACCATAGAATAGAATTAAAATGAATAATACACTTATAGATAATTCCATAGAAGCACTTTCAATGACAGCAACATTGAGAAAATGCTTAGCCATTGATGGCATTAAAACAGTCAGTATTGCCACTGGTTATTGGGATATTCCCGGTTTAGCTATACTACAAGAAAATTTGAGGTCTTTCATTGAAAAAGACGGAACAACACTTCGTTTACTTATAGGTAAAGACCCTTATATATACGCAAATCAATTAAAGTCACCTAAATATAAAGATGCAAATTATCCACTGGACTTCATAAAGACTGATATCCACGAACTTAATGTTACTGAGGAATATAAAGATGCTATACGTCTGCTTCTTGATTATTGTACGGAAAACAATGATTCAAAGATTCAGATTCGTGTGTTTCGAAAAAATGAAAATGACGAAACTCAATTTTTACATTCTAAGTGTTACATCTTTGATGGAAAGTCAAACGGCATTGGTATTGGCATCGTGGGAAGTACAAATTTTACACAAAAAGGATTACAAGGTAACGCAGAATTAAACTATATTGAAACAGCTCCAAATCAAGTGTTATCGCTTGATAAAATACCAGGTAATAAATCTCATTTGATATGGTTTAATGAAAAATGGGAAATATCTGAACCTTGGAACAAACAATTCTTAGAACAAATCCTTAAATCTGCACCTATAACAGATGACGTTGAAAAAGAACGCGAAAATGAACAACAATTATTCACTCCATACGAACTATATATCAAATTGCTACAAATTAAGTTTAGTGACATTGTAAACAAATCACTCGGACAACAAATAGAAACTTATCTGCCAGCGAACATTCACAAACTGGAATATCAAATAGAAGCTGTAAAGAGGTGTATCAGCATTATGCACGAACATGGTGGCTTTATGTTGGCAGACGTGGTGGGACTTGGCAAGACGATTATCGGTACGCTCATCATCAAGCGTTTCTTGTCCGTGCCAGAAGATGATGGCCGGGAGCGTAAAGTATTGGTCATTACTCCTCCTGCCATTCAATCGGGCTGGAAGAAAACTATTGCCATGTTCGACAAAGATTCTGACGAGAAGATTGCTCCATACATTGACTTCATTACAACTGGACGCATCGGGAATGTTGCCGAAGATGAAGGCTGGGAAGAGGACGATGATGACAGCTGCGATTCTGGCGATTTTGGAGGAACGCTGCAAGAAAAGAATTATGGTTTTATTGTCATTGACGAAAGCCATAAGTTCCGCAATAGTGCGACATTGATGTATCAGTCGCTTGACGAACTGATACAGAAGATTGGTTCTAATACTGGGGTATATCCATACGTGGGGCTTCTTTCTGCCACACCGCAGAACAACCGCCCAAATGACTTGAAGAATCAGATTTATCTCTTTGAGCGCAACCACAACGACAGTACATTGAAGAAAGCCGAAAGTGGCAATATCGAAAGATTCTTTGCAGATGTCAACCGAGAATATGAATTGCTTATTGACAGGAGCAATGATATTCCAGCAGATGAACGTCATCAACGCCTTGATGCCGTCTCTAAGCGACTACGTGACTGCGTATTAAGTGATATTTTGGAACGACGTACGAGGACAGATGTTGAGAAATATTATAAAGACGATATGGAGTCACAAGGTTTGGTGTTCCCGAAGATAGTCGGGCCTAACAACCTTGAATACATTATGGATGATGAGTTGGCACAGCTATTCTCTGACACCATGACAATTATAGCCCCCACGGAAGAGGAAAAGTTGCAGACCGACGAATGGCTAAGATATTTCCGTTATCGTGCCATTGAATATTTTGCAGACCCTGCCAATGAAAGGAAACATACAGGTCGAGGCAACCGTGGTGTTAACGATGTGGCCAAGCAGCTTGCCACAATCATGCAGATACTTCTTGTGAAGCGTCTCGAAAGTTCGTTCACGGCTTTCACTCAATCCCTGTTGAACCTGCGCCGTTACACAGAGAACATGATTAAGATGTGGGAGAACGACACCATCTTCGTTTGCCCGCAAATAGACGTAAACAAAGAACTTGACTACGAAGCCAAGACCTTGAAGCGTGGCAAGCGTGTTTCGTTTAATGATTGCGTAGAAGACATCAGAGCCAAAATAAAGAAGTTGACAGAACAAGGACGTAACGAGAAGGGACAGAATGCTGAATATCAGCGTAAAGATTTCAAGGAGGAATACTTTATCCAACTGAAAGAAGATTTCCGGCTCATTTCCAATCTCTATGACCGATGGGCGAAGAACCCGCAAGACCCGAAGTTTGATGCCTTCAAAGAAAACATCAAGCCAGAACTGTTTAATCCCCAAAAGAACACTTCTGGGAAATTGGTCATCTTCTCGGAAGCAATAGATACAGTCCAATCGCTTGCAAGAGCGATAAAGGCAAAAGGCTATAAGGCTCTTGTCATTACTGCTGCCAATCGAGATGAGATGGAACATACAATTGAGGAGAACTTTGATGCCAATTACGAAGGAGTCTGGAAGGATGATTACAATGTTATCATTACAACAGAGGTATTGGCCGAAGGTGTCAACCTTCACCGTGCCAATGTCATTCTGAACTATGACACGCCTTGGAACTCTACTCGACTGATGCAGCGCATAGGCCGTGTAAACCGTATCGGCAGTAGGGAGCCATTTGTCTATGTCTATAACTTCATGCCAAGTGCCGAAGGTGATGCACAGATACAGTTGGTTCGCAAGGCACATACCAAGTTGCAATCTTTCCATGTACTCTTTGGCGAGGACAGCAAGATTTTCTCAGAAGAGGAAAGCGTTGTGCATTACGATATTGCCAAGGCAGTTGACGGCGAAGAATCACCTTTGCAAAAGTATGTATATGAGTTGAAACAATATAAGGATGCCCACCCGGAACGTTATCTGCAAATAGAACAAGCCAATGATGACTGGCAGATAGCACAGGCAGCAAGTGGCACGGCATATTTCATCGTGAAAGCTCCACGCTCTGCAAGGCTTGCCATCAGGATAGACGCAGAAGGGAATGCACAGATTGTTTCCCTGCTTGAACTACTCGAAGATATGCGTGTGGAAGAAAATGCCAAACGTGTTCCATTGCCAGATAACTGGCAGCAGTTGTCGGCAGAAGCCATTAAGACTTATAACCAATACTTTGTCCGCATCAACAAGTCAAGGGCTGGTGACAAGGCTACGGCTGCCAAGGAAATGTTGGTGAAGATTAATAGCACACATGGTTTGTCACCTCAATCCAAGGTTTTGCTGAAAAATGCCCGTAAATTGGTTGACCGAGGAAGTTTTGACATCATCAAAAAAGTATTGGCTATTGGTCAGGAATTAGAAGAACGAGATTCACGTCTTTTTGCCATTGAGCAACAAGACATTGACGAGATACTGGAGCGAGAAATCGGCAAGCTCGTAACCCATGTGGAAAGTAAGCAAGGCGAAGCATCCATTGTATTAGGAACTATCAAGTAAACAAACAATCCCATGAATAAAGAGTCATTAAAAGAGTATCTAAGCAGCCGGTATCAAGGCTGGAATTCGTTTCTCAGCAATGTCATTTTCCCCATTTTCGGTGAAAATGACTTTGAGGATGGTTTTGAAACAGAGCTTTTGGAAAGTCAGCCTGAACGAAGACAACTGGCAGAAGCGACGGGAATACGCAGCATCAAGCAAGTTGGAATGATGTATGTTGGCGTAGAGCCATTGCAGATTTTCGATGTAACAGTCAGCGACCGGGTTATGATGGAGCGTAACCGTGTGAACATTCAACGGCTCATCCGTGCTGTCATGGACCAGTTCTCTTGTGCTTTCATGTTGTTCCATTACGAGGATGACACTCGTTGGGATTGGCGTTTCACCTATTGTCGAAAGAGCGGTAACAAAGAAGAAACCACCGACAGCAAACGATATACATTCCTGTTGGGTCCTGGTCAGTCATGCCGCACGGCAACTGACAACTTCATAGCTCTATATGACAAAAGGGATTCCCTTGAAATAAAAGACATCGAAGATGCATTCAACGTTGAAGCTCTTTCTAAAGAGTTCTTCGGGAAGTACAAGGCTCAATATGAGGAATTTGTCAATTACATGGTTGATCCTGCCAATGGAATGCGTCAGGACTTCATTGATACAGACTTTGACCATACGGGTATGAAAGCTGACAAAATTCGTGACCGTGAGGAAAAGCCCATTCGTGACTATGTGAAAAAACTTCTTGGACGCATTGTATTCCTGCACTTCCTCCAGAAGAAAGGTTGGCTTGGCGTTCCTGCTGGCAAGGAATGGGGCGAAGGCGACCGTGACTTCATGCTGAATATTTTCAAGAATGCCACTGAACGTCAGAAGGAAAACTTCCTTGATGACATATTAGAAGACTTGTTTGAGGAAGGCTTAGACCGCAACCGTTCAGACAGGGGCGACCTTTACGACACAAAAGTTGAGGGCTTCCGCAACTGCCGTATTCCATATCTGAATGGTGGTCTGTTTGAACGTGACAATCTTGACAAGAAACCAAGTCATTTTCCTGCCAGCTATTTTGATGGCCTGTTGACAATGCTCTCACAATATAACTTTACTATTGACGAAAATGACCCGAACGATGCAGAAGTGGGTGTTGACCCCGAAATGCTCGGACGCATCTTTGAAAACTTGCTGGAGGACAACAAGGACAAAGGTGCATTCTATACACCGAAGGAGATTGTGCAGTATATGTGCCGTGAAAGCCTAATAGCATATCTGCAAACAGACCAAAGGGAAGAAGATAAAAATTGTATTCGTCAGTTTGTGACAACTCACGATGCAGCATTGCTGGGCGACTTGAAGGAGGACATCGACCAGAAACTATGCGACGTGAAGATATGCGACCCTGCCATTGGCTCAGGTGCTTTTCCTATGGGATTGCTTCGCGAACTGTTCTTCTGCCGTTCTGCTATCGAGCCAAACATCGTGGAGAATGCCGCCAACATAAAACGTCACATCATCCAGAACAATATCTATGGCGTTGACATTGAGCGTGGTGCCGTTGACATCGCCCGACTGCGCTTCTGGCTCTCTTTGATTGTGGATGAGAAATCACCGGAGGCTCTGCCAAACCTTGATTTCAAGATTATGCAAGGAAATTCCCTTCTGGAGCAGTATAAGGGCGCTGACCTCTCAACTATGACAGAAAAGAAGGTTGGTGCTGGGCAGGGCGTTACTATCTTTGACAGCATGTTAGATGTTTACCGCAAGAATCTACGCGACAAACTTGCCGAATACTACGCTTGCCCGGAGCATGACAAGAAGGCGCAGTTGAGAAAGGATATTGCAGACATCGTAAAGCAGGAACTTGATGAGCAAGGCATTCGCATTGACTTTGAGGACATGGATTTGTCTGCCAACAGCCAGTTCTTCCTCTGGCACACCTGGTTCCATGATGTCTTCTCACGACCCTCAAAAGAGGGCTTCGATATTGTCATTGGCAATCCGCCGTATGGGGCTAAGTATGATAACCAGACAAAGAGATATTATAAGAATACCTATGTGACGGCTAATAGCATTCGTGGATTACAGAAAGGGTCACTTGACACATATACTCTGTTCATTGAACTGGGTTACAACCTGCTCAGAAGGAATGGCAGCTTTGCCTATATCGTTCCAATATCATTGACTTCAAGTGATTCCCTAACAGGCATCCACCGTATTATAATGGGGAATTGTGACACCATACACATATCTTCGTATGCAGTACGTCCGAAACCCGTATTTGAGAACGCTGTCGTAAATACTTCAATACTGCTTTTTAAGAAGACTGAAACATCTTGTCAGCATCTTTTTTCCACCAAGATGCACAGAAGAGGGAATGAGTTTGAATTACAAAGGCTTATTGATAATCTCAACTTTGTTGATGTCAATGGTTATACAATGATAGGTCGCATTCCAAAGATTGGTAGTGAAATGGAAAAGGACATCCTTACAAAGATTTTCAAGAATACTCCAATTAAAACATTGTATGATGATAAAGGTGAGCCTATCTATTATAGGACAACTGGCGGTAGGTACTTTAAGGTCGTAACCAACTATCCGACCGGTTCAACTAAAGAGAAACCATTATACTTCCAAAAACGAATATCGAATGCTATTGGTTGTATTCTTAGCAGTTCTTTGGCATTTTGGTTTTACCAAATCTATTCCAACAATCTTGACTGGAAGACATATGAGATAGAGAATTTTACCATTCCGCAGCTTTCAACTAAGGATATTGAGTATCTTAACAAGTTATATTCTCTTTATCTTTCTGATATAGAGGCTAAAGCCAATATCAGAACAACATCTGGAGAGTCCACTTACAATGTTGATTCATTCAAGGAATATAAGATTGTACGCTCCAAAGCCATCATTGATGAGATAGATGACTACATCTGTCCGCTATACGGCTTGACGCAGAAGGAAAACGGCTTCATAAAGAACTATGAATTGGAATTTAGACTGGCAGGAGAATAAATGATAATTGGAGGTGTTATCCTCCAATTATCATTTGGTCTTACTTTTCTTCATACGTCTAAATACCATGTCTTGAAGCGTACTTACAATGTATAACTCTTCTTTGTCTAATCCAAAGTAATTAAGCACTATAGCATCTATCATCTTATGTTGATTGTCATTAAGCGTTATCGAGATACTCGTATCTAAAACTTTATCTTTAACCGCCATATATAGAGCTAATATTTCAGAAGGTCTGTTGAATTTATAACAAATAGGTATACTCTTCAAGTCTGTAGCCTCTGCTTTCAACATTCCTCCTCCCAAGTTTGTCCTTCCTGTAATCTCTCTTAAAAGCCAAAACAACGATGAGTTACAAAAGAGCCATATGTTTAAGGTTTCTTCTTGCGACAAGTCACCATAAACTTCAACATAACTTGATGTATAACCAGAGCATTCGTTGATACTACAAAAATGTGTCCCTATTCCTCTAGGCATTATAAGAAGTGGCTTTTTCCTACTACCTGAAATATCGTCTTTGCTGACATAACAAGACGAATTACTCCAACTATAAGTAGGTCCAATCTCAGATGTATAATACGGATATGTTCGAGAAGATTGGCTATAAACAATATGGTTTTTAGTGAGATTAAGCCCTTGCCCAATACTTATCTTTGAAGCAAGACTTTTGTCTTCAAGTTGGCTTATCGCTTCTATAATCCGTAATAGTTTCTGTTCCGCTTTAATAATAACTCCCCATTTGTAGTTATGCAATAATTGATCGCTTGATAAGAACGATTTTAGAGTAATTTTTTCCGTATCATGGATGGCGAACGTATTGCATGGATATTTTTCAAGACTTCCATCACAATGAAAGAACTTAACAGGAAGATTATCATTGTTCTCATTTCTGTTCCTAATGATGGTTATAATAGTATTAATATCAGCTGTTTCAAAGTATTTGTACTCCGAATCAATAATTGCATGAACTTCACACTTCTTCAATAAAAAATTCTGAAATAGTTTTCCGTAGTCTGTGGAAAGCCACGAATTTTCAGTGATAAAGACGTTATATCCCTTTTTGTTTAATAATCTTAGCGATAATTCATAGAAGAAAATCAATAAATCAGCACCACGGGGAAAAGCTCCCGCATCTGACAATCTTCTTTTTTTTATTTCACTCTGCAAACTTACCTTTAATGATTCTGAGAAATTGGAACTTCTCGATTCTAAATACGGCGGATTGCCAATGACAATATCGAAGCCCTCTTTTGAGGGTCTGCAATATGTCATTGATACAATACGGCCACAAGTCCATTAAGTTGTTCTTCCAATTCGGAGTAATCAATATTTTCTTCTCGACGAAGTAGAATCTCTTTTGCAATTACGCCGATAGCGTTTTGTGCTTCTCTTTGCGGAACAGGAATTGGAAGATTGCGAATGTGTTCGGGGTATATGTGATAGTCACCGCCTCGTTGGTCTGCTAACAGCTGGTTAGCCATCGAGGAATTGAGGATGCCCAACAAATAGTACAGGTCAACATTTCCAGACAAGGTTTCCATGTCTACACGATTATGTTTGCAGAATTTCTTGATGCTTGAAGATATGCTCTTGTTGTTAACACCTTTCAAGTCTTTCCAAAGAATTGCGCAATAGATGGAGTGATTATGCAGGAAGTGTTCTTTTATGTCAATTGTTACGTTGATAGTTCCCAAACAATTCATAATAAGTTTTGGACGGTCATACAACTCACGAAAAGTCGGACGACTTAATTTGTCTGGACATCGTTCTGTGTTCCATTCGAGATAACGCACACGTCGAACTTGGTATTTATCTATATCTTTTGCTTCCAAATACTTTCTGCTATGCACATCATCAAAATGTAAACTAATCAAATCTTCTTTCTTGAAAGCACCTTTTTCAATATTCTCATGGGCATTAACCACCATGCCCTTACTAATGTAACAGAAGTCACCCAATACATTCATATTGGCGAAGTGGTTTCCTGTTCTTTCCTCTTCTGTCAAGTTCCAAACATAATTTTTCTCGTCCTGCTTTAATGCCTCTGGAGACTTGCTTAACACTTCACGGATGGTCTTGTCTTCAAAGATTTTTGTAATGCGAAGTTCGCCCTCTGGTTGACTGCTCTGTATAAACGGAATACAGTTGCTCACAGTGGCGTTCTCAAAAATCTTTGTGCCATTAAGGTCGGCTATCTCTAATAGGCGATACTCCTCTGCAATCATTTTACGGAGTTTCTTACCGTACTTTTGATTTGTCAAGGGATATGGGACAATCATAGAGAAAACTCCATTGGGGCATAGTAGTTGCATACCAAGTTCCATGAAAGGAACATACAAATCCCACTTCTCATTAAGCGATTTGTATTTCTTGCTTGCCACTATACGCTGCCGCTGTTCGTTCAATTCGGGTGATGCTATCTGTGTCGGCGCACCGATGTATGGTGGGTTACCTATGGTAATGTCGAAGCCGCCCCCATTTGAGGGTCGCTTCTGTAGTACATAGAAATCAATGATAGATACCATACTCTTCCCACCCTTCTTGTTGACAATTTATAGGCAAATGAAGCCCCGTATAAACGAGATAACGATATAATGTTGTTTTTGAAACTTTCAACCTTTTAGATATAACAGTTTTTTCTGTTCCTTTAGCCAACTCTTTTACAATATAATCATGTTTGTTGGCACATTTGGGATTAAGTCTACAGCGAAAGCCACGACAATGTCCAAGCATTACCCCTTCTGATTTTTTTCTCGCTAATGCCTCTTTTGTACGTTGACTGATAAGATTGCGTTCTATCTCAGCTGACAGTCCAAAAGCAAAGGCAAGGACTTTACTTTGTATATCTTCCCCAAGTCGATAATTATCTTTAATTGTCCATACCTTACATTCCTTTGTCATACAGATATTCAAGATTTCCATAATCATAAAAAGATTGCGTCCAAGACGTGAAAGCTCACTGCAGATGATAATATCATCTTTGCGTACTTTACGTAGTAAACGTCCAAGCTGTCGTTTTGTGTAAATTTTCGTTCCACTGATAGTTTCTTCTATCCAATCGTCAATTATTAACTCATTAATTTTACAGAAGTTACTTATCTCAAAACGTTGGTTTTCTACAGTTTGTTTATCACTGCTTACTCTAATGTATCCGTAAATCATAACGCTAAAATTTATATTAACATACACCAATATAAAAAAATCCATTCATAATTAATTGAAATGTAAAAGGATAAATTGGAGTAAACAGTATATACGTAGAAACATATACTAATTTTCCTTTTTTATTGCTATCTACTTTTTTATTAAGTACAGCTCTTTCACCGCCCTATACATCGAATAATGTGCAAAGGATTCTTCCTTATACTTCATGCTACTAACCGATGCTACAACAGCCCACGTAACAATAATGACAATAAAGGCTACAACATATCGAAGTTTGATATGATAGCCACGTATAAACATCCCATTGATATTAGGTGGAATAATGGTTACAGGACTTTTCAACTCATTGATTTTGGCAAATATCTCATCCTGCCGTTTTAATATGCTTTCGGTATTTGCCTCGATAGCCATACGATTGAGGTTGTAATCGCAAACGTGTCGATAAAGATATTCAAGAAATTTAGACTTCTGTTTGAATAATTCAATGAGTTTCGGGAACCACAGCGAAAACGGCAATGTGTCCGGTTGTTGCTTCCAGATATGCTTCTTCACCACTGATAACGCATCGTTCCAGCAAGCACAAAAACTTTTGGCAACTCCATTATAAATGGTCTTTTCATCAAAGTCCACTTTTACTGATTGCTCTGGTTTAGGAACTGTAGTATTCTGTTTTTTTATACACTCTTTTAGTTCGTTGATACTTTGGCGTAAATTTGCGAGATTTGCAGCTACCACATCTTCTTTCATTATCTTCTACGTTTTGAGGGTTTATAAAAAGGTTCGTTTCTTTGGTTATCCTTGTCTTTGTCGTCTCGCCATCCTTGTTCATTATTTGTTCCTCCAGCTCCACCGTAAGTTATGGCTTGGTGGGGTTGAATTATCAGTTCAGATGTCATATTGCCCAACGTAACGCAAAGGCTGTTAAAACTCAAATCACGGTCAAGTTTAGAACCGGCTATACTATACTCATTTTGACAGAATGATATACCACGAATTTTACCAGAGTTATCTGCATGATTAAAGCGCATACCTATACCCTGACTTTTGAGAATGCCAAGAAAATCATTCCAAGAGCGAGATACTGCCAGTGCATCAAGAGTTGCAGAACGTAGATTATACTTCCGTAATTGATAAGGGCGCAAACGACTCTTGTTTCTGGCTTTACTATTCTTAGGAGCAAAGTACAGTCCATATTCTTTAGTCAAAGTCCAACATACTTTAGTATTACGTATTCTTTCATTGCTGTCAGAAATGAGATTGCCATCATTGTCTATCCGGTTAAATACTAAATGACAATGAGGATGTTTCGTGTCGTGATGTCGGGCTATGATATATTGAGTATTGCGAATCCCCATTTGTTCCATCCATTTCTTGGCTATCTCTACCATCAGCACATCTCCTTCTTCGTTATCAGGGAAACGGCTAATGTCCTGCGAAGAGAAAGCAAGTGATACGTGTTTCACCGGACCTTTTACTTTCGGGCGCATGGACGCTTGTATCTGAAAATATTGCTGTCCGATAAAACACAAATAGCGCAATAAAGTATGGCTCGAACGCTGATTCTACGGTGTTCGAGTCTTCTTTTTTACTTTACAAGCCGCCTCAGTCAAACAGTGACGGTTCGGGAGGCGCT